>CZKA01000007.1_pt1 | contig 150531 bp, 147 predicted proteins | sample 1657991 | NCBI WGS metagenome assembly CZKA01 (sample SAMEA3501708, study PRJEB10268) | metagenome | biome: nitrite-oxidizing laboratory bioreactor; material: liquid mineral medium | place: Austria | collected 2011-12-21
GCTTGCGACCCGCGGGCACCGAGCCCGCCGAACCGTCGTCGGACAGCGAGCCGCCGATCTGCAGGAACGTGCTGTCGAAGAAGTGCTTCAGGGCTCCGGACATGTAGCCGAAGTTCGCGGTGGTGCCGAGCACGTAGCCGTCCGCCGCGAGTACGTCGTCAGCGGTCGCCTCGAGTGCGTGGCGCGCCACCACCTCGACACCCTCGATCGTCTGGTCTCCCGCGCCGGCGAGGACGGCGTCGGTGAGGCGTCGCATCGAGGCGGTGGGGGAGTGGTGGACGATCAGCACGCTCGCGCACGTGGACATGGGTCGATCGTCGCAGATGCGATGCGCTAGCCTGGATCCATCATGATGCGACTCCTGCTCCTTGGTTGCCGCAGCGAGGTCTGACACCGGCCCCCCTCGCTGCGGAGTGCGTGCTGCCTGACCGGGCCCACCCAGACCAGTTGAGGAAGATCATGAACACCCAGAAGCCCAGCGGCATGCCGATCCAGCGCTACCGTCCCTTCCCTCCCATCGAGCTGCCTGACCGCACGTGGCCCTCGAAGACGATCACCGAGGCGCCGCGCTGGCTCTCTACCGACCTGCGTGACGGCAACCAGGCGCTGATCGACCCGATGAGCCCCGCGCGCAAGATGAAGATGTTCGACCTGCTCGTGCGGATGGGCTACAAGGAGATCGAGGTCGGCTTCCCGTCGGCGAGCGAGACCGACTTCAACTTCGTCCGTCAGCTGATCGAGGGGGACCGGATCCCCGACGACGTGACCATCTCGGTGCTGACCCAGGCCCGTGAGGACCTGATCGAGCGCAGCGTGCAGTCGCTGGTCGGCGTACCCCGGGCCAACATCCACCTCTACAACGCCCTGGCGCCGTTGTTCCGGCGGGTGGTCTTCCACGCCGGCAAGGACGAGATCAAGGACATCGCCGTGCGGGGCACCGAGCTGGTGATGAAGCACGCCGAGAACTACCTCGACACCACCGTGATCGGCTACGAGTACTCGCCGGAGATCTTCACCTCGACCGAGCTGCCCTTCAGTCTCGAGGTGTGCGAGGCCGTCTCCGACGTGTGGCAGCCCGCGGACGGACGCGAGATCATCCTCAACCTGCCGGCGACCGTCGAGAGCGCCACCCCCAACGTCTACGCGGACCAGATCGAGTGGTTCTCCCGCCAGCTCACCCGCCGGCAGAACACGGTCATCAGCCTGCACCCGCACAACGACCGCGGCACCGCCGTCGCCGCCACCGAGCTCGCGATGATGGCCGGCGCCGACCGCGTCGAGGGCTGCCTGTTCGGACACGGCGAGCGCACCGGCAACGTCTGCCTGGTCACGCTCGGCATGAACCTGTTCAGCCAGGGGATCGAGCCGATGATCGACTTCAGCGACATCGACGAGATCCGGCGCACGGTGGAGTACTGCACCCAGCTGCCGGTGCACCCGCGCCATCCCTACGCCGGTGACCTCGTCTACACCGCCTTCTCCGGCTCCCACCAGGACGCCATCAAGAAGGGGCTCGAGGACCTCGACCGGCTGGCCGGGGAGCAGGGCATCTCGGTGCGCGACATCGCCTGGGAGGCGCCGTACCTGCCGATCGACCCGAAGGACGTCGGGCGCACCTACGAGGCGGTCATCCGGGTCAACAGCCAGTCGGGCAAGGGGGGCGTGGCCTACATCCTCAAGGCGGAGCACAAGCTCGACCTGCCGCGTCGCGCCCAGATCGAGTTCAGCCGCGTCATCCAGGAACGCACCGACTCCGAGGGCGGCGAGATGGCGCCCGAGGACATCTGGTCGGCGTTCCAGGCCGAATACCTCGATCGGGAGGCGCCGCTGAAGCTCAACTCGGTGCACACCTCGTCGGCAGCGGGTGAGAAGGACCAGCTCGCGGTGAACGTCTACGTCGACGGCGAGATCCGTTCCCTCGAGGGCACCGGCAACGGTCCGATCGCCGCGTTCGTGAACGCGATCAACGACCTCGGCTACGACGTCCGCGTGCTGGACTACGCCGAGCACGCGTTGTCCTCGGGCGGCGACGCGATCGCGGCGGCGTACGTCGAGTGTGCGGTCGGCGACCAGATCCTGTGGGGAGTCGGCCTCGACCCCAACATCGTCACGGCCTCCCTGAAGGCCGTCATCAGCGCAGTCAACCGCGCCTAACTCGTCGAGTTGCGCCTCCGGGCCCGACGAATCGTGAGTTGTGGCCAGCGCAAGGCACGACTCAACGGGCCGCGAGGCACGACTCAACGGGAGGGGAGGGTCATCTCGTCGACCATCAGATCCGAGCCCTCGCGAAGCGGGTGCGAGGTCCCGGTCGCGACGAAGCCGAAGCGCTCGTAGGCGGCGCGGGCCGAGGCGTTGCTCCGCTCGACGTCGAGGACCAGCCGACGGTCCTCGGCGTAAGCCGCCGCGACGATGACGTCGAGCACCCGACCGGCGAGGCCGGCTCCGCGGTGGGCGGGGTCGGTCCACATCGCCACCACCTGCAGCCAGCCGGGACGGACCCGGTAGCCGCCGCCCAGACTCACCGGCCGGCCCTCGACGAAGGCGACGACCGCGACGCTCCGCAGTCGGTCGTGCCAGTCGTCCTCGGTGAACGCCTGCTCACGCGCCAGCGTCGACCCGAAGGCGTCGGGTGACTCGGCCAACGAGCGCAGCCTGATCTCGCGCCATACCTGCCACTCGTCGGCCGTGAGCACCCGGATCTCGTCCATGAGGTCAGCCTCTCAGGATGCCGCCCGCGCGTGCGCGTGAATTACCTGCGCCAGGCGGCAGAATGGGGGCATGCCCCTCTACCGCGACGAAGCCATCGTGCTTCGCACGCACAAGCTGGGGGAGGCCGACCGGATCATCACCATGCTGAGCCGCAACCACGGCCGGATCCGCGCCGTCGCCAAAGGAGTACGTCGCACCACGTCGCGGTGGGGCTCCCGGCTCGAGCCCTTCACCCATGTCGACCTGCAACTGGCCGAGGGACGCAACCTCGACACCATCACCCAGGCCGAGACGCTGACCCCGTTCCACTCCCGCCTCGGCCTCGACTACGAGCGCTACACGACGGGTACGGCGATGCTGGAGACCGCTGAGCGGCTGGTGGTGGAGGAGAAGCAGCCCGCGCTGCAGCAGTTCCTGCTGCTCATCGGCGGGTTGCGCGCCCTCACCTCGCCGGAGCGGATTCCGGGCGCCGTGCTCGACTCCTACCTGCTCCGCTCACTGGCCGTCGCGGGCTACGCGCCCTCGTTCGAGGTCTGCGCCCGGTGTGGCGACCCGGGACCTCACCGGTGGTTCAGCCCCGCCGCCGGCGGCGTGCTGTGCGGTGACTGCCGGGTGCCAGGCTCGGCGAACCCGTCGCCGGAGACGGTCCTGGTCCTGGGCGCCCTGCTGGCCGGCGACTGGGCGGTCGTCGACACCGCCGACCCGCGGCACCTCAAGGCGGCCAGCGGCCTCGTGGCGGCCTACCTCGCCTGGCACCTCGAACGCGGTCTCCGCTCGATGGCCTACGTGCAGCGTTAGTCCTGGTCGACGAGTACGTCGGGGAAGCCGGTGACGTTCCACTCGTCGACCGTGGTGTTGAACCGTCGCAGAGCACGGCCGAACTCACTGCGCTCGTCCTCGGTCCAGTTCTGCATCAGCAGCTCGAGCATGGCTCGCCGGTGGGTGCGGGCCTCCTGGATGGCTGCCCGGCCCTCGGGGGTCAGGCTCAGGAGCATCGCGCGACGATCGCTGACGTCGACCGTCTTCTCGGCCAGCCCGGCCTTGACGACCGCCTGCACCTGACGGGTGATGGTGGAGGGGTCGAGCGTGAACGTCTGCGCGATGGTGCCGAGGCGCTGGGGCCCTTCGTCGAGGATCAGGCAGAGGATGCCATAGCTCGATCGCTCGATCAGCATCTCGCCGGACGACGTACGGACATGGATGGCCTGGGTGCGTCGGAACAACAGCAGCAGCTGCTGCTCGATCTCGTCGGTGGCGGTGGCCACGTCACCCCTCCTCTCGCTCGCTGCGATCCCCATAAGGGCACACTATCGTTTGCAGCGTGCCCCGAACCTTCCAAGCACCAACGCCCCATCCGTCGGGTGCCACACCCCCGCCGATCCCCCGCGACCTGGTGCCTCGTCACGTCGCGATCGTGATGGACGGCAACGGCCGTTGGGCCAAGGAGCGCGGGCTGCCGAGGACGGCGGGACACACCCAGGGGGAGTCGTCGCTCTTCGACGTGGTCGAGGGTGCGATCGAGATCGGGGTGAAGGCCGTCTCGGCCTACGCGTTCTCCACCGAGAACTGGTCGCGCTCACCCGACGAGGTGAGGTTCCTCATGGGCTTCAACCGTGACGTGATCCGCCGACGTCGCGACGAGATGCATGCGCTGGGGGTCCGGGTCCGCTGGGCCGGCCGGGCACCGAGGCTGTGGAAGTCGGTCATCAGGGAGCTCCAGGTGGCCGAGGAGCTCACCCGGGACAACACCGTGCTGACCCTGACGATGTGCGTCAACTACGGCGGACGCTCCGAGCTCGTCGACGCCGCCCGGTCGATCGGCAGAGCCGTCGCCGAGGGCAGGCTCAACCCCGACAAGATCGACGACAAGACCTTCGCCAAGCACCTCTACGTCCCCGAGCAGTCCGATGCCGACCTGATCTGGCGTACGTCGGGCGAGCAGCGACTGTCCAACTTCCTGCTGTGGCAGGCGGCGTACGCCGAGCTCGTGTTCACCGACGTGCTCTGGCCCGACGTGGACCGACGGCACCTGTGGGCGGCCATCGACACCTATGCCCGTCGCGACCGGCGCTACGGCTCGGCCTGACGCCGACCTGTCGCAGATGTACACGACCTGACGCCTCATTCGACCGTGCGACAGCGCGGGCAGGTCCCGACGATCTCCAGGGTGTGCGACACGTCGGAGTAGCCGTGCTCGGCGGCCATGGTGCGCGTCCAGCGCTCGACGGTGGGTCCCTCGACCTCGATGGTGGCGCCGCAGGCTCGGCAGACGAGGTGGTGGTGATGGCTGTCGGAGCAGCGGCGGTAGATCGCCTCCCCGTCCTCGGTGCGCAGCATGTCGACCTCGTCGGCCTCCACGAGTCGCTGCAGCGTGCGGTAGACGGTGGCCAGCCCGACGGACTGTCCCTGCCGGTCGAGCAGGTCGTGGATCTCCTGGGCGGAGCGGAAGTCGGTGAAGGTCTGCAACGCCTCGACGACGGCGAGCCGCTGGCGGGTGGGCCGCGCGCCTGCCAGGGCGGGCCGCGCGTCAGTGTTCGTCATAGTGCTCCCCGTGTGGTGCGTGGCGATGGCCGTCGTGGACGTAGTCGACATGGTCGTCGTGCGGCACCGCTGGGTGTCCGCAGTTGTCGCCGTGCTCGTGCGGATGCGACTCCGAGCTCTTCTCGTGGCCTTCCGGCTCGCCGGCCGCGAAGGGAGTGAGGAGCCGCTGCCGGCGGCGCAGCAGCACGCCGATGGGCCAGGTGAGGATGAAGCCGGCCAGCGCCAGCAGGACGATCGTGGAGCCGGGAGCGACGGTCGGACCGGCCTCCGAGACCAGCGCGGAGACCACCAGCCCGCCGAGACACGCACCGACCCCCAGCACCATGGCGAGACGCAGGGTGGAGTGGAACGACCGGGTCACCTGCTGGGCCGTCGCGACGGGCACCACCATGAGCGCCGAGACCAGCAGCAGCCCCACGGTGCGCATCGCCACCGTGACCGTGACCGCGGCCAGGACCGCCACGAGCACGTTGTAGAACCGCACGTTGAGGCCGGCGACCTTGGCGAACTCCTGGTCCTGGGCCACCGCGAATAGCTGGGGCGCCAGTCCCAGGCAGATGCCGACCACCACCAGAGCGAGGGCGATGGTGACCCAGACGTCGGTCGCCGAGACGGTCAGGATTGAGCCGAACAGGAACTCCTGGAGTCGGGAGGCACTCTGACCCCCGATACCGGTCAGGAGTACGCCGCCCGCCAGGCCGCCGTAGAACAGCAGGGCCAGCGCGACGTCGCCGTTGGTGTGGCCGCGCTCCCGGATCACCTCGATGAGCACCGCCCCGAGGACGGCCACGATCACGGCCGTCCAGGTCGGCGACGTCCCGGTCAGCAACCCGAGCGCGACTCCGGTCACCGCGACGTGGCCGATGCCGTCGCCCATCAGGGCGAGTCGGCGCTGCACGAGGTAGGTGCCGATCGCCGGGGCGGCCAGCCCCGTGAACACGGCAGCGAGCAGAGCGCGTTGCATGAACGGATAGGTGAGCAGGTCCATCACGCTGGCCCCCGGTCCAGGGGCGAGCTGACGTAGGGCGCGTGGTCGAGTCGCTGAACGGGCTCGTGGTGGTGGTGGGCGTGGGCCTCACCGAAGTCGGGATGATGGACCTCGTGGTCGGCCAGCGGCGCCCCGTCGTACGCGATGCGACCGTCGCGCATCACCACGGCCCGCTCGATCAGCGGCGACATCGGCCCGAGCTCGTGGGCGACCAGGACGATCGTGGCGCCGCGGTCGGAGAGCACGTGCAGCGCGTCGGCGAGCGCCTGCTGGTTGGGCAGGTCGACGCCGGCAGCCGGCTCGTCGAGGAAGAACAGGTCCGGCTCGCCGGCGAGTGCACGAGCGATGAGGACTCGCTGGTGCTGTCCTCCGGAGAGCTGCGAGACTCCGCGGTTCCTCAGGTCGCTCAGCCCGACGACCTCGATGGCGTCGTCGATGGCCCGGCGGTCGGCCCGGGACAGGGGTGCGAGCAGGCGGCGGCGGGTGAGTCGGCCCGAGGCGACGACCTCGCGGACCGACGACGGGACGCCGCTGGCGGCCGTCGCGCGCTGCGGCACGAATCCGATCCGCCGCCAGTCGTGGAACGAGTCGATGGGGGTGCCGAACAGCGTGAGGCTGCCACTGGTCAGCGGGCTCAGCCCCGTCATCGCGCGCACCAGGGTCGACTTGCCGGAGCCGTTCGCCCCCATCAGCGCCACGAACTGACCCTCCCGGACGACGAGCTCGATGCCGCGCAGGATGGGGCGACCGCCGATGGCGACCGCGCCTGCGTGGATCTCGATGGGATGGCTCAACACGCGTTCGCCTTCTGCAGGGCGCGGAGGTTGGAACGCATGATGGAAAGGTAGTCCTCGCCGGAGGTCGCGTCGCTGAGACCCTCGATCGGATCGAGGACCGCCGTGCTGATGCCGAGGTCGTCGGCCAGGGTCTCCGACATCTTGGGGCTGGCGAGGGTCTCGGAGAAGACCGTGGTGATGCCGTCGGCCGTGATCAGGCTCTGCAGGCGGGCCAGGTCGGCGGCGGTGGGCTCGGCTCCGGGCGAGAGCCCTGCGATCGGCTCCAGCTCGAGGCCATACTTCGCCAGGTAGCCGAACGCGTCGTGGGAGACCACGATCGTGCTGCGGGCACACCCGCTCAGCCCGTCGGCGTACGCCGTGTCGAGCTCCTCCAGGTCGGTTCGCAGGTCGGCGGCGTTGGCGCGGTAGTCGTCAGCATGGTCCGGGTCCACCTGCGCCAGATCCTCGGCGACTGCGTCACCGACGGCCGCCAGGCGCAGCGGGTCCTGCCAGAAGTGGGGGTCGAGCCCTGACTCGTCGGCATGGTCGTGGCCGTCGTGGCCGAACGGCTGCAGGTCCGCCACGGTCGAGACGTCGAGCACGGTTCCGGTGGCGTTCTGGTCGACCGCCTCGTCGACGGCGGGCTGGAAGCCCACCTCGTGGATGACCAGGTCGGCACGACTGACCTCGGCGACCTCCTTGAAGTTGAGCTCGAGGTCGTGTGGCTCGCCACCGGGCTTGGTGAGGTTCTCGACGTCCGCCAGGTCGCCCGCCACCCGCTGCGCGACGTACGCCAAGGGGTAGAACGCCGCCGCGATGGTGCGGTCGCCGTCGTCGGCCTGCGCCGAGCATCCGCTCACTGCGCCGGCGCCCACCAGGCATCCGGCAGCCATGAGGGCGACGGCACGCCGGCGGCGACCACGAGGCGGAACAGGGCGCAACTTCATGAGAACGATTCTCAACAGATTGAGAACCATTGTCAACTTGTTGAGTTGTGCCTGCGGGTCCCTTGGCGAACGCGGCCACAACCCACAACTCAAGGGACCACGAGGCACAACTCGACGGACTGGGGGGATAGCGTGCCCACCATGTTGGTGATCAACCGGTTCCGCGTTCCCGAAGCCGAGGCAGAGGCCTTCCGGGTGGACCTGGAGAGCGCGGCCGAGATCCTGGCCCAGCGACCGGGTCACCTCCAGGGCCAGGTCGGGCGCAACGTCGACGACCCGGAGCTGTGGGTGCTGTCGACGACCTGGGAGAACGTCGGCTCCTACCGCCGGGCCCTCTCGGCGTACGACGTCAAGCTCGGCGCTGTGCCGCTGCTGAGCCGGGCGATCGACGAGCCCAGCGCCTACGAGAGTGTCGAGACCGACACCGAACTGAATATCGCCGAGACACGGTCGTTAGGCTGACCCTTCAAGGCCGGCAGCCAGCCGGCCGCACGGAAGAGAGCTGAACAGTGGCAAAGCCGCCCCCGACCACGGTCGACAACGTCGTCTCCCTCGCCAAGCGCAGGGGCTTCGTCTACCCGTGCGGTGAGATCTACGGCGGCACCCGCTCGGCGTGGGACTACGGCCCGCTGGGCGTCGAGCTCAAGGACAACATCAAGCGCCAGTGGTGGAAGTCCATGGTGCAGGCCCGCGAAGACGTGGTGGGGCTCGACTCCAGCGTCATCCTCCCGCGTCAGACCTGGGAGGCCAGTGGCCATGTCGACACGTTCAGCGACCCGCTGACCGAGTGTCAGTCCTGCCACAAGCGCTACCGGGCCGACCACCTGCAGGAGGCCTACGCAGAGAAGAAGGGCATCGCGGACCCCGACACGGTGCCGCTGAGCGACATCGTCTGCGCCAACTGCGGCACCCGCGGCGCCTGGACCGAGCCCCGGCAGTTCTCCGGGCTGCTCAAGACCTACCTCGGGGTGATCGAGGACACCTCGGGGCTGCACTACCTGCGGCCGGAGACGGCCCAGGGCATCTTCCTCAACTTCGCCAACGTCGTCACCAGCAGCAGGCAGAAGCCTCCCTTCGGGATCGCGCAGATCGGCAAGAGCTTCCGCAACGAGATCACCCCCGGCAACTTCATCTTCCGCACCCGTGAGTTCGAGCAGATGGAGATGGAGTTCTTCGTCAAGCCCGGCGAGGACGAGGAGTGGCACCAGTACTGGATCGACGAGCGCACCCGCTGGTACGTCGACCTGGGCATCTCCGCCGACAACCTGCGCCACTTCGAGCACCCGACCGAGAAGCTGAGCCACTACTCCAAGCGCACCGTCGACATCGAATACCGCTTCAAGTTCGCGGGCTCCGAGTGGGGGGAGCTCGAGGGCATCGCCAACCGCACCGACTTCGACCTCAAGACGCATTCCGAGCACTCCGGTCAGGATCTCTCCTACTTCGACCAGGCCGCCGGGGAGCGCTACGTCCCCTACGTCATCGAGCCTGCCGCGGGGCTGAGCCGCAGCCTGATGACCTTCCTTGTCGACGCCTACCAGGAGGACGAGGCACCCAACACCAAGGGCGGGGTCGACAAGCGCACCGTGCTGCGCCTCGACCCGCGGCTGGCTCCGGTGAAGGTCGCCGTCCTCCCACTGAGCAGGAACGCCGACCTCACCCCGAAGGCGAAGGCGCTGGCCACCGAGCTGCGTCGCAACTGGACCGTCGACTTCGACGACTCCGGTGCCATCGGGCGTCGCTACCGTCGCCAGGACGAGATCGGCACGCCCTACTGCGTGACCGTGGACTTCGACACCCTCGACGACAACGCCGTGACGGTGCGCGAGCGCGACTCCATGCAGCAGGAGCGGATCAGCCTCGACGGCATCACGACCTACTTCGCCGAGCGTTTCGTCGGCTGCTGACCCGGGTCCTGGAGCACAATGCTGGGCATGCAGTCCTCGGTCCACCTGCGTCTCGGCATCGTCGCCATCGTCCTGACGGTGCTGTCCGTCGGTCTGGCCGGATGCGGTGGCGACGACCCGGCTGACCCGGTCGGCGCTGGCTCTTCCGGCTCCTCAGGGAGTACGGCGACCTCGGGCGACGACTCGAGCAGCAGCCCCGATGTCGACCCGAACCTCGCCTACGGGCTCAAGGTGCCTCCGGGCGTGAAGCTGACCGAGCTCGGCTCGGACCTGTCGCTCGGTGACACCGCGCGGGTGGCCTGGCAGGTCGAGCCGTCCAAGGTCGGCGTCGTCGCGCTCACGGTGACCAAGCTGAGGCGCGGCTCGGTGAAGGACTTCTCGGGCTTCGTGCTCGACGAGGCGACCCAGCAGTCCACGCCCTTCTACGTCGACGCGACCGTGCGCAACCTGGGCCGCAGCGACCTGAGCGGAGTCAAGACCCCGCTCCTGCTGCTCGACGGCAACGACGTGCTGGTGCGGCAGTCGACGTTCCAGAGCACCTTCACCCCGTGCGCGGCGGAGCCGCTTCCCGAGAAGTTCAAGCCCGGCAGGGCCACCAAGGTCTGCCTGGTGTTCATCGCCGCCGACCACGGCTCGCTGGCCGGAGTGACCTTCCGGCCCGACTCGTCCTTCGACCCGATCCAGTGGACCGGCGAGCTCACCGCACCCAAGGTCGACAAGCCCACGAAGAAGAAGAACAAGAAGAACAACGGCTGAGCGCGATTTCGCCCGTGAAGGCAGCGCGGAAGACAATGGGCCGGTGACCTTCCCCATCCCGACCGAGCTGAACCTCGGATCCGTGCGCGTCGACACCCCGGTGGTGCTCGCGCCGATGGCGGGGATCACCAACGCGGCCTATCGCCGGCTGTGCGCCGAGCAGGGGGCAGGGCTGTATGTCTGCGAGATGATCACCAGTCGCGGACTGGTCGAGGGTGACGCGGTCACCAGGTCGATGCTGGTCTTCGACGAGCTGGAGACGGTGCGCAGTGTGCAGCTCTACGGCACCGATCCGGCGTACGTCGGCAAGGCCGCCGAGATCCTGTGTGCGGAGTACGGCGTCGCCCACATCGATCTCAACTTCGGCTGCCCGGTCCCCAAGGTGACCCGCAAGGGAGGTGGGGGAGCGCTGCCGTGGAAGCGGGGGCTGCTCGCCGAGATCCTGGAGAGCGCCGTCCGGGCGGCGACGCCGTACGACGTGCCGGTGACGATGAAGACCCGCAAGGGCATCGACTCCGACCATCTGACCTACCTGGACGCCGGCCGGATCGCGCAGGAGAGCGGTGTCGCCGCCATCGCCCTGCACGGGCGCACCGTCGAGCAGGCCTATTCCGGCCAGGCCGACTGGGAGGCCATCGGCGAGCTCGTGGCGGCGGTCGACATCCCCGTGCTCGGCAACGGCGACATCTGGGAGGCCGGCGACGCGATCCGGATGGTCGAGCAGACGGGTGTCGCGGGCGTGGTGGTCGGGCGTGGCTGTCTGGGCCGACCGTGGCTGTTCCGGGACCTCGCGGCCGCATTCGCGGGCGAGCAGACCTTGGCGTTGCCGCGACTGGGCGAGGTCCGCGCGATGATGCGTCGCCATGCCGAGCTGCTGTGCGAGCACATGGGTGAGGAACGAGGCTGCAAGGAGTTCCGCAAGCACGTGTCGTGGTATCTCAAGGGGTTCCCGGCGGGGGGCACGTTGCGGCACTCGCTGGCCCTGGTCGACAGTCTCGCGACCCTCGACCTGCTCCTCGACGAGCTCGACCCCGACGAGGAGTTCCCGGTGGCTGAGCTCGGGTCGCCACGGGGCCGGCAGGGGGCGCCTCGCAAGCGCGTCGTCCTGCCTGAGGGGTGGCTCGACGACACCGACGGGAGCGGTTGCTCCGTGCGTGAGGAAGCCTCCGAGACGTCTGGCGGGTGACCAGCGCCACACCGGGGTCGATTCGGCTCCTCTTGACTCATGTGTTTGACTCGAACCTCGTGCTTGGTCCTCGGGGCTCACGCACAGTGCCGTGTCCTCGACTCGCAAAGGATGAACGCTGTGGCAGATCATCGCCACAAGCGGGTCACCAATGCCCGCCGCAAGATGCCCAAGGCAGTTGCCGTCAGTGCTCCGCTGGCGATGGCCGCCACCGTTGTCGCAGTGTCCGCCGGAGTGATCTTCGGGTCGCCTGTCAGCCCTGCCCTCGTGGCTGACGCCGAGCCCTCCTCCTTGGGGACCCTGGCGGCGAGCTCGCTCGGCGCCCAGCGCAGTCCCGAGGTCTCCCGCGACCACGGCCGGGCCTACCTGGACCCCAGCCAGGTGGCGAGCATCGACGCACGTGCGGACCTGAAGGCAGCCCGGGCCGCCACGGCGAAGGCGATCAAGAACGCTGACACCCGACTGTGGGCCACCACCGACCTGAACCTGTGGAGCGAGTCCGGCAAGGATGCCGAGAACCTCGGCGAGGTCGCCGCCGGTGACAAGGTCCTGGTGACCGGACGCAAGGCCGAGGGCCGCACGGAGATCGTGCTCAAGGGCAAGTCGCGCTGGGTGACCTCCGGCTACTTCTCCGACGAGAAGCCGGTGGCTGCCGCGGCGGGCCTCTCGATGGCCCCCTGCCCCGACCCCGGCGTCGAGAACGGTCTCACCTCCGGAGCCGTCTACGTCTACCGCTCGGTGTGCCACGCCTTCCCGCAGATCACGTCCTACGGAGGCTGGGACAACCACGGCGAGCACAGCTCGGGCCGGGCCCTCGACATCATGACCTCCGACAGCCAGCTCGGCACCGCGATCGCCGAGTTCCTCCAGTCACATGCCGCCGAGCTCAACCTCTACGACATCCTCTGGCAACAGCACATCTGGACGCCGGTGCGCTCCAGTGAGGGCTGGCGCTCGATGCCGAGTCGGGGCTCGTCCACGGCCAACCACTACGACCACGTGCACGTCTCGGTGAACTGACGCCGGACAGCGCTCAGCTCGTTCGAACCGCGCCCAGGTCGTGCGCATCTCCTGGCAGCGCGGCCGGCGCCGGCTGCTCCGCCGCGAGGACCGTCTGGAAGTGGGCGATCGCGCTGCTCAGCAGGCCCACGAGCAGGGCGTCCTTGTGGGGGCTGACCGACTGGTTGATGCCGATCATCGCGTTCTCCAGCACCGCGGCGACGTTGCTGGGGCGCACCCGCGCCGGCTCGTGCTCGCGGAGGTAGCCCTGGGCCCAGCTCCTTGCCCCAGGGGCGTCGTCGAGGGCTTTGCGGGAGTCGGTGGTCATCGTCCCGGGCTCTCGGCCCTCTGCTTCGGCCAGCTCGGACTCGGCCTTCATGATCGCCAGCGCCAGCACGCGCTGACGGGTCTCCGGCGCGATCCTGATCGCCGCTTGAGCTGCGTGCAGCGCGATCCACAGGTCGAGCGAGGGCTCGTCGCCGGTCAGCCCGACCACCTCCGGGATCAGCGAGACGAGCTCACCGCGGGCCTCGTCGCTGACGCTGTCGTTGACTCCTCGGGCCAGCGCCGCCAGCGCGGGGTGGGTGCAGCCGGGATGGTCGCTCCACCGTTCGCCCGCCAGGTAGGAGGCGAACTCCATGAAGCACGCCCCCTTGCGGGGGGTGCGGTGTCGTCCGGGACTGAGGACCGGAATCGCGTCGGGAACCAGGGTCTGTCTCATGGGGCGCCTCCGCCGTCAGGCTACGCCCGCAAGCGCCGATGGTCCACGCTCCGCGTGTCGGCGGCGCGCAGTAGGGTCAGCGGTGATGGACGCGCTGGAGTTGTACGACGCCGCTGCTCGTGAGCGACTCGTCGACGAACCCCCGAAGCGGGTGGACGCGCCTGTTCGCACCCCCTTCGAGCGAGACCGGGCGCGAGTGGTGCATGCGGCCGCCTCCCGCCGCCTGGCCGCCAAGACCCAGGTGGTCGGCCCGGAGACCGACGACTTCGTCCGCAACCGCCTGACGCACAGCCTCGAGGTGGCGCAGGTGGCCCGCGACCTCGCGCGGGCGCTCGGCTGTCAGCCCGACATCGCGGAGACCGCGGCCTTGGCCCACGACCTCGGCCACCCACCCTTCGGCCACAACGGCGAGCGAGCACTGGAGGCGCTCAGCGCCGACTGCGGTGGCTTCGAGGGCAACGCCCAGACGCTCCGGATCCTCACCCGGCTGGAGGCGAAGACCTTCGACGAGACGGGTTCGGTCGGGCTCAACCTGACCCGGGCCACGCTCGACGCGTGCACGAAATACCCCTGGACCCGCGGCGAGGCCGAGGAACCAGAGGGCGTGCACGCCGACGGGTCGCCACGCGAGATCCGCAAGTTCGGCGTCTACGACGACGACCAGCCGGTGTTCGCCTGGCTGCGCCAGGGCGTGGGCGGCCGGCGGCGCTGTGTCGAGGCACAGGTGATGGACCTCGCCGACGACGTCGCCTACTCGGTCCACGACATCGAGGACGGCGTCGTCGCCGGCCGCATCGATCTCGTCGGCATCGACCGTGAGGCCGTGTGGCAGACCGTTCGCGAGTGGTATGTCCCCGGCGTCAGCGACGACACGCTCGACGAGGTGCTGGCCGGCCTGCAGACGCAGGGCAGCTGGCCGGTGACGCCGTACGACGGCAGCCGCCGCGGGCTCGCGGCTCTGAAGAACCTCACCAGTGACCTGGTCGGACGGTTCTGCGGCGCCGTCCAGCAGGCGACGTTCGCGTCTGGTGAGGGCCCGTTCGTCCGCCATGCGGCCGACCTTGTCGTGCCGGCCACGACGGCTCTGGAGATCGCCGTGCTGAAGGGCGTCGCCGCTCACTACGTGATGCGGGCCGATGACCGGGTCGAGCTGATGGTGCGCCAGCGCGAGCTGCTCACCGACCTCGTCGAGGCGCTCCACCAGCGCGGACCCGATGCCTTGCAGACACCGTTCGCCGACGACTGGAAGGCCGCCACTGACGATGCGGGCCGAGCCCGGGTCGTGATCGACCAGGTCGCCTCCCTGACCGACGTCTCCGCGGTGACCTGGCACCAGAGGCTGGTGTGCAGGTGAGTGAGCCCCTCGTCTGGATCCCGTTCGAGGTCGACGACCTTCCGTCCGGCCTGCGCTACGAGATCGTGGCCGACCCTGCCGGCCAGCTGCCGGCAAGTGTGGCCGAGGTCGCCGGCTATGTGCTGCCCTACCGCTTCGAGCCGGGCGACTCGGCCTTCCTCGGCCAGGCGCCCCAGCTGCGCTGGGTGCAGTCCCTGACCGCGGGCGTGGAGCACCTCGAGGGCAGGATCCCGATCGGAGTGACCCTGTGCACCGGCCGCGGCATCCACAGCGCGTCCACGGCCGAGCTGGCGCTCGCGCTGATGCTGTCCTCGCTGCGGGGCATCCCCGAGTTCGTCCAGGCTCAGGCACGGCAGGAGTGGGAGTCGCTCGAACGGCCGGCGCTCGCCGATCGCACGGTGCTGATCATCGGCTACGGCGACATCGGTGCAGCGATCGAACGCCGGTTGCTGCCGTTCGAGGTCGAGGTGATCCGGGTGGCCCGCACCGCTCGGGCCGGCGTCCACGCCCTCGAGGAGCTGCCTGCGCTGCTGCCACGGGCCGACGTGGTGGTGCTCGTCGTTCCCCTGACCGACGCCACGCGCCACCTGGTCGATGCCGACTTCATCGCGCAGATGCGGCCCGGCGCGCTCCTGGTCAACGTGGCGCGCGGGGCAGTGGTCGACACCGACGCTCTGGTGGCGGCTCTCCATGCCGGACGGATCAGCGCTGCGCTCGACGTCACCGATCCCGAGCCGCTCCCAGCGGGGCACCCCTTGTGGAGTGCCCCGCGGGTGCTGGTGTCGCCTCATGTCGGCGGCCCTTCGAGTGCGTTCGGACCCCGTGCCGAACGCCTGATCCGGGAACAGCTCCAGCGGTTCGCCCGGGATGAACCGTTGAAGAACGTCGTCTGAGGCGACTGCCTCAGGTTGGCGCAGTTCCCGATCACGAGGCCACACCCCAGGGGGTGGAACCACCATCGGCTGGCTGGTCGGCGGGCCGGTCGGTGGCGCGCCGTAGACTCCGCGACGTGGCCGGAAGGATCAGGGACGAGGACATCGCGGAGGTCCGCGAGAAGACGCGGATCGACGATGTCGTCTCGTCCTACGTGACCCTGCGCAACGCCGGCGGTGGCTCGATGAAAGGGCTGTGCCCCTTCCACGACGAGAAGTCCCCGTCGTTCCACGTGACTCCTTCGCGCGGCTTCTACCATTGCTTCGGCTGCCAGGAAGGCGGCGATGCGATCAACTTCCTGATGAAGATCGACGGGCTCTCGTTCACCGATGCCGTCGAGCGCTTGGCCGACAAGGCCGGCGTCCAGCTCCGCTACGAGGACGGCCCGGCTCCGGCACGCACCGGCGGCCCCAACCGCGGACGCCTGATCGATGCCCACAACAAGGCCCAGGAGTTCTACGCCGACCAGCTCGGCTCCGCTGACGCCCTCGTGGCTCGCCAGTTCCTCGACGAGCGTGGCTTCGACCAGGAGGCCGCGGCGACCTTCGGCGTGGGCTTCGCGCCCCGCAGTGGCGAGGCGGTGCTGCACCACTTGCGGCAGAAGGGGTTCAAGGACGAGGAGCTGGTCACCGGCGGCCTCGTCGGGCAGAGCGCTCGCGGTCTCTACGACCGCTTCCGGGGCAGGCTGTTGTGGCCGATCCGCGACGCCAGCAGTGACGTGATCGGTTTCGGGGCGCGACGGATCTTCGACGACGACCGCATCGACGCCAAATACCTCAACACCTCCGAGACGCCCATCTACAAGAAGAGTCAGGTGCTCTACGGCATCGACCTGGCCCGCCGCGAGATGGCGCGTTCCTCCCAGGCGGTCATCGTCGAGGGCTACACCGACGTGATGGCGTGTCACCTGTCGGGTGTCGGCACCGCCGTGGCCACCTGCGGAACGGCGTTCGGCGACGAGCACTCCCGGGTGCTGCGACGGTTCCTGCACGACCACGAGGAGTTCCGCGGAGAGGTGATCTTCACCTTCGACGGTGATGCTGCCGGCCAGAAGGCCGCCCTGCGCGCTTTCAGCGGCGACCAGAACTTCGTCTCCCAGACCTATGTCGCGGTGGAGCCCAACGGGCTCGACCCGTGCGACCTGCGGCTCAAGGGTGGCGACGCCGCGGTGCGCGAGCTGGTGGCCAGACGGGTCCCGCTCTATCGCTTCGTGCTCGGCAACGTGGTGTCGAAGTACGACCTCGACCGAGCCGACGGTCGCATCGACGCGGTCCGTGAGTCGGCCAAGCTGGTGGCCTCGATCCGCGACCAGTCCAAGGTCACCGCGTTCGCCCAGGAGATCTCCAAGATGGTGGGCGCCGACATCGACACCAACCAGGTCCTGACCGAGGTACGCCGCGCGGCGCGGCGCGGCTCCCACCAGGAGGCGCCGGTCGAGGTGGCCGCCGCACGACCCGATCTCCCTGACCTGCGCGACCCCCGGTTCTCGTTGGAGCGAGAGACGCTCAAGCTGGTGATCCAGCACCCAGGCGTGCTGGGGTCGCTGGCAGCCGGGCTCGGCGGCAACGACTTCACCCACCCCACCTACCGAGGCGTGTGGGACGTCGTGACCGGCCGCGGCGGCCCGGCTGCCGGAGCCTCCGACCCGGCCTGGGCGTCGAGGCTGCGTGACGGGGTGGGCGATCCCGCCGTGGCCTCGGCCATCAGCGCGCTCGGCGTCGAGCCCCTGCTCACCCCGCGCGAGCCCGACTCGGCCTACGTCGCGGCTCACGTCTACAAGCTCCAGGAGCTGACCACCATGCGGCGGATCGCGGAGGTCAAGTCGCGGCTGCAGCGCACCAACCCCGTCGACCAGGCGGCCGACTACAACAAGATGTTCGGTGAGCTGGTGGCCCTCGAGCAGCACCGCCGGCAGCTGCGCGAGCTCGCGATGGGCACGTCGTGAGGTGGCGCGGCTCGGGCGAGCGCCCGCTCGCGAGCGCCACCACCACCGCCGGGGTGCTGGTGGCCGGCACCCGCGAGGCGCTCGTCGTCGGAGAGGTCCGGATCCCCTGGCAGGACATCGAGAGCGCCGACTGGGACCAGGAGTCGTCGACGCTGCGAGTGGCGGAGGTGGGTGTCTGGGGTGAGCAGCGCCCGATCCACGAGCTGGCCTTCGACGAGCCCGGCCGGCTCCTCGAGCTGATCCGCGAACGCATCACGGCGAGCATCGTGCTGCAGCGTCACATCCCGGTCATTGGCCGTCGCGGGCTGTTCGTGATCGGTCGTCGATCGCCTGTCGGTGACGCTACGGTCCGCTGGATCTACGAATACCAGGAGGGCGTCGACCCCGACGATCCCGACGTACGCCGCGCCGCCGCCGCCGGCCTCGCCGCCGCTCGCGACGAGGTCGGCCTCTAGTCGAGTTGGGCCTCCGGGCCTGTCGAGTTGGGCCTCCGGGCCCGTCGAGTTGGGCCTCCGGGCCTGTCGAATGGGGGGTTGCGGCCTGCGGGCCAGCCCGATTCGCACCGCCCAACACTCCTTGCTAACCTATGCGGGCTGCCAAGCGATCCCCTGTAGCTCAACTGGCAGAGCATTCGGCTGTTAACCGGAGGGTTGTTGGTTCGAGTCCAACCGGGGGAGCACCGAAAACCCGCCTGACCTGCGTAAACAGGTACGGCGGGTTTTCACGTTTCCGGCTCTGAGCCCACTATTCACACTTTTGCGCCACTTTTGGGCGCTCGCAGCACTGCCGAGGTTGAGCCGGAGGCGGTCTGCCAGCGCCACCCTGTGGGCACCCTGGGGCACCTGTGTGGCAGAGCCATGTCCACTCATTCCGGATTTCCCGCACCCTCCGGCCTGCCGGAGGAGATCGCCTCTCACCGCCTCCTCACGTCCGACGAGGCGGCGGTCGTGCTTGGCGTGCCGGTCGCCACCCTGCGCACGTGGCGATCCCGTCGGCGCGGCTACGGCCCGCGAGCAGTTCAGGTCGGTGGCAGCATCCGCTACCGACCTGCGGACCTGCTGGCCTGGATCGACGAGCACACCGAAAACGAGGACGGGAGCGTCTCGGAGGGCATCGAAGGCTCGAAGCGAGGCAAGACATCGCCCGCAGATCTCCCTCCCGTCACCCGGCACCGGCGGCCAAGCCGGAAGCCCCTCGCTGGCGGAGCCGGCATCCACGGATCAGCTACCGCCCATTGACCGCGTAAGACTCCTGCCGTCGTCGAGTTGATGGCCATCAGAAAGAACGACTTCATGTCACGCAACCCGCTTCAACCCGGCGAGATCGGAAAGATCCGCACGGTACAGATCCGGCCCGGCCTCTGGCGAGCCGACGCCTCCTACTGCGACCGCTCCGGCACCAAAGGACGTTGCCGCAAGACTGGTCGCACAGAGACGGCCTCCCGACGCGCGCTGGCGGATGAGCTGAAGGAACGGATCGAGTTCGAGAACCTCAACAGTCTGGTCACCACGGCCAGCCTCGTGAACGAGGCGGTCGACATCTACCTGATGAACCGGATGGACGACGCTCGCAACGGCATCGGGCGGGCGAACCCGCGTAGCGTCAAGATCTACCGGTCGGTCGCCGAGAACTGGATCAAGCCGATCCTGGGAGAACTCCAAGTCCGCCAACTCACCCCTGGCCGGCTAGATACCTACTTCCGCAACGACGTCCCCCCAACGCGGTACGCGGATGTCCGCAAGATCCTCCATGCCTTCATCAAATGGCTCGTCGTCCAAGGCGCACTTCGCCGTGACCCTGTCACCAACCTGCAGAGCTACCAGCGGAAGAACATCCAGAAGCGGTCCAAGGATCGTGAGTTCACCATCGAGGACCTGAAGACCGTCCTCGCCGCGATCGAAGGATGGATGACCAGGAAGCGACCTGGTCCGCGACCCAGCACCAACTACCGCGATCTGGTCCTGCTCATCGCTGGGACCGCATGCCGCCCGGGTGAGGCACTCGCTCTTCGGCGTTGCGACATCGATCTCAACTGCACCGTCGCGCCCGGAACGACCAAGCCAGTCGCCCACATCACCGGAACGGTCGTCTACGACGCAGAACTTGGTGGCCTCCTCCGCCAGCCTCACACCAAGGGCCACGGCGCCGGCGACCGCACCGTGATTCTCCCGACTTTCGTCGCCGCCATGCTGCGTGAGCGCATGATGGCCGCGGCACCGAACGAGAACGACGCCATCTTCGCGACCCGGACCGGGAATTGGCTGTCCCTGAACAACATCAACACGCGACTTCGAGACAGCATCTTGAAGGACACCGACGTCGGCGCCTGGTTCGAGCTGCGACTCCTGCGATCCGCCACGGGGACGGTCGTTGCGAACGAATTCGGCGCCGAAGCAGCCGCGGCTCAGATGGGCAACACTCGCGAAATCGCCGAGAGCCACTACATCCACAAAAGCCGGCTCGCCCCCGACCGTGCGGCGCAGATCCAAGACGCGTGGGGGACCGCATTCGGCTCCTGAACTCGGCAGCGGACGGCCTCTCAAGCTGACGACTCCGACGTGGGCAAGTGCATTGCGCCACTCAGCGGCTTGAGATCGCCGACACGTCCGGCTGGCGCGACGACGTGTCGAGAGGCAGTGCAGTGGGCATGGGCTCGTTCTCGAAGCACTCCACGTGCTCCGCGATCCAGGCGTCCAGGTCGGAGCGTCGGTACCGCAGGCAGCTGCCGAATTTGACCGCGCGTGGGCCGAAGCCAGCGCGCCGGGTGCGCCACGTGTAGAGCGTCGCCTTCGGGATGGCCAAGTACGCCGCAGCCTGGTCGATCGTGAGGATCGAGCGCGCTGAAGTGCTGGGTGTCGTCGGACCCATCATGTGCTCCTTTGCGTTGGCGTGGGCCGGTTTGCCCTCGCAACAAAGGTGCTCAGCGGGCTCCGCGCCCGTGTTGGGTGCTCGCATTCAGGTCGGTCGGGTGGGACGCTAGCCTGAGATCAGGGGTCGTCGGTTGCTACGTGAATCGGGGACATGGATGCGCGGCAGCCCGAGGGATCCGCAGACTCGAATGCTGCTCGGGCACTGGCCTCACCGGCCAGGCACTGCTTTGTGAACGGACAACCCTCCCTGCTCGTCGAATGGCGTCGCGCGGCGACGGGTTGGGAAGGCGGGGTGATCACGGTCCGATGGCTCGACAGACAGGGCTGGGCGACCGTGGAAGCCTGGCTGGATGCCTCAGAAATCTTGCCTGGCGGAGCTGACCCGGCAATGCCGGAGCGGGGTCGAGCGTTCACTCCGAGCACGACGTCCTAGATCGAAAGGTTTGTCCCGCGGCGTTCGGATCGATGCGTGATGGCTTCGTGAAGTTCCACGCGACTGCTCCTAGCCGCGGGCGGGGGAGTGGCGATCGCGGGAGGCGGCCTCAGTTGCGACTTAACGACGTTGACGAGGTCCGTCTGGATAGGCGCTGTGATCGGTACGTAGCGCTCGCGGACCGACTTGATGAGGCCCTCGGACTGGTGGATGACGCGGGGCAGTCTTACGCGGTGGACGTAGAGCCGTTCGCGTGTGCCCTGCTCGATGATGTCGCAGAGTCGCTCGTCCACCTGGAGGAACAACCGGTCCAAGTGTCGAAGCTGCTGCGACTCCGGCGCCTCGCCGTTGCGGACCTTTCTCAAGCGTCCGATGGCGTTCGCTCCTTGGGAGGCGGCCTCCGCCCCGCTTCCGACGCGTCCACCAAGGTCGCGGGTCTCTCGAACCAACGCGCCATATGTCTGCCCCCGCGCAAGCCACTTGTCCGAGAAGCGAGAGGCCATATTGACGACGCGAACCGCCGCCTCCTGCGAGAGCACTCGCTGGGAATCAAGGATCAGACGGAGGCTGCGAGCGTTGGGGAAGTTGTTCAGGGCCACGAGGAGGTTGTGCTCGGCCTGGAGAACGCCGCGCCAGCCCGTCATCACTGAACCCTCGAGTGTCGCCATCCGCGGCCGCCAACCTCGGAGGTCGACGCTGTAGTCCATGTCGGCACCACTGGCGGACTCCGCGCAGACGTCGGCGGCTCGGCCGAGGCGTCCTTGTCCCTGAAGGTTCTCCCATCCGGGGATGTTCTCGTAGCGCCGGTCGAGCGTGACGAGCCCTCGGGTGATCTCGGCGGCGTCTGTCACTAGGGTCTGCGCTTGCGCGGCTGACAGCCTCCCGTTTCCAAGCCCGGCCGCGAAGTCGTGCTCGCCGAGTGCAGCGGCTCGGGCAGCTTGCCGCCACGTCTCGACGATGGCGAACTCTTGCGCGGTAGTGAGTTCGTCCAGGGCCGGCAAGGCTGTTCCGGTGGCTCTGACTGCGAGCGTGAGTCGGTAGCGCAATTCATCGACTGGGGAACGTGGCCGAATCGAGGTTTCGGCTACTCCGCCCATTGGGCTGGAGGCCCTGACGGCCAGTTGGCACCAGACGAGCACGGCCAGGCGGTAGCGCCCGATCTGTCGCCCGAGCTCTTCGCGCTGTTGCATCGTCGTCGACTCTTGGCCGAATGGCCCGTGGGATCCGCCCAGGCGTACTTGGATTCGATGTTGCCTCAGCAGTGTTGCGACCTCGGTCCTGAGTTGGCTGCCGTTCTCGCCGTACGTCATGGCAGGTCCATCGCCCTGGCGGCTTCGAGCATGTCGAGGACGAGTTCGATCTGGAGCGCGTCGACGCCATGGGTGGCCAACTCCTCGATGGCGTCCTCGGCAGCCGAGTAGATGACCTCGCGCTCGACGGTGAGCACGGTGGTGAGCGCAGGGCCGTCATCGCCGTGGATCCAGTCGAGTTGGAGCAGGACGCGCTCGTACTCGACCGAGGCGTCGAACGTGTGAGCCAGGTCGGCCAGAACAGCAACGTAGGAGCGCGCTTCGGCGAGCGTGACAGCGTGTGCGAGCAGCATGGCAACTTCCTTCCGAATCAGAGCGCTTGGGACGGGCGCACCTGTCGACCGTCTGCTTTCCAGGGCTGGGTCTTCGTGTCCATCGGCGTAGGTGTGGAGAGCCGAGCGGCTGCGCGTAATGGAGGCGTCAGGGCAGGTGGGCACGGACTCGTTGTTCGATGTGCTGGCGTGCGGTGACGTCGGCGAGGACGAAGTCCACGAAGTCGGCGTCGCGGTCGGCGACGACGCGCTCGACGGCTGGTTGGGCGGGCAGTTCGCCTGGCCAGGTGGTCTGTCGGGTGGGCCGGTCGCGATCGAGCCGGGTGCCCGAGGTTCCGACCCATTCGCGCAGTCGGTTCCTGGCGTCGGCGAAGTCGCGGTGCCAGGCGAGTGGCGCTGCGGGCGAACCGTCGGGGTCGTAGGAGTTGAGCCAGTGTTGGTGCAGTGCGGACAGTTCCCAGATCAGTTCGTCGTGGCGGTGCCAGAACGGTGGGATCACCGTGGGTGGTAGGCCGTAGGTCGCTCGCAGCCAGTTGACCCATGCGTTGAGGTCGAGCCATTCGGCCTGGGCCTCCTCGGAGGTGAGGAGGTTCCAGTTGATCGGCCTCGGAAGCACGTCGTCGTCTGGGAATCCAGGCGCGAGGGGCTCGTCTGGCGCGTTGTACCTGCCGAAGTCCGGGTGGTCGTGGTCGTCTGTCGGTGGGTCCAGCAGGGATTGCTGCTCGCCGTACTCCACGTCAGTCGTCATCGCTTGCCCTAGAGGCCGACGGCGAGGGCCGACTCACAAGGCGCCGCGACCGGGGCCTGGCTGGGCGACGTGGGCTCTGTTGGCGGCGGGCGGTCGACCGGGTAGCGGGTGCGGGCGGTGTCGTGCCCGATCCGGCGCGCGACGAACTCTTCGCGCGGGATTGTTTTGCCGCCACGCTGAAGCTCGTAGGTGGTGATGTAGCCGGAGGCGACGAATTGGTCGCCTTTGTTGAATCTGTCGTGGGCGATCTGCGCGCTGGTGGAGAACATCACCAGGTCGTGGAAGCTCGGCTCGAGTCGGGTGAAGGAGCCGTCGATTTCCTTTCGGAAGTGCTCGACGCCGATGCGGGCGTAGAACCGGGCGGTGCCGCTGGCGGTGAAGTGGATCTCGGGGTCGTTGGCGATGAATCCGTGGAGGCTCATCTGGGTGGGGATCGACATCGCTGACTCCTGCCGTCGTGCGGTGCCGGATTGGCGGCCGCTCTCGTCGGTCAGGTGCGCAGGTGGCTCCGGACACCGCGGCCGCCGGCGCAGGCGACCGACTCCGCCTACCGGCGGCGGAGCTGCGACTCGACGGCGGCGCGTTCGGCGGTGATCTGGTGGGCCTCAGGCCGGGCAGTCCAGGGCTGGAGGTCGGTGACGAGCGGTGGTGCGCTGCGCAGCAGCACGAGAGCGGTCCCGAAGGGCAGGGTCCGGATGGTCTCCGGGGGCATGACGGGTACGCGTCGGGTGGAGCGTTGCAGGGACCGTGAGCCGTGGTCCCCGATCGAGACGGTGTCGGTGTGTTCGTCGCGTTCTCCGATGAGTGCGGAGAGGTCCTGGAGGTCGCGGGCCGCGGAGGTGCCGCCGAGGATGATTTTGACGATGGAGGCGTCCCAGATGGCGCTGGCCGAGTGGTCCCCCCATTTGTCCCTGGCCTGGGACAGGGACTGGAGGACCGGCATGGTGGTGATGCCGGTGCCGCCGCCTTCGGCCATTAGGACCGGCAGGGAGGGTAGTGGGGAGAGGTTGCCGATCTCGTCGAGTGCCATGAGCAGTGGGGGGTCAAGCCGGGCGCCCGGGGAGGCCGCGGCGAGGTGGCGTGCTGTCTCGACGAGGTCCTCGATGAATGCAGCGACGAGTGACCACGACGCGCCGGCTCCGGCTCCGGTGGCGAGCAGGTAGAGGGTGCCGTTGCTGGTCAGGAACTCGCGTGGGTCGAAGTGTTCGCCCGGTCGTGGTGTGACCGCGTCGAGCACCCGTGGATCGGCAAGGCACGACAGCGCCAGGGAGACGCCCATCCAGATGGAGTCGCGGGTGCGGGGGTCGGAGTGGATCGTCGATTCCAACGAGTCGGCCCAGCCGGGTGCCGCGTCGGTGTGGCTGGCCAGGATCGCCACTGCGTCGGCGGCCGCGGAGGGCGACAGGGTCCAGGCGAACAGGTCAGTCGGGTTCCTGTGGTCCAGGGCTGCTGCGTGTAGAAGAGCTTGGAGGGCGGTGCGGGTCTTGCCTTCCCAGAACCCGCCGGACTCGACCCCTCCGGTCGACAGTCCGGTGGCCGAGGCGAGACCGGTGGCTCGAATCATCGCGGTGAGGGGGTCTTCGCAGCCTCGGACCGGGGACCACCTGAGCCCAGCCGGCAGCCCGTCGGCGAGCCGCTGGGGGTCGAAGACAGCAACCGGGCCACGTCGCTGTCGCGCTGTGATGGTGGCGGCGATGTTGTCGGGTCGAGTCGCCGTGGTGACGGCGGCGCCGGGTGCGTCGAGGATGGCGTTGATGACGACGTGCAACCCCTTGCCTGAGCGTGGTGGACCGAGGAGCAGCATCGAGTCCTCCACGGACGCCCACACGCCGTGACCGCGGGAGTGACCCAGCAGGTAGCCGACGTCCGAGGCTTCCGGCTTCGCCAGTGAGGGACGCAGCGTTCGCCCACGCGCCAGCAGAGCTCGTTCGGAGGCGGCCACTGCGACGTCCCGCTTGGTGGCGACTCCGGCCAGCCGTCGTGGGTCGCGTGAGGTCTTGTGTTTGACGGTTTGGATGCGGTGCCAGAGCACGAGTGCCGTCAGGGCCACCGTCGCTGTCATGAGGGTGAGGACGAGCCAGTAGAGCCAGGCCGGGAGACCGGGGGAGCCGAGGGCGCCAGCCGGGTTGCCGGGGTCCCCGAGGACACGGAACCCGCCCGCCAACCCACCGGTCGGTGGCGTCGCCCCGGTCAACCAGGCGGCCGCGGTTCCGGCTAGTCGAAGGATGGCCGCGAGGAGACCGACCGCAGCGATGATGACGAGTCCGAGGTTGACCAGTTGGTCGTCGATCGAGCGGCCGCGCGGGTTCACGCTGTACTGCCGCTCACCGCGATCGCCCCCGAGGTCCGCCCGAGTAGGACGACGATGCCTGGTCGACCAGCGAGCAGAGCTGTGGGCAGGCGCAGCCGTGCGGTTCCGTCGGGGCTGGCGACCTGATGGGCCACGACCACCGCGACAGCGACGTCTTCGTCGGGAAGGAACCCGTCGCCGGCGACCTCGCCCGGACTCAAGATGGTAGGGAATTCCGGGTTCGGCAGCGGCGCTTCGTCCGGTTGTACACCCGGGATGACGATGTCGGTGAAGACCGTCTCGCCCTGTTCGTGGATCTCGACTTTGACCGGGGACTGCAGGTCGTCGGCGATCCGCGTGAGTGCCTGCCGAAGGTCGTCTCTCATCAAGGGCCGGTCGGTGACGTAGGGCTCGCGGTTGATCAAGATGCTGAGCACCCCGTCGGTGTCGACGTGGACCTCCACAAGGGGCAGCGTGACGGGCACCCGCAGTGGGCTTAGCTGGTCGCGCCGGTAGGGCGTGGTGGTGTGCAGGAGACTCATAGCCCGATCACCGCTGCCTGTGCACGCTCGGATGCTTCAACCGAAGACGGCCGGTGTCCGACGACGGCGACCGCTACCGGAGCCGTGCGGTCAAGCCCGGGAGGGTCTCCGTTCCCGACCTGTGGGGTTTCGAGTTGGTTGAGAATGCTGACGGCCGTCTTCCGTACCCGCTCTGCGGTGGCCTGGACGACCTCGACCGGGGACTTGTCGGGCACGCTGCTGGCCCAGGAGGTGACGTAGGGAATTGTGTAGGTGGCGGTGTCCAGGCCGTGCGCGGCACCGATCATCAAGGCCACAGACTCTGCCTCGACCTCGGCGATCCCTCGGTGCATGGCGGCGTCCTCGTTGTCGGGACCGTGGAGCAGGACGTGGCCAAGTTCGTGGGCGAGGGTCTTGACCTGTGCGGCAGCGTCCATGTCGGTACGCACCGATACTTCGCGGGTCAGGTAGTCGGTGATCCCGTTCGCCCCATAGATCGAGGCGGCGTCCGGCACCTGCTTGAGGGTGAACCCGCACGCCTGGACCCGGGCGGCCAGGCCGTCCCACAGCCCAACGGGTGCCTGGCCCTGGAGCAGTGTGGGCAGGGGGCGTTCGGGGACCGGGTCGCCGTCGGTCTGGGAGATGTCCCAGACATGGGCCGGTCGCAGCCCCACCAGCCGGGATCGGACCACTTCTCCCCACTGGGGTTTCTCTCCACGTCCCAGCCGCCGCCATGACTCGGGATTCTCGGGGGTCTTGGTGGCGTAGCGGCCAGTCACCGGGGCGAGGATCGCGTAGCCGGACTGGCCTTTCATGACCTGTCGGTTCAGGCTAAGCCACTGCTTGAACCCGGCGACGTACGTCGGCACCGGATCGGGCACCCGCCCCGCCTCGTACGCCGCGTAGTGCTGGACGTGGATGAGCATCGTGTTGTTGAAGGACCGAGACCGGAAGCGAGCCGCGAACTCCAATGCCCGGCGCCAATCATCACCGCTCACCAACGCAGCCACCGATTTGGTCAGTTGCTCTTGAATCGCATCGAGCTTCGCATCACGAGCCGCCCGGCTCTGCGGTTGCTGTCTCATCGGGGATCAGCTCCTGTCGTCTCAGACGCCAGGTGCGCGATTGCCACCGATGAACCGGGCCGAAGTGTCGAACAACTCCAGCTCGGCTGGGTGTAGCTGATGTTGAACAACGAAGCTCCTGTTCTTGATCCGCCACAGCCCCTGCCCGGTGCCGAGCGTGGGGAGCAGTGACTGCTCGGTGCCGGTGAGGCCGAGGGCGGTGGCTGTGGTTCCGAGCTGGTCGGATTCCTGCCGGTAGACCACCCGGGTCTCAGCGTTCGACAGCAGCGAGGATGCGAGAGCGCGCATGGCTGACCCCTGGTCGCCGACATTGTCGAGATCAGAGAGCTTGTGGAAGATCAGCATGTTCGCGATGCCGTAGTGCCGCGCGAGTCGCCAGTGAGCGTCCATCCTCCGCAGTAGCGCGGGGTGCGACATGAGACGCCACGCCTCGTCGTAGACAACCCACCGCTGACCACCGTTGGGGTCGAGCAGCGCGGATTCCATCCACGCCGACGCACAGGTCATCAGGACCGAGACCAGCATTGCGTTCTCGGTCACCCGTGACAGGTCAAGGGAGACCATCGGCAAGGTGGGGTCGAACCGCACCGTCGACGGACCGTCGAACAGACCCGCCAGGTCGCCGGCGACGAGGCGTCGAAGCGCGTGGCCGGCGAGCCGCCCGTCCTGAGCCAGACGACCGTCCGGGTCTTCGGCAATGTCGGGCGTGAGCAGTCGATCGACCACCATCGGCAGCACCGGCACCTCACTCGAGCGGACCGCACCGATCAGGGCGACGTCGATCGCAGTGTGTTCCAGCGGGGTCAGCCGACGGTCCAGCACCGTCTCGGCAAGCGCGCCAACCAACTCTCGGCGACGCGAACTGACCTGCGCCAACCACTCGGCGTCTTCCAGCCCGCTGGGACGGTGGCCCTCGTCCAGAGGGTTCAGCCGGTTGCTCATCCCATGCCCGAGAGCGATGGCCTTCCCGCCCACGGCCTCGGCAACCGCGGTGTGCTCACCCTTCGGATCACCCGGCACGTAGACACGACGACCGAAGGGAATCGAGCGGGTGTAGAGGCTCTTGGCCAACGCAGACTTACCCGAGCCGACGATGCCGGCAAGCACGAGGTTCGGCGCGGTGATCAGACCTCGCTGGTAGAGCACCCACGGGTCGTACACGAAAGAGCTCCCCGAGTAGAGGTCCTGCCCGACGAAAACGCCCTCACTCCCAAGCCCACCCTCTGCCAGAAATGGGTACGCACCAGCCAACGTCGCAGAGGTGTCCTGATGGCGAGGAATTCGAAGTCTTCCTGGGGTGCGTAACGCGGATGGTCCGCGCTCGCCCGACCGAGGAAGGATGGTCGTCGCCTTTCGCTCCGCGACGAGGGCGGCAGACTTCGCGTTCGCGGCGGACTTGGATTCAGCGCGGTCGGCGGCCAGCAGTCCCTTGGCGGCCCGTGTACGTAGTTTGCGCTCCCTGCGCCGCTCCCGGCCAGGGGAAACCAGCACTGCGCTGTACAGACGCCCCTCACCCCTGCCGGTCACAACGAGACACCTGGGTTTCGGGTTGTAGGCGGGGTTGCGGCGGCGAGCGCGGAGTCCTGCCGGACGTAGGCGATCGATGCTGCGACCTCGTGGGCGTGCTCGAGGGGCGCAGAAACCTGTCGAAGTTCCTCGCCTGCCCGGTGCAGCTCCCACGAAACCTTATGGGCGGCAGCCCGACTGGCTACGTCTACATCGGTGGTCCACGTCCTTGTTTGGGCCGCTCCGTCGTGGAAGGCCGCAAGCTGAGGCAGGGACTGCTCCAATGATGATCCGCCGGCAGACAACGATCCCAGCACTGAGTAGATCTGCCGCGGGTCGTCGATGGCCCGGGTGGAGTGCGCGAGGCAACGCAACGCTTCCCGTGCTTGTGCCGCCTCCCGAACTGGGTCCTGGAACCTTGGCATCGAGACCCTCCTGCTCCTGACTGGATTGGTCACCCAAGAGGTGTGCGGTCATCACCGCACCGGCGCTAGACCGTTCAGCTCGCACGGCGTGGACGGGGGCAGTCAGGTCGTCGGCAGGGCACTAGCCGCACGATGGCGTGACCCCAACCCAGAAAGGCCCCGATATGAGCGTTGACACTGTTTGCTCGACTGTCTATGAGTCCGCCTGCGAGCGCGTAGCGCAGCGGCCTCAAGCTCGGGAGCGCCACCGGCGCGGCTGAACGACCACCGGCCCGTCCGCTTCCCCGTGGCCCACGAGGTGATGCGCCAGACGAGGGGGCCAGACCTGGCCACGCCAGTTTGGGTCTGCCAGCGCCGGGTAGTTGACCTGGGTCTGCGGGATTCCTTCGGGAGCAAGGACGACCTGAAAGCCGTTCCGCGCGGTCAACGCGAACGAAAGCGCGGCTCCCGCAAGTAGTACGACGTCCAGGCCGGCCTTGAGCGGCCACGGTGTTCCGCTGAGGTGACCTCGCGAGGCCTCGGCCGCTACACCGGTGCGTTCTCCTCCGAACGCGAGCCTCATGATCGAACCGGCCTGAGTGGCCAGCGCGAGTGCGAGGCCACCCAGCATGGGCCGCCACTGTCCACCGCACGGACAGCGAGGTGCCTGGCGGGAGCGCCAGGCGAACCGCCAGTCGTGCCAGGGGAAGCGCGGCACGCTCAGTTGCCCTTGATGGACCTTGTTGGCATTGTGGGGCTGACCTGCACAAACGTGTTAGCGGACGCTGTGTGCGATTGGTCGCGGCTGCTTCTTCTGCCACGTTTTTGCCACGCACGCAGGTGCTCGCTGGACCTTCGCACACTCACTCCTGGTGAGTAGCCCTCCTCACGAGGGTCGCGCCCAACTTTGAGCAACCGAGCGCGCTCGTGATCACGTTCCGGATCCCCTGACGTGGCCGGGCCTGCCGTGATCCTGTCCGCGTTTCCAGTCGGCCAGGGCGTCGTTCTTATGCCGTAGGCCGACCAGGCGGGCAGGTAGCCACCACTTCACCGCCCGACGGGGAGTCGTGCGACGGCACCAGCAGTCCGGATCGCAACCGCACTGACGGTTTCGCGGGTTGTGAATCCGCTGGAGAACGCTTCGGCTCACATCCGCGATCCTACCGCGCACCGGTCAGCTCCCCGGGTGCATGACACCGGTTCCGACCAGGGCGAGGATGGCCGCGCCGAGCGCGATCCGGTAGACGACGAAGACCGTGAAGTTGTGGTGGCTGATGTAGTGCAGGAACCACGCGATGATCAGATAGCCGACCACAAAAGCGATGACGGTGGCCAGGATGGTAGGGCCCCAAGGAGGAGCGGTCGCAGAGCCTATCTTGGTGAGCTCGAGGGCTCCGGAGGCCAAGACTGCGGGGACAGCCAGGAGGAAGGAGAACCGCGCTGCATCCTCGCGGCGATAGCCCAGGAGCAGTCCGGCACTGATGGTGCCCCCGGAGCGTGACACTCCGGGAATCAGCGCGAGAGCCTGGGCGAAGCCCATCGCGATGGCGTCTTTGGACCTGAGCTGATCGAGCGGGATGCGGTTGCTGGCAACACGGTCGGCGAGTCCGAGGATGAGCCCGAACACGATGAGGGTGACGGCGAGGATGCGCAAGTCGCGGAATGCGGTCTCGATCGGGTCCTGCAGGGCGAGGCCCAGCAGGCCGATCGGGAGGGTTCCCAGAATGATGAACCACCCGAGCCGCGCGTGGGGATCGGATCGGAGACCGGTGTTGCGCAACGATCGGATCCAGGTGGTCGCAATCGCGGAGATGTCCTTGCGGAAGTAGATCAGCACTGCCGTTTCTGTGCCGAGTTGCGTGACCGCCGTGAAGGCCGCACCTGGATCGCTCCACCCGGCGAGCGCGGCGACGATGCGAAGGTGCGCCGAGGACGAGATCGGGAGGAATTCGGTGAGACCTTGCACCAGTCCGAGGACAGCAGCGGTGAACCAGGACATGCGACGGGATCCTTCGTGTTGGGTGCGGGTCTTGTTGCCCACGAGGTGCGGCTGGCAGTGAGCGCGGTCAGGGCAGCAGGTGAGGGAGCGTCGCGGAGTCGATCAGGATGTAGAGGCCGAGTCCGATGAAGACAGCCGGGACGAGCCAGCCCTCGAGCTTCTCCAGGCCCTCCACGACGGTGTGATGGGTTCCGACGACGCCGCCGATGCCGCACCAGATCGCCACCAGTACCAAAAAGACGATGATGGTGGTGGCGGCTTGCGGACCTGACATGGTGCGGAAAACCGGGTGTAGATGGCGATGTTGTCGCCGCCGTTGGCAAACGTGATCCCGGCGACGCCGAGGAGCCCACCCGCTCTCAGGGCTGACTCTGCCGCGTCGTCGCCTCCCCCGTGGCGGAGAGTGCGGATCAGTGCGTGGACACCGATCGCCATCGGGATGAGGCCGAGCAGTCCCACCCACTCGACGGGCACGATCGTGAGACCCAGAGCCGCGATCGCGCTGAGACCCACGAGCGCGATGAAACCGATGTATTGGCCCGCCACCACCGACCGGCCCCGGATGCCTCCGCGGGTGGAAGCGACGAAGAGCGACGTCAGCACGACAACGTCATCAAGGTTGGTGGCCACGAAGAGGCCGATCGCCGTCGCGATGGTGGTCAGCACGCCGCACTCTGTCTAGCCTCTTCCGCGTTGCCGTCGTTGCCGTGCCGGAGTGCGCTGATCAGGATCAGGCCGACGCCGATGGTGATGAGGACGTCGGGGAGGTTGAAGGTGGGATACCACCCGGTGTGGAAGTAGTCGGTGACCACACCATCAGTGGCCCGATCGAGGAGATTGGAGAGGGCGCCGGCGAGCACAGCGGCGAATCCCACCACACTCAACGAGGTCAGTGTTCGCGCGTTGCTCCACGCGAAGACGAGCACGCCGAGCGTGATCGCGCCGGTCAATGCCACGATGACGGCGCTCGGCAACCGGTCGCCGAAGCTGAACGCAACGCCAGGGTTGAACGCAAGGCGCAGGTCCATCGGACCCAGGTCGACCGGATGCGCACCCAGGGTCTGATCCGCAATCGCCTTGACCGCCAGACACATGCCGGTGAGCCCAGCCGCCAGCCCGACCAGCCAGCGCCGTCGGCGAGCCGCCGCGAGCTCGGTCGCCACGCTGGTGGCCGGTCTCACGCTGTGACCCCCGTGTCAGCGGGCTCGACCGTCGATGCGGTAGCAATGTTCGCGAGCGCCCCTGACGTCCGTCCAGCCCGGACGCCGTTGCCGATCACGACGATCTCGGCCAGTTCGTGCACCAGGACCACCGCGGCCAGCCCGAGGACGCCCAGCGCTGCAAGCGGGATCAAGACGGTGATGAGGCCAAGAGAGAGGCCAACGTTCTGCAGCATGATCAACCGCGCACGACGCGCATGGGCCAGGGTCTGCGGCAGGTGGCGCAGGTCCTCGCCCATCAGGGCAACATCAGCCGTCTCGATGGCCACGTCGCTGCCCATCACACCCATCGCGATGCCCACATCCGCGGTCGCCAGCGCCGGGGCATCGTTGACACCGTCACCGACCATCGCCGTCGGTGCGCTCTCACGCAGCCGGCGGATGATCTCCGACTTGTCCTCGGGGCGCAGATCGGCGTGGACATCAGTGATCCCGGCCAGGGCGGCCAGCGCGGTCGCCGTGCGCTCGTTGTCGCCGGTCAGCATGGCGACCCGGTAGCCGTCGGCACGGAGCCGAGCGACCACCTCGGGTGCTTCGGGGCGCAGGTCGTCGCGGACCGCCACGGCACCGATCACAACCCCGTCGTACTCGACAAGCACCGCCGTGGCGCCAGCCTCCTGCATCACGGTGACCTGCTCAGCGAGCCCGACCGCGTCGATCCAACCCGGTCGGCCAAGGCGAGCCTGCCGGCCGTCAACGGTTCCCGTCAGGCCCGCGCCGGTGACAGCCTCGACGCCCTCGGCATCAGGGTGCCCCGGTACAGCGGCGAGGATGGCACGAGCCAGCGGGTGCTCGCTGCGGGACTCCAGGGCGGCCGCAATGTCGAGGACCTGCTCCCGATTGTGGCCAGAAGCGGTGGCGACGTCGACCACGGCAGGCTGGTTGCGGGTCAGGGTCCCCGTCTTGTCCAGGGCGACACTCCGAATCCGGCCCAGTGCCTCCAAGGCAGCACCGCCCTTGACCAGGGCGCCGATGCGGCTCGCGGCACCGATCGAGGCAACCACGGTGACCGGCACCGCGATCGCCAGCGCACACGGGGAGGCGGCGACCAGGACGACCAGGGCCCGTTCGATCCAGGTGGCGGGGTCACCAAGAAGACTGCCGGCGATGGCGATCCCGGCGGCGAGGACCATGATCCCGGGGACCAAGGGCTTGGCGATGCGGTCCGCGAGCCGCTGTGCGTCGCCCTTGCGGGACTGTTCGGCCTCGACGATGTTGACGATCCGGGCCAGCGAGTTGTCCTCGGCGGTGGTGGTGACCTCGACCTCGAGGACTCCGTTGCCGTTGATAGAGCCTGCAAAGGCAGTGGCGCCGACGCTGACCTCGACCGGGACCGATTCGCCCGTGAGCGCGGACACGTCTAGGGCGGTCCGGCCGGAGCGGATCTCGCCGTCGGTGGCCAGCCGCTCGCCGGGCCGGACAAGCATCAGGTCGCCGACGACAAGGTCGACCGGAGCCACGGTGACCTGAGCGCCGTCGCGGAGGACAGTAGCCTCGGCCGGGACCAGTGACAGCAGCGCACGGAGACCGCGGCGGGTTCGGGCAACGGCGTACTCCTCCAGCCCCTCGCTGATCGAGTACAGGAACGCGAGCGCCGCGGCCTCGGCGACCTCGCCGAGAATCACCGCGCCGACCGCGGCGATGGTCATCAGCGTGCCGACACCGATCTTGCCCTTGACCAACCGACGCAAAGTGCTGGGGACGAAGGTCCAGGCACCCAGGGCAAGGGCCACGGCGTACAAGCCCGAGGCCACGCGGTCGGGGCCCTCGTTGAGTCCCGTGAGGAACCCTGCGAGCAGCAACACCCCAGCAGCCGCGGCGAAACGCAGCTCGCTGACCTCCCACAACCGCTCGGGCTCCTGCTCCTCCACGTCGTCGTCGGTGCTTGGTTCGTCGTGGCCGCAGCCGCAGGCGTTGCTCATCGCGCGTGTTCCTGTTTCGTCGGGGAGATGGAGGTGTCGGAATCGACGGGGTCGCCGTAATTGGGACACAGCTCGACCGCGTCGCCGGTGAGGGCAAGCAACTGCTCGGCGCTGCTCAGCAGGTCGAACAACTCGGGATGCGCAAGTCCATAGAACATCTGGCGGCCTTCTGGGCGGCCGACAACAAGACCGCACTCGCGCAGGCAGGCCAGGTGACCCGAAACAGTGCCCTGGGCGAGACCGAGGTTTCTGGTCAGGTCCACCACGCGCAGCTCGGCCTCGGCCAACTGGCGTACGATCGCCAACCGGGTGCGGTCTGCAAGGCCGTGGAAGAGAGCTGCTCCGCGGCGCAAACCAGGATCATCACCAACGGTCGTTGTTATCGGCATGTTCCGATGATATCGCATTGCGTTGCCTCCAAAGAGGCCCTGGCGCGGAGCCAATGCCTATGGCAAGGCCGACGCTGACGACAAGTTCGAAACCCGTTCTGGCCGAACGAGACCACGCAGCATCGCGGAAGGTCCTGGCGCCTCCGACCCGTGCATGGGGACAATGAGTGGCACCAGCGTCAGCGGACTTCGAGCTGCACGATCACTGCGTTACTCAAAGGCCTCGACCTCGGCTGCCGCTGGCTCGACCGAGGTGCCGTCCGACGCGATATGGCCCTGAGGACTCGATTTCACCAACCAACGCCTACCAAGAACCGCCGTTCATGCCGGCTGAAGTTCTTCGAAATCTCCGCCCCTGACTGGCATTCGTCACCTTCCAAGCAAGCGGCACGCATCCTACGAAGGACGGAGATGGTCGCCCGGAAACGGGCGGCCCACGATCGATTTTCAGGGTCGTTGTTGGACGTCGTTGGCAGTTGCTGCCACCTCGTCCGGTCCGGATTTGAGGTGGTCGTGTGCATGGCGGGATGAAGTTCTACCGCGGTTCCGCAGCTGCTGCACGCGCGTACGTTGAGGCCGATCATTCCCGCGCTGACGACTACTACCTGACCCAGGGGTCCGGCGTCGCCGCTCGTTTCGTGGTCGGTGTGAGGCACGTAGTGAGCCCGGCTGTGCTGCAAGCTCCTGACCTCGATGGCGAGACCTACGAACAATGGGTCGCCGGGTACGACAGCGGCACAGGTCTTCATCACTCACGGCTACAAGTACTTCCGACGGCTCGGTGAGATCAACCGCCGCGGACCCACCCTCCTTCCCGAACCCCTGCGCCTGGGTGGGTTGACCGTCGAGCAGGTACAGCGGCTCGTGGCCGACGGCGCCACCCTCATCGACGTACGGCCCATCGCCGAATACGCCGCGGCACACCTGCCCGGAGCGCTCTCGATCCCGCTGCGAGAGGCCTTCGCCACCTGGCTCGGCTGGCTCGCCCCACTGGACTGTCCCGTGGTCGTCGTGCGCAACCCCGACCAGGACCCCGTCGAGATCCTCGCGCAGGCGGCCAAGGTCGGGTACGACGATCTGGCTGGCGAGCTCACCGGAGGACTGTCCGCGTGGGCGGCCCAGGACCTCCCGACAACTTCCACCGAATTGAGGACTCCGGCCGCGATGTCCGACGACCAGGTGCTCGACATCCGTCAGGCATCGGAGTTCACCGGCGGGCACGTGCCGGGAGCCGGGCACATCGAGCTCGGCGACCTCTCCGCCGCCGCCCCGTCACTGCGAGGGGGACCAGTCACGGTGGATGTGCGGCCACGGTGAGCGTGCGATGACCGCAGCCAGCCTCCTCGAACGAGCGAGCCGAGCCAAGGTGGCGGTGCTCCTCGGTGGGCCGCAGGACTGGGCTACCACGCACGGCGCCACCCTGGAGACCGACGCATGACGAACGCCGAGACCAAGGACCCACCCGTGCAGCTGGGGCTGCGCGCCAACCTCGCACAGTTCTCCCTGCTGGTCGCGGTCAACGCCATGGTCGGCGGAATGCTCGGCCAGGAACGCACCGTCCTGCCGCTGCTGGCAGAACAGGAGTTCCACCTCAACGCCTACACCGCCGGGATGACCTACATCCTCGCGTTCGGCCTCGCCAAGGCAGCTACCAACTACCTGGCCGGCACCTGGTCGAACCGCTACGGCCGCAAACCAGCGCTCATCGCGGGGTGGCTGGTCGCCGTACCCGTTCCCCTTCTGTTGATCTGGGCCCCAACCTGGTGGTGGGTCATCGTCGCCAACCTGTTGCTCGGCATCAGCCAGGGCCTGACCTGGTCCACGACCGTCATGATGAAGATCGACATGGTCGGCCCGCACCGACGTGGCTTCGCGATGGGCCTCAACGAAGCCGCCGGCTACGCTGCCGTCGCGGTCACTGCGCTGGCCACGGGCTTCATCGCCGCCCAGAGCGGACTCCATCCCGAACTTTTCTACCTCGGAATCGCCTTCGCTGCGCTCGGACTCGGTCTGTCCACGTTGCTCGTTCGCGAGACCCGGGGCCACGCCGAGGCCGAGGCCCGCAGCCACGTCGCGCGCTCTGACGGCAGTGATGAGCACCTGCACGCGCAACTGACCCAGCGCGAGGTGTTCGTGCAGACCAGCTTCCGTGAGCCAGCGATGTCCGCTTCCTGCCAGGCCGGCATTGTCAACAACCTCAACGACGGCCTCGCCTGGGGGCTGTTCCCGTTGCTGTTCGCCACCGCAGGACCCAGCCTGGGGAAGTTCGGCATCCTGGCCGCGCTCTATCCCGCCGTGTGGGGGCTTGGCCAGCTCGGCACCGGGGCACTCTCAGACCGGATCGGTCGCAAACACCTGATCGTCCGCGGCATGCTCACCCAAGCCGTGGCGCTCGGCGTCGTCGCCGCGGGGGGCACGTTCGGCCTCTGGGCGCTGGCCGCGGTGCTCCTCGGGGCAGGGACCGCCATGGTCTACCCGACCTTGCTGGCCGCGATCGGCGACGTCGCGCACCCCGCCTGGCGGGCCAGGTCGGTCGGGATCTACCGGCTCTGGCGCGACGGCGGTTTCGCGGTCGGAGCCGTCCTCTCCGGAGTGGTTGCCGACCTGTGGGGGGTCCGCGCTGCCGTCTGGACCGTCGCCGCGCTCACCGCCGCCTCAGGCCTGCTCGTCGCCATCCGCATGTACGAAACTCGACGCCAAGCACCAGTTTGAGTTGCGCGGACGGGAGTCCGCCACCCGTCATTTCGGAACGCCGAATGGTCCAATCCGGCTCACGTCGGACGCTCAGCGGCCGTTCGGGCACCCCGGTGTTCCAACCAGTCAATGAGGTCGGGGGCTTCAGCGCGTCGGGCGGCATCGAGTGGGGTGAGTTCGTCGTAGCCGACCCAGTTGAGGTCGGCTCCGTGGTCGAGCAGGATGATTGCGGTGTCGAGCTGTCCGCCGTGGCAGGCTCCCCAGAAGCTGCTGGTGATGCCGTCGAGGGTGTGGTTGCCGTTGCCCAGCAGTCTAATAACGCGCGACACCAGGCCGAGGGCTGCGGCTTCGAACAGGTTCGTGGAGGCGCCGCGGTCGAGGAGCAGGCGGGCGGCCTCCCACTGTCCGAACGCGGTGGCGTCGGCCATCGGGGTGCCGCCGGCGATGACGGCCCCGGTCGCGTTGAGGTCGGCGCCCGCGTCGAGCAGGGCGTTGATGGCGTCAAGGTCGCCGCTGCTGGCGGCCCAGTGCAAAGGAGTCTCGGCGTGGTCACCGAGGCTGGCTGCGTTGGGGTCGGCCCCGGCCGCGACGAGCGCAGCGATGGTGGCAGCGACACCCGGGTAGTGGCCGGGCCAGTCGGTGGCGATGTGCAGGAGTGTGCGACTTTCGTGGCGGGCGAGGCGGGCTGCGGCGAGTCCGGGATTCGCGTCCAGGAGTTCAGTCAGAGTTGACAGTTCGCCGCCACGGACGGCGGTGATGGCTGCCTCATGAGTGGGGTTCTCGATGAGGGCGTCGAGGATCCATTGGTCCGGTGGGGTGCCCGTGGTCCCGTTCGGGGTGGAGTAGAGGCGACATTGCAGGCCGTAGTTGGCATCGGAGTTGCGCCCGGCAGCGGTGAGGTCGACGTCGTGGCCGTTGACCCGTAGCGAGGGTGAGCCTAGGAATCGCCTGGCGCGAGCGTCGTCCTCGCTGTCGATGCGAACCAGGGTGATCGGGATCGCCACTGCGTACTCGCCGAGGAGTTGGCGTAGGTGGGGCAGGAAGGTCTCATGGTGGGGACAGCCGTCGAAGAAGAGCAGCTCGATGCTGGGCGGTGGGTCGAGTTCGCGGATGTCGGCGATCAAACCTTTCCGCAGGGTGAGCCGGACCGTCAGCTCGGCCGGGAAGTCGTCGGGGTCCGGTGCGTCGACCTTCAGTCGGACGAGCAGAGTGTTGCTGTCCGGCCCGTCAGGGCCGTCGCGAAGATCGGGGTGGATCTCGGTGCGGGTGATGGTCACGCCAGCGGCAAGCAGGCCGTCATAGTGGTCGCCGGCCTCGGCCCGGCTGGTGCACTGATTGCCACCGTGTTCACCGCCCCAGTGCACGTCGTCGGTGAGCAGAGCCGTGAACGCCTCACGGGTGCCAGCCACCAACGCCGCGAACAATGCCGTGGCGAACTCGGCGCTGCTGCCTGGGTGGTCTGGTGCCGTCACATTGGGCTCCTGCTCTGTCCGTGAGGCAAGTATCTGCCCAAACATCGGCAGGGGACACAGGTGTGCCTGGTCCGCGGGACTCTCATCCGAGCTTCTGCGTCCGCAGTCGCAGTGCGTTGGTGATCACGCTGACCGACGACATTGCCATGGCAGCCGCAGCGATGATCGGGGAGAGCAGGAGCCCGAAAGTGGGGTACAGGACACCGGCGGCGACGGGGATGCCGGCCACGTTGTAGACGAAGGCGAACACCAGGTTCTGCCGGATGTTGGACATGGTGGCCTGCGAGAGCTTGCGGGCTCGCACGATGCCGGTGAGGTCACCTCGGAGAAGCGTTACGCCGGCGCTCTCCATCGCCACGTCGGTCCCGGAGCTCATCGCGAGCCCCACATCGGCAGCGGCCAGGGCTGGGGCGTCGTTCACGCCGTCGCCGGCCATGGCGACCACCCGTCCCTCCTCGCGGAGCTGCTTGACGATGTCACTCTTGTGGTCGGGGAGCACCTCGGCCTCGATCCGGGCGATGCCGAGACGGCGTCCCACGGCTTCGGCGGTGACCCGGTTGTCGCCGGTCAGCATCACCACCTCGATCCCTTCGGCCCGAAGGGCTGCGAGGGCGTCGGCGGTGGTGGCTTTGACCGGGTCAGCGACGGCGAAGATGCCAGCAACCGCGTCATCGACGCCGATGAAGATGGCGGTGGCACCGTCGGCCCGCAGTTCGTCGGCCTTTGCCGTCAGGGGAGCCGTGTCCATCCCGTGGCTGAGCAGGAACCCGGCGCTTCCGAGTACGACCTGCTTGCCATCGACCGTGCCGAGAGCTCCCTTCCCGGTGGGGGAGTCGAAGTCGATGACATCCGGGATGGTGACACCGGCGCTTTCTGCTGCTTCCACGACTGCCCTGCCAAGGGGGTGCTCCGAGGCCCGTTCGACGCCGGCCGCGAGTCTCAGGAGATTGTCGCGGTCGAATCCCGTGCCTGCGACGATCCGGGTGACCGAGGGCCGCCCCTCAGTGAGGGTTCCCGTCTTGTCGACCACCAAGGTGTCGACCTTCTCCATGAGCTCGAGGGCTTCGGCGTTCTTGATCAGGACGCCGAGCCCGGCACCTCGCCCGACTCCCACCATGATCGACATCGGAGTGGCCAGGCCCAAGGCGCAGGGACAAGCGATGATCAGCACTGCGACCGCCGCAATGAGGGCATGTGACAGACGAGGGTCGGGCCCGACGGAGGCCCAGACGATAAACGCGACCACGGCGACAGCGAGTACGGCGGGCACGAACCAGGCCGCGACCCGATCTGCCATCCGCTGGATCGGTGCCCGTGAGCGTTGTGCTTCGGCGACCATCTGGACGATGCGGGCCAGCATCGTGTCGCGCCCGATCCGGTCGGCGCGGACCACGATCGAGCCGGTCTGGTTCAGCGTCCCGCCGATGACGGTGTCGCCGCTGGTCTTGGTGACCGGCATGGACTCCCCGGTGACCAGGGATTCGTCCAACGACGACCGGCCGTCCTCAACCGAGCCGTCGACCGGAACCTTCTCACCGGGGCGGACGCGTAGCCGGTCCCCGATCTGCACCAGGTCCAGGGTGACCTCCTCCTCGCCCTCGGAGGTGATGCGGTGCGCGGTCTTCGGAGTCAGGTCCAGCAGCGCCTTGATCGCCCCAGAGGTCTGCTCGCGGGCCCTCAACTCCAGGACCTGACCGAGCAGCACCAGGACAGTGATGACGGCAGCGGCCTCGAAATACACGTCCACGGTGCCGCCCATGCTACGAAACGCCTCAGGGAACGCACCCGGGGCGAGCGTGGCAACCACGCTGTAGAGCCACGCGACACCGGTGCCGATCCCGATCAGGGTGAACATGTTGAGCTGCATCGTCCGCACCGAGACCCAGCCACGGGTGAAGAACGGCCAACCGGCCCACAACACGACCGGAGTGGCCAGGACGAACTGGATCCAGGTCGAGGCCGTCGGGCTGACGACGTTCTCCAGTGCCGGGAAGAGGTGTCCACCCATCTCCAGGACCACCACCGGGATCGAGAGGGCCAGCGCGATCCAGAACCGGCGGCTCATGTCCGACAGTTCGGGGCTTGGACCGCTGTCGGCCGTCACCATGACGGGTTCAAGGGCCATTCCGCAGATCGGACAAGCACCCGGTCCTGCTTGACGGATCTCCGGGTGCATCGGGCAGGTATATTCCACCGCTCCGTCGTTGGCAGCCACGGGAGCGACCTGACCAGTCGACGGGTTGAGGAACCCATCCGGGCTAGCCTGGAACATCGTTTGGCAGTGCGCCGAGCAGAAGTAGTACGTCGAGCCCTCGTGGTCGACTAAGTGATCAGCCGTGGCGCTGTCGACGCCCATGCCGCAGACGGGGTCCTTCACGAGCTCTGTTGCTGGGTTCACTAGCCGACCTTCGGTGTCACTGTTCATGGCGTCAGCATACCCCTGGGGGGTATGCAAGCAAGAGTCCAAAGTCCCGCCTAGTCTGCAGCTGGCCGATCGTCTTCGAAGGCGGCCCGCATCCGCAGGTCCCGGGACGGGTCGGCTGTGGCGCAGCACGACGTGACCCTTACGCGGCCCGAAAGGGCGCCGATCACCAACGCAGCGAGCGGCAGCCCGATCAGGCCGGCTATGACAATCTCCATGGGATCTCCAGTGGTGGTGGCAAGCGGTCGTCGAACTCGGATCACTTCCGGTATTTCAGGGCGATCATCATTCCCGCCTCGGCGTGGTAAATGTTGTGGCAATGCGTCATCCAGTCGCCTGGGTTGTCGGCTTGGACATCAACTGCCAGCGAGGACTTCGGCTTGACGAGGACGGTGTCCTTGCGGAGCCCACTGGGCAAAGCGAACGTGTGTCCGTGGACGTGCATCGGGTGGGTCATCTGCGTCATGTTCATCATCGCCAGGCGCACCCGGTCTCCCTCGTTGATCATGAGTGGATCGTTCTTGCCGTAGGGGGCTCCGTTGATGGCCCACTGGTACGGCATCATCTGGCCGCTCAGATGGACAGCGTGGCTCGAGTCCGGCTCCCGGGCGGTCAGCCGTGAAGCGTCAGACGGCTGGAGGTCGGCGCCTTCGAGGATGGGTCCGTCGAGTTCCGCGGGATGGACTGCCGCGTCTGGTGCGTCACCGGAGCTGGTGCGGATCAGTGCCCTGGCCTGGCCCTCCTTGCCATATGGCGCCGCCACGAGCGGGAACACGCCGTCACCGAGAGTGACGAGGGCGTCGTACCGCTCGCCCATTCCGATGTAGAAGGCTCCGGTGTCTTGGGGTTGCACCGGGAACCCGTCGGTGTGGGTGATGGTGAGGCGGTGCTCGCCCAGTGCGACGGTGAAGATCGTGTCCGCTCCCGCGTTGATGATGCGGAGCCGGACCCGCTGCCCGGGCTTTCCCCGGAGGACGTCGGGAGCGGCTGGAAGGCGGCCGTTGATCAGGTAGTGGGGGTAGGTGACGTCGCCGGCGTCGCCGAAGGGTGGGGCGCCGCCCATCGACATGGTTCCCATGTCCATGCCGCCCATGGAATCCGAGCTGTTGGAATCCGAGCTGTCTCCGGATGAGCCAGTGAGATCCGCCAAGACGTCGTCGGGGGTGCGGCCTGTGCCATCGACCCAGTCGTCCAGGACCACCACCCACTCCAGGTCATAGTCGCCGGGTTCGTGGGGGTCGTCGATGATCAACGGCGCGTAGAGGCCGCGGTCGAGCTGGACGCCGACATGGGGGTGGTAGAAGTAGGTTCCCGGGTCCGGTGCGATGAACTCATAGAGGTACGACGATCCAGCCGCGATCGGAGCCTGGGTGAGGCCGGGGACCCCGTCCGCGACGTTGCGCAAGGCAATGCCGTGCCAATGCACGGAAGTGTCCGCCGGGAGTTCGTTCTCCACTCGAATTCGCAACAAGTCCCCGGCTGTGGCCCGAATCAACGGCCCCGGTGCGGTATCGCCGAAAGCCCAGGTCTCGACCGTGGTGCCGCCGAGGTCCAGCGACGTCGCCTTGGCCCTCACACTGCGCTCGACCACCCGTTGTCCCGCGATCGGCCGTAGCCGTGCCGCGGTGGCGAAGGTTGGAGCCTTGGTTCTTGATGTTCCCGAGCACGCAGGCAGTGCGACAGTGGCGCTGACCGTCATACCGCCGAGGAGAACTACGCGTCGGGAGATCTCGTGCATGGCTTCCTCCGAGGGATCTGGTCGTTGCAGATTAGGACGCCAGCAGCTTCTTCATGGTGGCGATCTCGGCCTTCTGTGCTGCTTTGATCGTCCGTGCAAGCGAGATGGCGCCGGCATCGCTGCCGTCGGCAATCTCGGTGGCGGCCATCTCCACGGCGCCTTCGTGATGCGCGATCATCGATTCGAGCCACATCCGATCGAAGGTTTCCCCGCTGGCGGCCGACAGGTCGTTCATTGCCTGATCCGACATCATCCCTGGCATGCTCTCGGATTCCCCCATGTCCATGCCGCCCATCGAGGGGTCCGGGACGTCTTCGCCCCAGGCCTTCAGCCATCCAGTCATGGTGTCGATCTCGGGACCCTGGGCCGCTTGGATCTGATCGGCAAGGTCCTTGACCGCTGTCGATGCGGCTTGGCTCTGGGCCAATTCAGCCATCTGCACCGCCTGCTGGTGATGAGGAATCATCTCGGTCGCAAAAGTGACGTCTTGCTGGTTCTGGGTATCCGTGGTGCCCTCGGCGCTACTGGAACTGTCGGTGCCGCAGGCGGTGAGGGAGAGGATGGCTGCACTGAGCAACGCGAGGCTGAACGCCTTCTTCATGGAACTGTCTCCTGAGGGGTGGTCGAATCGTTGTGCAACAAGCAGCCTGGTGTGCCTCCTCCGGGCATCCGGCGGAGTTCGTGTGAAGATTTGCTGAAGGTCCGATCCGGTGCAGGGCCGGATGCGCATTGCTACTGGTTGGCCAGTGCCAGCCGCACGGTGAACGCGGCGCCCCTGCCAGGTCCGGCACTGGTGGCACGCAGGGTCCCACCGTGCGCTTCGACGATTGCCCTGCTTATGCTCAGCCCGATTCCGGAGCCGCCACTGTTTCGGTCCCGCGCGGTGTCGACGCGGTAAAACCTGTCAAACACGTGGGCCAGATGCTCGGGGGCGATGCCCACTCCGGCATCGGCTATCGCGAACTCGACCCATCGGTCGTGGCGACGGCACGTGAGGCTCACGGTGGCGCTGGCTGGGGTGTGTCGAAGTGCGTTGTCGAGCAGGTTTCCGAGGACCTGGCCGATGCGCTCGGGATCCGCGAGCACGGGGTTCCCGGCCGCGAGGTCAGTCTCGAGCTTGACCCCTTTCGCGGTGAATCGATCCTGGGCCGCTTCGGCTGCGTTAGTGGCCAGCACGCGTGCCTCGACCAGTTCGCGGTGGATGTCGAGTGTGCCTTCCTCGGCTTGGGAGACCGCTGCGATGTCCTCGGCGAGCCGGTTGAGTCTGCGGGTGCTCTGCCGGATCACGCTGAGGGTGTCCTTGTCGAGACTGCGGATGCCGTCCTCGACGGCTTCGAGGTGTGCGTCCACGGTTGCGAGGGGCGTCCGCATCTCGTGCGCGAGGTCGGCCAGCATGCGTCGCCGAGTCGCCTCGACGTTTCCCAGTCGCTGGGCCAGGGAGTTGTAGCTCTCGGCAAGGGTGGCGAACTCGTTGCCGAGACCGGGGTCGGCGACTCGGTCGTCGAAGCGCCCAGCAGCCACTTCCGAGGCCGCCAAGGCGACCTGGGCGATGGAGCGTTTCACCCTTCGGGTGAAGTACCAGGTGACCCCCAGGGCGGCAGTGGTTGCGGCCAGGAGTGCGACGGAGATCGAGATCAGCAGCGCAGAGGAGAAGGCCTCCTCGACATGTTGGGTTTCTGTTGAGGTGTGCGAGACCCCGGCGCGGTGCAGGTGGTCGCGGAAGATGCTCGGCCCCACGAGCGACGCCACGATCCACGTCGTGACGGCCCCAGCCATGAGGACCATGGCCTGCGCGGCGAGTAGCCGCGGGGCGAAGCCCGACCAGCCCGGCCAGCGTGCCCTCATTGGACTGTCCCCATCCGGTAGCCGACTCCACGCACCGTGCGGATGTACAGGCTGTCCGCCGCATCGTCGGACAACTTGCGGCGTAGGTGGCCAATGTGGACGTCGACCAGGTGCTCGTCGCCTACCCAGGAGGGACCCCAGACCTCCTCGATGAGCCGCCGCCGGCTGAAGGCCATGCGTGGCCGTCCCGACAACGCCGCGAGGAGGTCGAACTCAGTGCGGGTGAGCGCGACAGGCTCCCCGTCAAGCCAGACGTCGCGTCCAACCGTGTCGATGCTGAGCGCACCAAACGATCGCAACCCGACCACGGGCTCCCCGGCTGGGGTCAGCCCTCTCGACTGTCTCGGTCGCCGCAGCATCGCCTGCACTCGGGCCATGAGTTCGCGGGGACTGAACGGCTTTGTCAGGTAGTCGTCGGCGCCGACGGAGAGGCCGATCAGCGTGTCGATCTCGTCGCTGCGTGCGGTGAGCATCACGACGTACGCATCGGAGAAGGTCCGCAGTTGGCGACACACCTCGACGCCGTCCAGGCTGGGCAGCCCGAGGTCGAGGATGACGACGTCGGGATCCACGTCGCGGGCGAGCGCCACTGCTTGCAGGCCGTCGTGGCTGATTGAGGTCTCGAATCCGTCCCGTTCGAAGTAGCTGCCAATCAGTGCCGCCAAGGAGATCTCGTCCTCCACCACCAGGGCCCGCAAGCCTGATGACGGTCGCAGTTGGGGCGCCGTCGCCCCGGCGACGTGGTCTGCGGTCTTCGGAGAACTGGGGTTCGACATGGGCTCATGCTGCCAGCGATCAGCAGGCGCAACTGGCCGCTGCGCGGCAGCTCTCCCATTCTTCAGTGAACCTTCACACAACCACGACCGCACACCCACGGTCCCGGGGACACGGTGGAGACAACAAGCAATGAGGGAGTTGAGCACGATGATGGATTGGTACGACAACGGAGGTATCGGGGCTGGCGGTTGGATCGCGATGATCCTGATGATGAGCCTGTTCTGGGGAGGCGTGATCGCCGTCGGCATCATTCTCTTCCGAGGTGCTCGCGGCGGTCGAGACAGTAGTCGGGAAGCCCCGCCGACCCACCGTAGACCGGTGGACATCCTCGACGAGCGGTTTGCCCGTGGTGAGATCGAGCAGGACGAGTACGAGGCTCGCAAAGCGGTCTTGCTTGGGATCAAACTCTAGGTCTTTGAGCGGCACCAAACCCATGCACTAGTATCAACTATTCAACATAGTAGATGGGGTGACGGGTGATCGCGAGCGACCGCGCCAGGGTCCTGCGCGTCATGACGGCTCTCGCGATAGCCGCTGGCCTGGTAGGCGTTGTTGTCTGGCAGGCGAATCAGATCCAAACCGGCGCCTCCGAATCGGAGAGCACCGCCACCGGACCCGGCCTCACCGTGTTCCTGGGAAGCGAAGGCATCGAACTGCCAGCCATCACGGGCCGAACCCTCTCCGGCCGACGGCTATCGCTGGAGGAGTTCGGGGGTCACGTGGTCGTTCTCAGCATTTGGAGCTCCTCGTGCGAGGCCTGCCGGGCTGAAGCACTGGACCTCGCGGCACTCAAGAGGGAGACCAAACCGCTGGGCGTTCGGTTTGTCGGTATCGACGTTCGAGACCGGCCGTCGGATGGCCGAACTTTCCAGCGCAGGGCCGGGCTGGTTGATCCCAGCCTGGATGACAGTGACGGACGAGTGCTCGACGAAATACGTGGCACTGTCGCTGTGGACTCGGTCCCATCAACACTTCTCGTGGATGCCGACGGATTAATCCGCGCCCGCTGGGTAGGCAAAGCCGACGCCATCACCCTCCGCGACCTGATTGCGGAGATGGACGAATGACTGGCAACCGGTTCGGCGGGGCTCAGCACGGACGTCGTGGACTCTTTCGCGCCCTAGCGCGGACGGCCCACTTGTGAGGCGCAAAATCGCCGGTGTGGTGTGCGCAATGCTGCTTATCTCTGTCGGCTCACTGTGGGCCCTGCAAGGCGAAGGCGTCCTTGGCAACCCTGACCCCTCAAGTGCGCTGGCGACGCTGGGGTCGATCGTGGCCGGTTTTGGAGTGGCACTTGGCTATGTGGTCCTGCGAGCCCGGCGCTAGTAGGTCCGATGAGCGTAGGACTACTATCAAACCTAGTAGATGTGTGTCGGTCGCGGGCTGCCCGCCGGACAAATGGGTCGAGGTGATGAGCGGTGCCCGCAGGTCAGTGGTCCAGCGCTCAAGGTGCGTCCACCTCGACGAGTGACCTTTCCGGCCGCTACGGCAATGGGAGGCCGAGGGGGCAGGCGCTGATTGTCATCCTCGCTGTCCTCGCGGGTGTCTCGGGCGTCGCTTGGTTGATCTGGGTGACGGGCTTCCACGGACGTCCCTTGGCGCAGTCGGGACTCACGGCGTACGAGATTGTTGACGACCATCGAGCGACTGCGACGTTGACGGTGACCCGCCGAAATTCAGGGGTCGTGGCCAACTGTCTGCTCCGCGCCTATGCCGAGGACCACACGACGGTCGGCGAGCTGAACTTCACGCTGGACGGCTCCGATCCCAAGCGGGTCGACCTCACCAAATCGGTCCGCACCGAGCGCGAGGCAACCTCGGTGGAACTGGTCGGCTGCACGGCAGACGGGCAGCCGCGACCCCGATGACTGTCTTCGAGGAATTGTGCTCAGGGCCCCGAACTGAATATCATCGCCAGATGGCGATATTAGCGAATCCTGTGACTTCCGAGGTGAGCGAGCGCGACTCTCTTGCTCCGGCGGCCTGCCTCTACCGGGCGCTCGGAGATCCAGCCCGGCTGACGATCCTGCGACACCTGACCATGGGCGAACACCGTGTCGTCGACCTGGTGGATCACCTGGGTCTGGCCCAGTCGACGGTGTCCAAGCACCTCGCCTGTTTGCGCGACTGTGGGCTGGTCTCCTCCCGTCCGGTGGCACGCTCCTCGATGTTTGCCCTCACCGAGCGGGACCTGGTCCTCAAGGTGCTCGGTGCAACCGAAGAACTGCTCGCCGCCACGGGTGACGCCGTGACGCTTTGCTCCACGACCGGGCTCGGAGCCTCGAAATGAGTGACGCTGCCTGGGTTCGTGACCCTGCTCGTCGAGCGGTGCTGAGTCGACGCGCGCAATTGTTGGCGGCCTCGTCCGTGACCTACAACGTGCTCGAGGCTGTGGTGGCGATCAGTGCCGGCGTCGCCGCTGGGTCGGTGGCCCTGGTCGGTTTTGGGCTGGACTCCACCGTCGAGGTGAGCAGCGGGCTGATCATCCTGTGGCAGTTCCGGCATCCTCTTCCGGAGTCTCGCGAGCGGCGGGCGCTGCGTCTGCTGGCCGTGTCTTTCTTCGTCCTGGCGGCGTACGTCGGCTTCGAGTCAGTGCGTGCCCTGATGACCGGAGTCTCGCCCGAGGTGTCTCGGGTGGGCATCGGCCTTGCCATGGCCTCCTTGGTGGTGATGCCGTTCCTGTCGTGGGCCCAGCGACGTACGGGCACGGAGCTGGGTTCGCAAGCTGTGCAGGCAGACGGCACCCAGACCTTGCTGTGCACCTACTTGTCCGCGGTGCTGCTGGTGGGGCTGTTGCTCAACGCCTGGCTCGGATGGTCCTGGGCGGACCCTTTTGCTGGCCTGGTGATTGCCGCTGTGGCACTTCGGGAGGGCTGGCAGGCCTGGCAGGGCGAGGGCTGCTGCGCGCCGACCTCCACGAGCGACGACACTGCCTGCAGTGACGGTTGCTGTGAACCAGCGGGCTTCACAACCGGCCCCGATAACCAGTTGAAGGTGCTCTGATGGGATCAGGACACAGCCACGGCGGAGGTCACGCCGGAGGCAAGCACCGTTGGCGCCTCGCACTCGCGTTCGGGCTTGTGGCGTCGTACTTCGGTGTCGAGCTCGGGTTCGGGCTCTGGTCCGGCTCACTTGCCCTGCTGTCGGACGCCGGCCATATGGCCGCCGATGTCGTCGCGCTGGGTGCGGCTCTGGCCGCGACGAGGATCGCGACGCGACCAGACACAACGGGTCGCCGCACCTTCGGGTCCTATCGGGCAGAGGTGTTCGCCTCCGGTCTCACTGTGCTGCTCATGCTCGGAGCGGCGGCCTACGTCACGATCGAGGCGATCGGCCGGATCGGCGAGTCCGTGGAGGTGCAGACCGGGGCGATGATGATCGTCGGCGCCATCGGCCTGCTGATCAACGTGATTGCTCTCTTCCTGCTCCGGGGTGGCGCCTCGGAGAGTCTCAATGTCAAGGGCGCCTACCTCGAGGTCGTGGCAGACACCGTCGGCTCGGTCGGCGTGATTGTTGCGGGCTTCCTCGTCGCCCGCACCGGGGATGCCTTCTGGGACACGGCCATCGCCCTGGCGATCGCCGTCTTCGTCGCGGTTCGGGCGGTGCTGCTCGGTCGCGAGGTGTTGACGGTCCTGGGCCAGCACGCGCCGAGCGGGATGGACCCGGCGGACGTCGAGGCGGCCCTCGCTGCCGTCCGCGGGGTGACCCAGGTGCACGACCTCCATCTGTGGACGCTGACATCCGGCATGAACGTCGCGACGGCGCACTTGGTGGCCGGCCCACAGTCAGACTCTGATGAGGTCCTGGCGGCCGCGCGAGAAGTCATGGCCCGCCAGTTCGGCATCGACCATGCGACCTTGCAGGTCGAATCCGATGCTGTCGACTGTCGCGAGATGTCCTGGTGAACCTGATCCTGAACAGACGCCACTCGGGCGATCAAAGTGGTGTCTGCCAGCCGGAAATCACGCCTTGCATGCGCGAGATGACGTCTAGCCACAGCCCGCTGACCTGGAGGAGCCCGAGTGCGATCAGCATGCACCCGCCGGTCAGCATCACGGTCCTGGCGTGGCGTCGGGCCCAGCCGAACGAGACCATGGCCCTGTCGATCGACAGAGCGGCGACTAGGAAAGGAATCCCGAGCCCGGCGCTGTAGGCGAGGGAGAGGAGGGCGCCTCGGCCGGCCCCGCCGCTGCTGGTGGCCAAGGTGAGCACTGCTGCAAGCGCGGGACCGATGCAGGGCGTCCACCCGAGCCCGAACATGATCCCGACCAGCGGTGCGCCGACCAGTCCGGCGCGTGGCTGGTACGCCGGTCGAAACACTCGCCCGGCCAGCGGGATCCGCCAGAGCAACCCGGTGAACATCAGGCCAAGAAGGATCGTGACGACGCCGAGAACCCGGATCAGCATGTCTTGGTGGGTGATCAGCAGCGCGCCGAACGCACCGAAGAGGGCGCCATAGCTGGTGAACACGGCGGCGAAACCGGCCACAAACAGGGCGGCGCCCACCAGGGTGCGCGACCTAGGAGCAGCGATAGTGTCCGTCGACTGGGCGCGGGTCCCGCTCTCGAGACCGGAGATCCCGGCGACGTACGAAAGATAGCCAGGCACCAAGGGCAACGAGCACGGGGAGAAGAAGGAGACCACTCCCGCTGCCACCGCAACCAGCACGGCGAGCATGATGGGCCCGGACAGCACGAGATCCGTCGCGGACAGGGCCAGGTTCATCGGTGGTCTCTCAGTCGCCTCAGCCTCGGACCCGAGGTCTACTATGCAGCATAGGACACACTTGGATCCGAACCCTTCATGGGAGGATCGAGGCCCACGAAAGGACGACGTCGTTGCGAAACCTGGGACAGCTCGAGGCCGTGATCATGGACCGGCTGTGGTCAGCGACCGAACCACTGTCGGTCCGCGACGTCGCAGACACGCTGTCGGATGACCAGAGTCGTGCCTACACCACCGTGATGACCGTTCTCGACAACCTGTTCCGCAAGAGTTTCGTCACTCGCGAGTTGAGCGGTCGTGCCTACCGCTACCGACCAGTCCACTCCCGTGAGCAACACACGGCTTCGGTGATGGAAGAGCTGCTGTCCGCGGGCGGCGATCGAGGTGCGACGTTGTTGCACTTCGTTGAGCAGATGTCGGCCGACGAGGCGTCAAAGCTCCAGGAGGCCCTGCGCCAACACAGTGAGGACAACGGCACATGATCGCTGCCTTCGCCCTGGTATCGGTCGCGCTCGCCCTGGCCTGGCGTGGCCACTTGGTCTTGGCCAACGCGGACTGGACCGTACGGCTGCCTCGACTGGGGGTGATCGCCTGGCAGGCAGTGAGCTGGTCGGCGCTCTTCTCGGTCGTCTTGGCTGGGATCGCCCTCGCACTTCCGACACTGCCTTTCGGAACGACCGACAACGGGGCCGCCTTCCTGGGTGTCTGCGCGTTCCTGGTGCGCGAGCACTACGACTCCCCGGGCGGGTTCCTGGTCGCGGTCTTCGGCGCTGGCATTGCGCTCGCCGTCACCGCCCGAGCCCTCTCGTGCCTGGTTTCCTCGCTGTGGAACGTGGGCAGGATCCGAGCCCGGCAACGAACTGCCATCAGTCTGATCGCGCGAGTCGATGCCGCGACCGGCGTCATGCTGATCGACGATCCCCGCCCCGCGGTCTACTGCATGCCGGGTCGGGTGCCGGTAGTTGTGATGACATCGGGAGCCGCACAGAGCCTGACCGGCTCCCAGTTGGCGACCGTACTTGCCCATGAGCGCGCGCACCTCGAGGGGCGCCATGACATGGCACTGGTGGGGTCGGGTGCACTCCAACGCGCCTTTCCGTTCGTGCCCTTGTTCGGCCATGCAGACAAGCACGTGGCCGCGCTGCTGGAGATGCGCGCGGACGACCGGGCTCTCCAAGCGGGAGACCGGATGACTCTGGCGACAGCGCTGGTCCGGCTTGCCCAGGGCACTACGCCCATGGGCGCGCTGGGGGCCGGCGGTGAGACGGCACTCGTGCGGGTACGCCGCCTGGTCACCCCACCGGCTCAGGTCACCCGGGTGCGGCGGGGTCTCATCGTGGCGGCCATCAGCGCCGTACTGGCGACTCCATTGCTGATCGCGGCCGCGCCAGCCGCGGAGGCCGTGCTGCTCGACTACTGCCCCGTCTGGATGCACGGCCCCGGACCCTCAAGCGCATCCCAGTCCTGAGCGGCTCAGGCCGCGAGTTCACCGAGCACATAGATCACCAGGAACCCGGCGAAGAACATGGCCGTCAGCAGGCTCGATTCGTCCTGCTCGTGAGCCTCCACGAGGAGTTCCTCGACGGCCAGGTACATGAGCGCGGCAGAACCGAACGCCAGCACAGCAGCCAGCACGGCGTCAGACGCGCCGCCCAGCACCAGCACCCCTCCGATGGCACCCACGGCCGTGATAAGTCCCAAGCCGGCGCAGATCAACCCCGCCTGGAGTCGTCCCAGTCCTGTCTCCGTCAGCTCAGCGGCTAGCGACAGCGAAAGGAAGAGGATCTCGATAGTCAGGGCCACGGTCAGGATGAGGCCGGCCGTTGCTCCCAACGTGACACCGAGTCCCACGAGCAGACCGTCGATCAACAGGTCGATGCCAACGGCCACCAACATGCCCAGCGGCAAGGCCATGACGAGTGTCCTGGTGGACACGTTCGTGCGTGCCTCATCCCGACTGCGACCGTAGGCAGCCAGCGCCAGCATCGTCAGCACACCGACTGTGAACCCAATGACCGCCCAAGGGAGGTTTCCCTCCTCGCGTAGTCGAGGCAATACCTCGCCGGCCAGAGCCGCGAGCACCACACCGGCGGCAAAGTGCTGGATACCGGAGACCAGCCGTGGACCCGGCGGACGGACCAGAGCGACACCGGATCCGATGGCCGCCGCAGCCACTGGAAAGGAGACGAGCACCGCGGCTTGGGCTACGGGGGTCATCGCTTCATTCCTGACCAGGGCCAACGTGCCCCTTGGGTGACATTCCGGGCTCCGATGACTGTAGAGGATGGAAGGTCATGGCCGCGGGGATCGGAAATCCCGGGAGTTGGAGAGCCGGCGCAGTTGGTCGTTGTAGGTGGTGAGGGCGAGGTCCTCGTCACGATCTGCCTGGCGGTCCAGACGTCGAGCCTCGCGGTGGTCGTCCTTGACCCAGCTCCAGATCAAGGCTCCGCCCAGAATCGCCAATGGGTAGTCACCCAGTGCCCATCCCAGGGAGGCGCCGATGTACTGGTCGCGTTCGAGGGGGTTGCCCCAGTCGCGCCCGAGGGCCGAGAACCAGTCCTCGGCCAGGATCGTGCTGCTCCCCATGAGGGAAACGGTGAAGAACGCATGGAACGCGAAGGTGCCCATCAGGAGCAGAACCCGCAGGGGGTACGCCGGACGGCGTACGCCGGGGTCGATGCCGCAGATCACGCTGGCGAAGAGGTAGCCCGTGAACAGGAAGTGCGCGGTCATCAGCAGGTGGGCGGTGTGGGTGCGCATGGAGAGCTCGAACAAGGGAGAGTAGTAGAAGGCGACCAGTCCGGTGACGAAGAGGCCGCTGGCGACAAGTGGCTGCCCCAGAAGCCGCAGAGGCCATCCGTGCACGGCGACCAGGAGCCATTCGCGGGCACCGCGTGAGTCGTCCTGACGGCGCGTCAGCGTGCGGAGGGCAAGGGTGACCGGCGCACCAAGCACGAGCATGACCGGGACCGCGGTCGCGATAGTCATGTGTTCCACCATGTGCATGCTGAAGAGCACGTCGCCGTACACGCCCGGGGCGCCGCTGGTGGCCCAGAGCAGGCCCAGGCAGCCGAGCACCCACGCGGTGGTCCGACCGGGTGACCAGCGATCTCCCCTGGACCGCAAACGGGCCACCGCCACGAGGTAGAGCGCGAGGGCGCCGATGGCGAACGGCGCCCAGAAGCTGTCCAGTCGCCACTCGGTGAACCATTCCGAGCCACCCAGCGGTGCGGGTAGGGGATTCCCGAGCAGGCCTTCGGCGGTGCTGAGAGGGCGTTCGGGTCCGGAAACCGGAGGGGGAGTGCGTCCCAGTGCGACACCCGTGCCCACGGCTGCGCCCATGATGACGAGCTCGCCGATGGCAAGGCGAACGAAGGCGTGCCCGGCTGGTGGAGTGTCGGCGAGCTGGGGGAGCAGCCGACGCCGGTGTAGCCAGCCGGCGATACCGAGCAACACCAGCGCTCCGATCTTGAGCAGAACGAGTAGGCCGTAGCTGCTCTGGAGCGACTGCCATGACGGCAGGCGGAGGGAGGCAGACAGGATGCCGGAGGTTGCGGTGGCGATGAAGCACCATCCGGCGATCCGCGAGTATCGGGCAGCCACCGTCGCGAAGGAGGTCCTCGGCAGGTTGCGCAGGAGGATCAACGCGAGCAGTCCACCTAGCCAGAGTGACGCTGAAGCCAGATGCAGGAACTGGGCGTTGACTCCCAGGTCGTGGTTGGTCTCGCCTGAGGCATGACCTGTCAGGGACAGCGGCCACAGTGCCGCGAGGGAGACCACTGCCAACAAGCCGACGCCAGTGACGGTGCGGGCGACCATGCTGCCCATTGTCGCCACCCCCGCGAACGCCAGGCTCAGGGCGAGCGAGCGGCCAAGTGGGATATCGGTGACGAAGAAGCTCACCTGGTCCAGGGGGGTTGCGCTGACCGGCTGCGCCACGACATCGGAGTAGACGAGGACGATCTCGGCGACCCCGGACCAGATCCACAGAGACCCGGCCATCACCGCGGCGGACAGCAGGTGGAGCTGAGGCGGGCTCAGCATGGCCTTGGCATCGGGACGACCCGGGACCACAACGGCGGCCAGGACGAGCGAGCCGATGGTGAGGGTGGCTCCCACATCGCGCAGCGCTCTCGCCACCGGGAGTGCCCAGCGTGTGGTTGCGCCGGGATCGGGAAGTCCGAACCCAACCACGGGTTCGAGGTTTCCGTTCGCGGCGAGGAGAGCCACCGCGACGACGGCTGGAAGCGTGATGAGGAGGGCGCCCGCCACCCAGGCGGTGGACCTGCGCGTGGGGGTGCTCATTCGTGGCGATCCCGGGCGCGTCCACGTGCGAGTAGGTACATGGCCGCGATCGTGGTCACCGCAGAGAACACCCCAATGATGATGACACTGCGTCCCTGACCACGTGAACCCTCGGTCGCCGGTGTCGCGACAGCCTGAGTCGGCTTGTCACTCGTAGAGCCCGACCCGGTCACCCGAAACGCAATGTGGCCCGTGATGGGGTGCCCGTCCGTGGAGACAACTCGGTAGGAGAGCGTCCACCCATCAGCTGGAGTGTCCCCGGCCGCCTTGAGCGCTGGCACCGGTGCTGTGACGGTCGCGCCCTCAGCGCGGGGCGCGAGTTCCAGGCTAGGCCCGGCGTCCTGGGTGAGGGTGACGGTCACGAACTCGGGGGCTACGGGCTCGCTGAACACGAGCTGGACAGTCTCCGGGAATCCGGTCAGGACCTCATCGGTGGTGGGCGAGGAACTGATGAGGTCAGTGTGCGCGTTCGCGGGTGCCGGGGTGGACCACCAGGTGAGGCTCGCCAAGGCGACGATCAGCCATCCGCGGATCATGAGACTCCTTCGGGTGTGTGGGTCATGGACGGTGAGATCAGACACCGGCGTACGAGTGCAGTCCGCTGATCCAGAGGTTGACGCCGAAGAAGTTGAAGAGGAACGCCGCGTAGCCGGCGAGGGCGAACCAGGAGGCCTTGCGACCACGCCATCCCGCGGTCGCCTGGGCGTGCAGGTAGGCGGCGTAGAAGACCCAGGTGATGAAGGCCCAGGTCTCCTTTGGGTCCCAGCCCCAGTAGCGGCCCCAGGCGTTCTCTGCCCAGATCGCCCCGGCGATGACCGCGAAGGTCCATATGGGAAAGGCGAACATGTGCGCAGCGTGGGCCACCTGATCCAGGGATTTGCTGCTCGGCAGCGTGGTGGCGTAGCGACGGGCTCTGGGGTTGTCGAAACCTTCCGCAGCCACCTCGCTGCGGGACTTGATCAGGAACAGGACGGTGGCGACGGCCCCGACGGTGAACACACCTCCACCCGTGATGGCGGCGGCGACGTGAATCACGAGCCAGTAGGAGTTCAGCACAGGCACGAGTGCGTCGACGGGGGTGTAGAGCACTGTGACCGCCAGTCCCAGGACCAGCAGCACAATGCCGACGATCCACACCCCCAGGGCGCGTACGGGGCGGCGATACAGGAGAGTGAGGTAAGCGGCACCGGCCGCGACGGCTCCGACCATGGCGAACTCGTACATGTTTCCCCACGGGACCCGCTGCGCGGCCAGCCCACGGGTCAGCACCGCACCCACGCTCAGTGCGAATCCGGTCACGGTGAGGGACGTACCGATCGCGCCGATGCGGTACCACCGACCGCTGGGATCCGCGTCTACCGGCGGTCCCGCCGTCACCAGCGCTTTGGAGGTCACCCTCCCTGCTGTTTCAGCTGCGTAGGCGAGCATCGCCAGGGCGTAGACCGCTATCGCTGAATACACGAGGCGAAGCGACAGTTCGGCAAGCGTTTCGGGTGACAGCATCATCGATGATCTCCGGGCGGGTTGGTCGTTGTTGGCGACGGCGCGGGCTTGCCGAGCGCCTTGCAGAGGTCGTGGAACTCGTGCTCCGGGGGAGGGCGACGGGTCAAGGAGAGTCCGGCGAGCGACACGACGGTGACCGACGCGTCGGGGGTACTGCTGACCCTTACCCAGATCCGTCTTCTTCGAATGCAGAGCGACGCGGTGAGGCCGAGGAGCAGCATGACGGCTGCCAACAGCGAAATCTCCTTGCCTGGGTCGTAGGCGATCTGGAAATTCGCGAACCGCGACACGCCATCGAAGGTGAGACTTCCCTGACCGTCCGGCAAGGTCATGGTGTCGCCCACCGCCAAGGCCTGGCGAAAGGGTTTGCCAGCCTCGGTGACCTGCTGGAGTTGGGCCTTGTCGAGGGTGAACACCGACTGCGCGACGCCGTCGGTTTCCAGTCCGAGATCACCGGTGTAGGCGGTCATGAGCAGTTGCGGATTGAGGGCGTCGGGAAACGCGGAGAAAGCACCGTTGGTGCCATCAGCGGCGGTCGGCAGGAAAAGCCCTTCGAACCCGAGTTGAGTGGGTTGGGCGTCAGGGACCTTGATGACCCCGTCGGAGGCGAAGCTGCCGTCCAACGGGAGGAAGATCACTGGGCCGGCAAAAGCGATCTCGCCCTCACCGTCTCTGACCGTGACGCGCGGCGCGTAGCCGTGACCGGTGAGGAACACCTTTGTCCCGTTCACGTCGAGGGGCCGGTTGGGTCGGACCGAAAGTGCCTCATCCCCCGCGGACGTGCGAGAAGTGAGGTCGGCACTGAAGCCGCGAGGCTCACCCATCTTCTGTCCGCTCGTCTCGAACGAGGCGGTGAACTGGTCGAGGGTGAAGGAGAACGGTTCGAGGCTGTCGACGTCGGTCCAGACCGAGGGCGTGAAGGCGTCGTACTCCGAACGTACGTTGGTGAACGAGGACCCCTCGATGACGGCGACGCGGCCCTCGAAGCCGTAGAGACGTCCAGCCCCGATTCCCACCAAGAGAACCAGCAGCGACAGGTGGAACACCAGATTGCCCACCTCGCGCAGGAATCCGCGCTCGGCACGCACCTGGTCGGCGTCGGCGACGACCCGAAAGCCGGCGCGCCGCAGCGCAGACGCCGCTTGCTCGAGAAGCTCGCCCGGAGAAGTGGACGTCTGCCAGCTGTGGTGGTTCTCGAGTCTCGCCAGGTTGCGCGGGGCGCGGGGCGGCGCCGATCTGGAGGCTTTCCAGAGCTGTCGGGATCGCGGCAGCACGCACCCCGTCATGGAGACCAGCAGAAGGAGGTAGATCGCGGCAAACCACGGTGAGGCGTAGACCTCGAAGAACCCGAAGCGGTCCAGCCACGGCGAGATCGTCGGGTGCTTGAGTGTGAACTGAAGTACCGCAACCGGATCGCTGGCCACGTTGCGCTGCGGCAGCAGTGATCCGGGTATGGCAGCAATTGCCAGGAGGGTGAGCAGCACGATGGCAATTCGCATCGAAGTGAGAGTGCGCCACAGCCAGCGCCCCCATCCCCACGACAGAGGATGCTCAGGCTCGGGAGCGTCCGGCGCCCCCGAGCTGACTGGGGCGCTGGGATGCAGTTGGGTCACGGGATCGCCACCTCGCCAGCTGCGTCCGTCACCAGCGCTGACAGGGTGACGTAGGTGGTCACCCCGATGATGCGGGCGGCCAACTTGCCGGAACGATCCACGATCAGAGTGATGGGAACGGCATTCGGCGGCAGCGCGTTGCCGAAGGCGAGCAATGCCTGGGAAGAGGATCCAGTGGTGAGGCTGGGATAGTCGATTCCGAACTTCCGTTCGAAGGCCTTGGCCGCGTCGTCATTGTCTCGCACGTTGACGCCGACGAAGCGGACCCCGTCGTTCAGGTATTCAGCTGCCACCTTCGCCAGGATCGGTGCTTCCTTGCGGCACGGCGCGCACCAGGAGCCCCAGAGGTTGTAGACCACGACCTCACCGTTGTTCTGGGCGCTGTCGTAGGTGCCGCCGTCCAGGAGGCGGCCCGTGATCCGCGCAACCGACTTCCGGTCTTTCGGCGCGATCTGCTCGATTGCGCCAACTCCAAGAGCAGTGGAAGTGGATTGCGCCCCCGAGGCGCAGGCTGTCAGAGGCAAGGCCAGTAGCAGGGTGAGGGCGACGGTCACTCGTCGCCCGCGAGTCGGTCGGGCCCCAGATCGGGCGCCTGGTGCCTGGATCACGTGACTGGTCCGCCACGCGCCGACAGCATGCTCTTGAGCGCTTCGATCTCGGAGTCCTGCGCTTCGAGAATGCGCTGGGCGAGGCGCCGAACGTGGCTGTCTTTCGCCTGGCTGACCGCGTAGCGCGCCATCTCAACACCACCCTGATGGTGGGGGACCATGAGCTGGAGATAGAGCCGTTCGGCTGCGCCCACCGGGAGGCTCGTCAATCTGGTGAGGTCGGCGTCGGAGGCCATGCCGGGCATGACAGTCATGTCCGCGGGCATCGACGAGGAGTCGCCCATGTCGTGGGGCTCTTCCATCATCTGGTCCTGAGCCAGCCACTGCATGGGGGGCCCGGAGGCGCTCTGGGCCAGTTCGCGCTCGGCGAGCCAGCCGTACATCTGGCCGATCTGCTGCTGCTGGCTCAGTTCGATGTCCAGGGCGAGTCTGAGGATCTCCGGGTCCTTCGTGCGCTCGCGGATCAGCACCGACATCTCCACCGCCTGGGCGTGGTGCTCCTGCATGTCCCGGAGGAACCCGACGTCGACGGAGCCCTCGGTCGGGCCTTGATTGGTGGCTTCGTTGTCGAGACGGGCACCGAGCAGCATGCCCGCAGCCACCGCGACAGCAAGCAGTAGGACGGCCGCTGGCAACCACACGGCGCGACCAAATTTCGAGCCAGAGCCACTCCCTGGGGTCACGAGTCGACGCCGCCGGTGCAGGGTGCTCCCGGCTCCGGGGTCTGGGGTCCTTGGGCGAAGGCAGTGACAAACGTTTCCAGCGAGGGGTCGGCGGCACCGTCGATCATCATCTGCTTGCCCCAGGCCGTCGCCACGATCTCCGAACCGATCCCGTCGACTGGGGAGACCAGCACGTAGGAGTTGCCGTCCGCGAGCGCAGTCAGCTTGTCGACATCGCTTTGGTCAAGCGCCGGGTCGTAGCTGATCCAGACTGCTCCGTGCTCCAGGGAGTGGACAGCCTTCTCGGACGGCACTGGCGCGTCGTAGACGCCGCAGTTCATCCAGGCCGGATTGTGGTCGCCCCCGACAGGGGGGTTCTGTGGGTAGTCCACAGCATCCTCGACGTGGTTCCGCGGCAGGTCAGGAAACTCCTCCACGCCCTCAAGCTCACTCGCGGCCGCCGACGCGTCCGCATCGTTGCCGCCATCGGTGGAGATGCTGAACGCGACGAACGCGAGTATCAGTGCTGCTGTCACAGCGACGGGGCCGAAGATCATGAGCTTGCGCCGCCGCTCGGCATCGCGCTGTTCCCGAAGGATGTCGGCTGCCGTCTGCCGCCGGTCCGAGGCGCTGTCGGGCTGTTCCACGGGTTCTCCTTGATTGGCGGCAGTGGTTCGACGGCGGCCGGGTAAGCGGGGAAGGGTGCCGGTCCGGCCGCCGCCGGCTGTGCCCTGCCACTCTACGTACTATGTAACTTAGTAGACAACCCGAGAGCGAACGGTGAGCCTCCGGCGCGGGGTGACCAGGGCCAAAGCTGCGACAACGACGCAGGCCCACCCGATCCACGGGCTCAGGAACAACGCAGGCGTGTCTTTGTCCTGGAGGGGCACCTGGCTGACCAGGACCGCGCGTGTTTGGGGCTCCGCGAGCTCACGGACCGACCCGTCCGGTCCGATAATCCCGGTGATCCCGTTGGTGGCGGCCACCACCACCGTTCGCCCGGTTTCGACGGCCCGCACGCGGCTGATCGCGAACTGCTGCTCGATCTGGTTGGTGCGGATGAACGTGGCATTGCTGGTTTGGACGGCGATGAACTGAGCTCCGGAACGGACCTGCTCGGCGAGGGAGTCATCGAAGGCCACGTCGAAACAGATGAGGTCCGCGACTTGGATCCGGTCACTCACGCGCAGGGGTGTGGAGCGATCACCACGAGCCATGTCGCGGGGTATCTGCCCCAGTCGGCTGATGTCATATCGACCCAGGAGACCCCTGAACGGGATGTACTCCCCGAACGGCACCGGGTGTCGCTTGGTGTACCGCTCGGCCGGTCCAGAGACGGGCCGCCACAGGATTCCCTGGTTGCGTGCCTGCGCCGTGGTCGCTCCGTCGGTGATGGCTCCGACGAGAACGGGCACCCCAATGGCCTCGACGGCTTCGTTGATGGCAGACCGGGTGACTGCATCTGTGGTCGGATCGACCGCTGTTGAGTTCTCCGGCCAGATCACGAGGTCTGGGCGGGCAACTGCGCCGCTGTCCACGCGCCGACTGAGCGCGATCGTCGCCTCGATGTGGTTGCGAGTGACCTGCTGGTGATGGGCGATCAGGTCATTGCCCCGTCCCGGTACGTCACCTTGGATTGCCGCGACGGTCGCGCTGGGCAGTCCGGCCTCCCAGCCGGGCGTCAGCGACGCGGGTCGAACGAATGTGGGGATCATGACAAGACCGATGACGCCCGCGGCAACGCAGCCAACTCGGATGGGGGCGCGAGTAACCCGAAGGAGGATCCAGGCGAGCGTGCTGCCGCTGAGCGCGGCGAGGAAGCTCACACCGTTGGCGCCGACCCAGGGCAGCCACGAGCTCAGGGGAGTGTCGAGCACGGACCACGCCAAGCGACCCCAGGGGAACCCGCCGAAAGGCCAGGAAGTCCGGATCATGTCGACGGCCACCCACGACACTGCGGTCCACAGCGGCCATGCGCGGCGTCGGCTGAGCCAGGCGATCCCCATTCCCAGAAGGGCGTAGTAGGAGGCTACGAGCAGTGAGACCAGCAGCCAGGAGTCGGTGCCCACCGCGCGCAGCCAGAACAACAGCGTCAGCGAATAGGCAGCCCCGAACAGATAGCCGACGACGGCCCCACTGCGTCCCCGGGTGCCGTGCAGGGCGAGGATCCACCCGGCTACCGCCACGGGAAGCAACGAGCCCAGACTCCAGGGGGCGCTGGTGGTCGCGAGGGCGACACCGCTCGCCGTGGCAAGCAGACCTCGGATGGGCAACCTCGGCGACTTCACGATGTCGGCCACGGGTTGGACACGCACGAATCCAGGCCCTTGGTCTGCTGCAACATGACCGGAGCCGACTCGCCGGCCCCTGGACAGGATTCGTGGGCATTGCCCAGTGCATGTCCCACCTCGTGGTTGATCAGGTAGGTCTGGTACCCGGCCAGGTCTCGGTCATACGAGGCGGCTCCGTTCATCCAGCGCCACGCGTTCAGGACCACCAGGTTGCCGTTGCGGCACGAGAGTCTGCCGCCGGTGGAGAGTGGCGCGCAGAGTCTGTCCGTAGTCGTCGGCGTAGCGATCAGGATACGAAGATCCCCATCGGCATCGACGCGGCTGAGCGCGTGTTCACCCGCCGCGGTCCAACCGCGCGGATCGGCTAGAACGGTGTCCACCCGCCTCGCCACTCGAGCTGCTCTGAGTGGAATGCCGTTCTCGACTTCGACCTGATAGGTGACCCGGGTGCCGGAGCCGACCACGGGAGAGCCTCCTGAGGCGACGTCGAACTCACCCGACCCGCGCTCCGGTACGACCTGTGCTCGCCGTGCGGTGGAAGGTTTGCTGACACTGCGTCGCACCAGATCCGGTTTCGGATCGTTGATGGTCCTCGACCCCGGACTGGAGGAATTGGGCACACCTGTTGACGACACGGCGTCTGGGACTGAACCAACGATTGGGCTGGGCGATTGATCATTCATCGAAGCAGCGAAGACAAGCGTGAGAGTCGCGCCCGTTCCGATGGCGAGTGTCCGTGCGCGCCCTCGAGGTCGCTGTCGGCGGTGCCGAGGTTGCTCGTGCTGGTTCATCGCGTGACTCCGCGGCGGTGGTGGGGACGTTTGAGCCTGCTGGGTATGAGGAGGAACCCGTCTGGGTTCTCGAACTCAGCAGCGACAAACGGCCAGCAGCTCCGGACGGAATGCGTTCACGTGGTGACTTGACGGCCGTGCACGAACAGGGGTTGAGCGGTCAACGGCGCGCCACGATCTTGTTCGCCTACTCACCCACTTCGCTAGGAATGCCAGCCCGCCGATGAGAAGAGCCAGACAGGCACCCACCAAAGCGAGGTCCGGGCTCCCATCCGGATCGGAATGGGGTCCCGCGGCGGTAACTGCTGGCAGCAGTGACGCCATTTCGTCGGCGCCGACCGCGGCAGCGCTCTGAACTCCAGTGACGGCGGTTGAGCTCGCTCCGAACTGCAGCGGCGTCGCGCCGTGGCCCGCGAGACCGTGCATCCCGAACACACCAGTGAGCACCACGAACAGCAACAGGTAGGAGCACCTGTCCAGCGTCGTCAGCCTCACGTTCGCGAACACGAGGGCCACCGTAGCAATCTCCACGATGAAGGCCGGTCCCACGCGATTCGACTTGATGCGCGACCATGTAGCCGTGTCGGAGTTGCGAGCGGGGTGGGTGCTGCGCTGGTCGCGCGCCGCGTTGGTGGCCGCGCTGATCCTCGGCGGCGGGCTCGTCGCGCACGTGAGTGCGGGCGGTCTGCTGCCCGACATCGGGATCTTGGTGCTGCTCGGCTCGGCCACCCTCCTTGGCTGCGCCGCCTTGTTCGGCCGACCGATCACGACGAGAGCCACCGTTGCGCTGCTGGCCCTGGGACAGGCCGGATTCCATCTGGCCATGACGGCGCTGGCCGGTCACGCCGGGGCAGGCTCACACGCTGGAGCCGGCGACGCCATCCGTGCTGAGGTCGTGCGCTCGGCCACCGCGGGCGGCCGGCGTACAGGCTCTCTGCGTGACCTGATGGCAGCCCCAGAAATGCCTGCCAGTGGCGACTTGCAACTGGCCGTTCCACATTGGGCGCAGCACGTGGTGGCTGATCTGTCGGGAGCGAACGCGCTCATGGCATTGGCACACCTCACTGCGGCTGCGGCGGTCGGCTGGTGGCTCGCCTCGGGCGAGGCCGCCTTGTGGGCGTTGATCTGCCTGACGGGCCGCCAGTCCTGGAAGTTCGTCCTGCTTCTCACCGCGGGGGCCGGTGGAACGCTGGCGTTTGGGAAGCGCCACCGCGCTGCCTCCGCCGCAGTGCGGGTGGAGCGGCCGCCCGCGAGGTGGGTCATCGAACGGCGACCAGCACGTCGCGGGCCACCGCGACTCGCGGCAGCTCTCTGACCCACCAACCCTCGTCGATTCTCGCCTGGCGCAGGGTCGCCTCGTGGCGATCTGTGCAGCCTGCGCGTCGTCAACCCATTCGAAGGACATTCCATGCGCACGATTTCTCTCATCGCCTCCGCCACCCTAGGGGCCTCGCTCCTTGCCGGCTGCGGCTCCAGCGATCCGGTCAGCCCGCCCTCCACCAGCCCGGCGTCAGCCTCCCCGTCGCCCTCCGACGCCGACGCCTCCGCCTCGCCCACGCCCAGCGAGACCCCTAGCGAAACGAACAATGATCGTCCCACCGTGGACATCACGATCAAGGGCGACAGCGTCAAACCCCAAGGGGTCCTGGTGGAGGCCGAGCTCAACGCACCCGTCGTACTGAACTTCACCTCGGACCGCTCGGGCGAGCTCCACGTGCACTCCAAGCCCGAGCAGGTCGTCGAGTTCGGTAGGGGTACGTCGACCCAGGAACTCATCATCAAGACCCCCGGCATCGTGGACATCGAGGACCACGAATCCGGCATCGTCATCGCCCAGCTCGAGGTGAAGTAGCGGTGAACTTGGCACACGGGCTGGGAGGCGGCAGCGACCTACCGATCCCGGCCGCCTACGCGATCGCCGGTGGCGGCGCGGCTCTCACCCTGTCGTTCGTGATCCTCCTGCTGGCGTGGCGGACCCCTCGGTTCGACAAGTCCGACGCCGGACTGGAGATGCCCGGCTGGTTCACCCAAGCCGTCGACAGCCAGGCTCTCGCGGTCACCTTGCGAGCCGTGGGCCTGCTCTTCGCCGGGTTCCTGGTCTGGGTCTCCATCGCGGGCAAGGACCTGCTGACCAACCCTGCCTTCGGCCTGGTCTACGTGTGGCTGTGGGTTGGCCTGATCCCTGTGTCCCTGCTGTTCGGACCAGTCCTCAAGGCGATGAGCCCGGTGCGCACCCTGCACTTGCTGTTAGCAAGAGCCACCGGTGAGGACCCGGACTCCGGTCTGGCGAAGATGCCGGCCCGGCTGGGTTACTGGCCGGCCGCGGTGGGGCTGTTCGCGTTCGTCTGGCTAGAGCTTGTGTACCCCGACGCGACGTACCTGAGCAGCCTGCGCCTGTGGTTCGCTGGCTATGTCGCAGCGATGCTGATCGGGGCGCTCTACTACGGGTCGAGCTGGCTCGCGCGCGCGGATCCGTTCGAGGTCTACTCCACTCTTGTGGCACATCTGTCGGTCTGGGGGAGACGGTCTGACGGCGTGCTCGTCCTCCGGAATCCTCTGGCCAATCTCGACCGGGTCCGGGCCGGACCTGGACTGGTCGCCGTGGTGGCGATCCTGCTCGGCAGTACGGCGTTCGACAGCTTCCGCAGCTCGAACGCCTGGCTGAGATGGACGCAGACAACGACCGCCAGCGTGCCTGTCATCGACACGGTTCTGTTGGCCGGAATGTGCCTCTTCGTGGGTCTGGCGTTTGTTACGGCCACCATGGCAACTGGCGTGGACGGCAAGTTCCGGCGGGCGGAGCTGCCTGCGATGTTCGCCCACTCGCTGGTGCCGATCATCGTGGGCTACATGGTGGCCCACTATTTGACGTTCTTTGTCGAGACCGGCCAAGCCACCTTGATCCTCGTGAGCGATCCATTGAGCAACGGATCGAACCTATTCGGCACCGCGAACTGGGAGGTCAACTACTGGCTATCAGAGCATCCAACGCTGCTTGCCTCAATCAAGGTGCTCGCGATCGTGACCGGCCACATCCTCGGAGCGGTAGCTGCCCACGACCGAGCGCTCCAGGTGCTGCCGAAACGCCATCAGGCAACCGGCCAACTGCCCCTGCTGGCAGTGATGGTGCTCTACACCTTCAGCGGGCTCTACTTGCTGTTCGGGGTTTAGCGGCCTGGCGTGCCGTGCCTTAGTATCTACGCATGTGCGCATACAAGCCGAATAAGGGTCGACCTGCTCTTCCTGCGGAGGAGCAGGTCGACCTGGCTGTCGAGGTCTTCCGGATGCTGGCGGACGCGACCCGGGTGAAGCTGCTGTGGGTGCTGCTGGCCGGCGAGGCGCCGGTGAACCAGCTCGCGGAAGCAGTCGCCAAACCGCAAACCGCGGTGTCCCAGCACCTCGCGAAACTGAGGATGGCGAGGCTGGTCAGCACTCGCAAGCAGGCCAACCAGGTGTTCTACCGGCTGACCAACGACCACGTGCGCCAGCTGATCAGCGACGCGGTCTACAACGCGGAGCACGCGGGCCCGGGCACCCCTGAACACCACCAAGACACCGAGGTCTCCGCTCGAGGCGTTGGGGTGAGGCAATGACGCGGCACTCTGGCCACGACCACGACCACGACGGACACGGGCACACACACGACGCTGAACAGCATCATGAACATGCGAGCGGAATCCGAGGCTTCCTGGAATCGCTGTTCAAGCCGCACAGCCACGACGCAGCCGACTCTGTGGACGACGCCCTTGAATCAAGCCAAGAGGGCATTCGGGCGGTCAAGATCAGCCTGATGGTGCTCGGCGTGACTGCCGTGGTGCAGGCTCTCCTAGTCGTCCTTACCGGCTCGGTCGCGCTGCTGGCCGACACCATCCACAACTTCTCCGATGCGCTCACTGCGATTCCGCTGTGGATCGCTTTCGTCCTTTCCCGCCGTGCCCCGACACGTTCCTACACCTACGGCTACGGGCGCGCCGAGGACCTGGCAGGAATCTTCATCGTCGCCATGATCGGGCTGTCGGCGGTCGTTGCCGGCTACGAGTCGATCTCCCGCCTGATCGACCCCCGCCCGGTCACCTCCCCATGGGTCGTTGCCGCCGCCGGGCTCATCGGCTTCGCCGGCAACGAACTCGTGGCGATCTACCGCATCCGCGTCGGGCGTCGGATCGGCTCCGCCGCCTTGGTGGCCGACGGCCTCCACGCCCGCACCGACGGCTTCACCTCCCTGGCTGTCTTCGCCGGTGCGATAGGAGTGCTGCTCGGCTTCCCCCTCGCCGACCCCATCGTCGGCCTCCTCATCACCGTGGCCATCCTGCTCGTCCTACGCACCGCGGCCACCGACATCTACCGCCGCCTCATGGATGCCGTCGACCCGGAAGTCTCTTCCACCGCTGTCGAAACCCTCGCCGCCACCCCCGGCGTGAAGGCCGTCGAAGAACTCCGGATCCGCTGGATCGGACACCGCCTGCGCGCCGAGGCCGGCATCGCCGTGGACGAGGAGCTCGGCCTGGTGTCCGCCCACCAGATCGCCACCGAAGCTCACCACCGATTGCTGCACGCCATACCCAAGCTGGTGGGAGCGACCGTGCACGTGAGCCCGCACGCGAACACCGACGACCACCATCACGAGATGCTGGAGCACCACACTGCGCCGCGACACGCGACCTGGCTGAGCGATCTAAATCCCATCGAGCACTGATTCGTCTACTACCGGGTTTCCAACCTTGAATTGGCGCCGTGCGCAATCCGGGGCACGCGCCCCATCGGAGAGAATGAGCCAGAACGAGGCTTCATACCGCGCGGCAGAGCGGCAGGGCGGCAGCCGTGAAGGCTTGGGCTTGCTGCCCCCACAGTCGCCGGGTCTCGCAGGAGGCCTGGATCGCGGCCTGTTCGATGGCGGCTACGGCGCGTTCCAACTCGTCCTGATCGGGAGAGCTTATAACGATCAGTCCAGTCGCGCGGAGGATGCCGTGACCTGCTGTGAGGTCGGCTTCCTGCTGGAGGACGTCTTGGAACTCGGCGCTCTGCTGGGCGTCCTCGATCTGCCCGATGCGCTGGCGCTGGGCGGCGTCGGAGATGTACTCGGTCTTCTTCTTGCGGATGTCCCGTGAGGCTTGGTCGGTGCGCATCGGGGTGTAGAGCATCGAGAACGTTCGGCGTACGCCGGATGAGAGGAGCACGGGGGCGAGGAAGCCGGGGAACACCAGCGACCTGGGCCACTCGCTGATCCAGAGGACGCAGTGGTGAGCGGAGTCGCTGCGCAGGCTGGACCAGGTCTCGGTTACAGCAACCGGGCCTGCGGTGGCCAAGTCACGGCCGAGGTCACCGTGGCGTTCGAGGGCTGACGCGACAACGGGGTCGTAGGCGCCGCGGAGCATGATCGCGAGGTCGCCGGGTGCCAGCCAATCGGATGGTGCGAGGTCCGCGGCTCTGAGCGCGGCGGTGATCGTCGTCATCTCTTGGCGCAGTACCTCGGCTGCGCCGCGGTTGCCTCCTCCTGCCGCACGGATAGCTCGCGCCGCGGTCTTCATGTTGAGGGCCAGCGAGATGGTGCTGGCGTGGCGCTCACCTGCGGGCCCGGCTCGGTCTATGAGTTCGGCGTACGTCGTCGAAGTCCAGGTGTTGTCGTGGTTGCCGTGCGCCGACCACCAGTCGGTCAAGCCCTTTCCTGAGTCCGGCAGCGTTCTTTCCATCACCTGTAGCGACGCGATTCGGCCGGAGCGACAGGCGGTGGACAGCACCCGTCCCCAGCTGACGACGCGACGTTCTTGATCTATCGGGTCGAGAAGGATGAACGCCGGGTGTGAGACAGCGACAACGGCGGTCAGCGTCGCTTGGTGGGGGTCGTGAACCATGACGGCGCCGGTCACGGGGTCGAGCCATTGCCTGAGTCGTGCGGCGTCGCCGGGCAGGGCGAGGGTCCCGGCGGGCCGGGGTTTGACGATGCGGCGACGGAACATGAGTTGCCCTGTGCTCGATCGCCATCCCCCCCGGGCCACGATGGGCAACCAGTCGATGAGCTTGCGGCCACCGACACCAACCCATGCGAGTGCGGCACAGGTCAGGATCAGTGGGAGTGCGTAGGCGAGGACCATGCCGCCGCCCAGGTAGAGCGCGAAGACGAGAGTGGCCGCTGCGATGCCGACTGCGACGAGTTGAGCGACGGAGAGGCCGAGGAGTATCCCCCTGCGGGCGAGCCGCGAGAACTTCACCGGATGCAGCTCATGCTCGCGCCCCGCCGAGGCAGTCTTCGACATCAGGATTGCTCCGACGAGCGCGCTAGTACGGGCGGAGTCGGGTCGGCAACTCGCGGCGAGGCGCCGTTGGGCGCCGAAGGTTCGTGCGCCGCTTCCGACTGTTGCCCTGCCTGGGCGCCGACGAAGTTCGCCAGTCGAGGTCCGGCAGTCGCGGCTACCTTCGCTATCACCGCTGCGGCGGCTACGGGGCCGGCCGCTGCGCTAGCTCCTACACTCGCCCCTGCCCCGGCCCCGGCGGTCGCCCCGCCACCGCCAGCAGCCGACGCGCCACCCGCGCTCCCAGCGGCTGTGGGCGTCGGTGGCGTTCCCGAGCCAGCAGAACCGCCCGATCCGGACCCAGGAGGGGAGTCGCCACCGAGGACCTTCGGCACACTGCCTGGTCGTCCTCCCACCGGGATCGGTAGTGGTCGATTGAGTGCGGACTTGGCCTCTTGCTCGGCCGACATCGCGTGGTACATGTCAAAGCCCATAAAGCTGATCGCCTTGTAGGTCAGATAGGGGGCGAACCCGGCCATCAACATCAGCACGACTCCCGCGATCGGATCGCTGACCGACTGAAGGTCGGAGTCGATCGGCGCGGACACCTGTGCCGTGGCGAGGAGGAAGATCACGACCAGGACGACCTTGGAGACGATGAGTGCGATGACGAAGGTCGCCCATTTGCCGGCCCAGCCGCGGGTTTGGTCCCAGGTCGACCCGGCCAATGCGATCGGTGCGAACACGATCGCGATCAAGAGCAGGGCTTTGCGGACCAGCAGACTGATCCACACGATGACTGCCGCACCGATCGCCAGCCCGGCGAGGAAGATGGTAAGGATCGCCGCCGCACCCGGGGCGGCGAGGTTCAGGCTGCCGAGGCCTCCTGCCAGGAGGGCGATCCGATCACCCATCTCCTGCATGTTCGTGCCCGCGGCGTGGACGATCCCGATGGTCAGTTGATCGGTGATCTCCAGTGCGGTGGCGAGCAACGTGATCGCTACGAACGAGCCGAGTATCGATTTTGCCAGGCCGAGTGCTGCTCGCGAGAGCGCTGCGGGTTCTCTTCGGATCATGCCGCCGATGACCTGGAGCATGAAGAACCCGACCATCACGAATACGGCGACGCCGAACACGATGTTGTAGACCCGCGTGTAGTGCGCGCTCGTGATGTCGACCATGGTCGTGGTGTCGAAAACCTCCCAGACCGACTCGAACATCCACTGAGCTGCACCACCCATCGCTTGGGCAAGCCAGTCGAACGGTGCCGTCACAAGGCTCGCGGCGGCATCGCCGGCGGTGTCGCAGACTCCGGAGATCACGGGGATGTCGCATACGTCGGCCATGGTGCTCGACCTCTCTCGTAGTCCTGGTGGGAGGCGAGTTCAGACGGCTTGGCCGACGTTCCAGAAGAAATTCACGAGCGCCACTGAGGCGCCGGTGACTATCGCTGCGCCGAGCGCGACGAGGACACCGAGCTTGCCGCGGCCAGCGAGGTGGGGGTTCGAGGAGTTGGAGCCGAGGGCCCACACGATTGCAGCGATGACGAGGGCGAGGACGGCCAGGATGAGTCCGACCGTCATGGACGCCCCGACGATGTCGCGGAGCTGGCTAATGCCGGGTAATCCGTTTGAGTTCGGGTTGATGTTGATGTCGTACGGCAGCCGGCCGTCGATCCGGTAGGTCGGAAGAACTCTGAACACGAGGGACTCCTATTTGGTCGATCGAAGGGAGGGTTGCAGTCCTGGTGCGCCGGGTCAGAGGGACGAGCCCAGGTCGAGGAGCCAGTTGGTCCACGCGAGTGCGCAACCGATGAAGACCGCGCCGCCGAGGGCCACGAGCAGACCGGTCTTGGCTTTGCTGGCGGTGTTCCAGGTTCCGTTGGACGAGGCGACCGCCCAGGTCGCAGCACAGACGACCACCATGAGTACGGCGGTCAGAAGCCCGTAGGTGAGTAGCGCCCCCACGATCTGGCGCAGATCGCTGGATCCACCGACGGCACCGAAGTTGGGGCCGACCGCAGTGAGCTGAGCGTGGACTCTGGTCATGTCCGGTAGGTGCAGCCGACTCACCGAACCGTCTGTTCGGATTGGAAGCCTCAGGGTGTTGCATCCCGTACCCAGGTACGGGTTTACAGTCGATCCATGAGTGAGAACCTGATGGTCGACGACGGCTGGGTCCCGGCCACATGCACGTTGCCAACGATGGAACAGCCGGTCCGGCGGGCACAGTTTGATGACCTGTTCACCCAGGATGTCATCAGCGTCGAGCAGCCTGCCGCCGGGATCTTGAGACTGGAACTCCGCGCAGTCCCAGACGTCGCCGCCCGCGCCGCGGGTCTGGCGGCTCGGGAGACGGCCTGCTGCTCGTTCTTCACCTTCAATCTCACCATCACCGAGGGCAAGATCGGCATGGTCGTCTCAACTGAGCCCGAGCATGAACCAGTTCTAGCCGCGCTCGCAGCGAGCGCGTCATCGCGGGTCGGGCGAGTCTCGTGACTTCTGGCAAGCGCTCGGGACAGGTCGCCGCTGCGGTCGGCGTCAACGTAGAGACGCTTCGCTACTACGAGCGGCGTGGCATCATCCCTGCGCCGGATCGCAGTCTTGGCGGACACCGGCTCTACCCCGACGAGACCGTGACGACGTTGCGGGTGATCAAGGTCGCGCAAGGCCTGGGGTTCACCCTCGCCGAAGTCGTCGACTTGTTGGAGGTCGGGCGCCATGGCCACGGCGGCGGGCTACAAGCACGAGCCGAGGCAAAGGTCGCCGAGGTCGATCAGAAGATCGCGGACCTCAATCTGATTTGCGACACCCTGATCGCTGCCCGGGACGCCGGCTGCGACGATCTCGCCCAGTGCGCCGCCTCGGAGTGTTGCCCGCTGCCGTTCGTCGAGCTCAGCACCCGCCCAGAATCGAGCCCCTTGTGAGCTTCTCCATGAAGGATCGCCATCTCTTCGGCATGGGTGCTGCAGCATGCGCGGTCTGCTGCGCGGCACCCATCCTGACGCTGCTCGGTGTGGCGGGGGTTGCCGCAACGGCCGCGACCCTCGTTTTCGCCGGGACAGTTTTCGCCATCGTGGTGGCAGTCGGGGCGCTCCTGGCGGTGTGGAACCAGCGGCGCCGCCGCCGTGCCGGGGATTGTTCAACTGTTGCAGGTCCCGTGGCTGTCGAGGTCTCGTTGCGCCGACCTGACGAGGCTCTCTGAGAGGATCTTGTGGTGGACACGCTGCGCTCGATCGCGCTCTTCATCGCCGCCGCTGTCGCCGAGATCGGCGGTGCCTGGCTGGTCTGGCAAGGCGTCCGCGAGCATCGAGGCTTGGTGTGGATCGGCGGGGGCATCATCGCCCTCGGCGTCTACGGCTTCGTCGCGACGCTGCAGCCCGACGCCAATTTCGGGCGCATCCTTGCTGCGTACGGCGGTGTTTTCGTTGCCGGGTCCCTGCTTTGGGGCATGGTCGCCGACGGGTTCAAACCCGACCGCTACGACCTTGTCGGAGCCGCTGTTTGCCTTGTCGGCGTCGCGGTGATCATGTACGGGCCCAGGGACGCATGATGGTTCCGGCAAACCGCGCGTGCGGGCGATCAGCTACGCCAGCGATTGACGATCGCAGCGGACGAAATCGACGCGACCAAGCGCACGCTTACGCTGATCAGCGCGTGGAACGCTCGCATCTGTGGAACCGCCCATTCGACGCGCACCGTCTGATGGATAGTTCGAGTCTCGCCGAGGCCGGCTTGCCGAGAATGGCCGGGTTAGGAGTCTTCGTGTTCGGAATCCGCTGGACAGTCGGCCTGGCCATGACGGGTCTGGCAATGATCTGGATCGGCGGCTACGTCAAATCGTCACAGGCCACTGTGTGCTTGGACGCACTGGAGCCGGGCGGTAGCTGTTTCGGCACCTTCGCTTCCGACGCATGGCAAGTCATCGGGCTGGGATCACTCGTCGTCGGGACAGCTTTCGTGCTCGGTGCACTGTTTCTAGAACTGCGTCGACGCCGTGGCGCCTAAGCCGATCCCAGTGACGACTGAGGGCCTGTTGAGAACGACCGCTTCGCGCTTGCCTCGAAGCCTTGAGTCACGCGGCTGATGCAGACTTCCGGCACTACCCGACCACCGTGAAGTGCAGGTGGTCATAGTGACCGCCGGTCACGCTGTTGGGGTCGTGCATCCCTCCGCCGTCGTAGGGGCGCCAGCCTTCGGAGTTGCGTGCAACCGACCAGATGTGGCCCTGCCAGATGAGGTACTCGACGCCGAGGGTCACGGCATTGACCTTCAGCCAGTTGCAGATCTTCCAGCCGAGGTCGAGCGCGGGACCGCTGGCCGCCGTGCCGATCGAGTTGCCGAAAGTGCCGTCGCACGCGCGACCGAGGGGATGCTCTGATTGCTGGCCTGCGCGCGGCGACCAGCACCCCCAACGCGAGTCGGGGAAGTTCTTCTGCACCTGGGCGAGCACGCTCGCGGTGCGCTCGGTGATCTGGCCATCGGTGGTCGGGTCGTCGATGAGGTGGTTGGGGTCGTCGCCAGCGTAGGAGCTCGCTGGGCCGCCGGCGTTGCCGCAGCCTGCGGCGCTCCGTTCGGTTCTGCTCTCGACGTCGGACGCGCCGTTCGAGGTCAGCCACTCCTCTGGGTCAACGGGTGCAGCATCGGCTCTGCCCGGGCGAACCTCGAAGTGCAGATGAGGCCCGGTGGCATAGCCGTCCATCCCGACGTCGCCGATGTACTGCCCCGCGGTGACGGTGTCGCCGGCTTTGACGCGGATGCCCTCGGCGTACATGTGCGCATAGCCGGTCGCGACTCGCCGTCGGGCGACGGTGTGCTCGATCAGGATGAGGTGGCCGTAGCCCGGGGCGGGTCCGGCGAAGGACACACGACCATCGGCTGCCGCGAGTATGTGTGTGCCGCTGGGAGCGGCGAGGTCGACGCCCGTGTGCAGCTTGGACTCGCCAGTGACCGGGTGGACGCGCATCCCGAAGCCACTCGTCCGCACCCACGTCCCGGCTGGCAGCGGGAAGACGACGCGTCCGGTCTCTGGGACCACCGAACTAGCGCTCGCGCTGGTCGACGCGGTGCGTGTCAGCGCGTCGACGGTCTGGGCGGCGACGCGCTCGAACCTGGCGTACCGGTCGGGGTACGCCGAGCCCTCGACGGCTTGAGCTGCGGCGCCCGGTGACAACTGCTGCCAACCCGGAATGTCGAGCAGGCCTCGGGGTGACCCGTGGTTCGGGCTGGTCAGGCCTCCGAAGAAAGCGCGAGCTTGGTAGGCGGGGTCCATGAGGTCGGCGATCGTGCCCCAGCCGGCGCTCGGCCTCATCTGGAAGAGGCCAAGGGAGTCGCGGTCGCCGCCGTTGCCGTCGTGGGGGTAGTTCGCCGACTCCGGGTAGGCGCTGGTGTTGGAGAGCATCCGAAGACTCGACTCGGTGAGTGCGGCCATCAGCGCGATGACCACACCGTCGCGTCCCACACCCCGCGTGCGCCCGCCGGTCGCGATGATCGTCGCGGCGTGCGTCAGTTGCCGCCGGTTCAGGGTCAGGGTTGTTCCGTCGCTTGTCGTCACGCTGAGGCTGGCGGGGATGGCACCAACGTTCAGCCGGCTTGTCGGCAGGCAGGAAGCCTGCGCTGCGGGGTTGAGCAGGACAGCCATCCCGACCAGACACGAGGCAGGCCCGAAGAACAGTCCTAGGACCAGGGCCGTGGCTACTGCCTTGCCCACCGCTGCCCGCTCAGCTCAGGGGCTCGTCGAGACGTGAGAGCCGCAGCAGATAGCAACGGGGGTACGAGGGACGGCAGACCGCAAACACCGTGAACGCGACCTCGTGTTCTGTCGCGACGGGCTCGCCCTCCCAGTCTCCAGTTCGGTGTCGGGCGCCCTCGATCGTGTAGGCCACCGTGCCGGGGAGCAGCCCGTTCGGTCCCGCCTCGGCCTTGGCCTGTGACCACAAAGTTGGCACCTGAGACGACGTGATGGTCAGCCACTGGCGGGTTGAGTAGCGGCGAAGGTCGGTCCAGGCCGCCGACGTGGGCAGGTAGGTGCTGAGGTCGGCGACGAGCCCGGGGGCGGACTCGCCAGTGGGGTCAGCGACGGCGACCAGCCGTGCGACGTACTCGGACAGCGGCACCGCAGCGGCGGTGTCCCATTCGAAGACCGCGGACGCCGCCATGCGAGCGAAGGCCTCCGGATCGTCGGTCGGTGGCAGCGCCGGTAGTCCGCCGGCCGGGGATTCGTCCTCCTCGGCTGGGAGCGGGTCCACCGTGTCGGGCTGAGGAGCCGGCTGGGTGGCCGATGGAGAAGGGTCGTGTGCAAGGGCGGCGTAGAGGCCTGCAGCGATGAGCAGGGCGGTGAGGGCGGCGGCCGCGACCAGGATGCGGCGCTGGCGGAGGCCGCCGTCACGAGCGGAGGAACGGAACATCAGTGCGTGTCCTTTGGTCGCGGAGACTCGGTCACGTCACAGGTGGATCCCCGGCACCGGCGGCATTGGAACCGGGCTCAGGCGCTGGCGGGCTGTGGGATCCGTTGCCGAGCGCGACGGGCTGCGTCCGCAAACACCTCGGTTTCGGCCAGCACTCGCTCGAACGTGGCCCAGTCGCTTTCGGAGAGCTGCTGCCCAACCTCCGTCGCGTCGTGGTGCTTCGACCAGCCGTCGAGGTCACTCCAGGTGAGGATGAAGGCCCGAAGTGAGCGCTGTGAGGGCTGGTGGTCGGGGTGGGGCGGCCGGATCCTTCCGCCGCCGCGGGCTCGTTCCTGTTTCACGCGCGCCAGGGCTTCGGCGGCGAGGGCTTCGAGTTCGTCGCGGGAGAGTGGGGCGGCGTTGAGTTGGCCCCCGGTCAGCTCGATCGCCGCCTTGATGCGATGGAAGGCGGGAGCCACGTCGGCGCCGTCATCGATGGCCCGGAGTTCGGTGCCCGCCAGGTCGCGCACTACCGCTGCAACTGTGGGGTCGGCGGCGGTCCGCTTGATCGTGTTGATCTGTTCGAGGCGTTGATGCGAGGCCTTGCCGGTGACGAGCTTCGCCGCGTTGTTGCGGGCCTTGCCGAGCGGCGACGGTGGTGCGGAGTCCGCACCACCGTTCTCTCCACCCACAGTCGGGCTGGAGCCGAAGCGTGACGCCTCCTGGCGACGGGCGGCGTCTTCGGCCAACAGTTCCTTGAGTTCCTCGAACAGCGCCGACTCCTCGGTCGGTGTCAGCGGCTTGCGCAGCGCGTTCTCGTCCTGCTCGGAGAGGAGCCGCGACAGGTTGTCAGAGATGCCGGACCGCACCCAGACCTTCAACGTGCGCCACCCGAGGAGTTTGACGGCCTCCAGTCGCCGCCGGCCGCAGACCAGAACGCCGTCGGGGGTGATCGTGATCGGTTGCAGCAGGCCGCGTTCCTGGATCGATGTCATCAACGGGACGAGGTCGCCGAGTTCCTTGCGGTGACGGACTCCGATGATGATCGAGTCGATGCTTCTCTCGAGCTCGATGTGACCGTTGATGTCAGCCATGGGTGTGCCCGTCCTCCAGTGCGCGGACGCCCCGCGTGATCGGTCGGGTGATGCTTGCGATCTCCAGGACGTCCTCGACGTCGTAGCCGATCACCAGCAGGAGCAGGAGCCCGCGGCCGGCGCTGGTGTGGGCTCGATCCGGGTGCTGGTTGCCAAGTACGGCACGGAGCATCGCGAGCCAGCAGCGCTGGTCGAGGTCGAAGAGCGCTCGGGCGTGGCGGTCGCGGCGCAGGTACTCGAAGGCCGCGAGCCGGGACCCGGTCCGCATCAAGCGGCTGCAGATGTACTCGACGCCAGATCGTGCCGTCTCCTCCGGCCAGCCTTGTCGCATGAAGACCGACACTGCGCGGTCGAGCGCGACCAGGGCGTTGGTCGGCGCATCACTCTCCGGCAACGGGTCGCCGTCGTACGACTCGGACTCGGCAGGAACAGTGAAGGCCGGGTGGTACTCGTAGACGGGGGTCTCGCGCTCGCTGAAACGCTCGGCGTCGTGGAAGCCCGCGCTCTCTGCACGCCTGGCGCGACCTGTGGAGCACAGAAGACCGTTCGCGCGTGCGTCGTAGGTCAACGTCAACTGCACCGCCCGGGTGATGACGGCCCAGGGGTCGAGCGCATCGCGGGCAGCTCGGGTGAGCATCACCTCGAACGCGGCGACAGCGGCATCCGCCGGCTCCTGCCCGTGCTTGCGGGCCAGGGCGCCGTACTTGTCCATCGCGTAGGTCACCAGGTCGGTGGCCTCAGGTGCGCGGCTCCAGGCCTCCGGACCCGATGAGTGGAGGTGAGTCAAGAGGTTTCGCAACCCCTCGGATTCGACGAAGGTCGGCTGGGTGGTCATAGTCCAAGTCCCTCTCGGGTCGTGGCGGCGGAGGTTGGAGTGTCCGGGCGGGCGATCGCTGAGCGCGTGATGCGGTGTCCTGCGCGGGCTGGTGCCTGGCGGGCGCGGCGGGTCAGCTCGGCTTGCAGGTCGATGCCTCGACGCGTCAGCGGGGCGCCCAGGAACCCGGGGAGATCGGTCGGGCGCACCCACGCCACGGTGGGTTTCGCCAGAGTCGGCTCGGGGCCGGCGTGGGGAGCTGGCTGGGAGGGGTCGCGGTGGATGGCGAGGGCTGCGACCTCCGCAGTGTGCTCGGGGAGCGGGGGTGCCTCGCCGAGGCTGCGTTCGCCCAGGCGGTGGTAGGGCTCGTTGGTGTTCACCGTCGCACCGCCTCAACCGCCCGGGTAGGGCCGCCGGCAGGTGTTGGGCTGACCCGTGTGACCCTTCGGTACGCCGACTGGATCGTCGTCTGGACCTCACGCCGGGTCAGTCCCGTCGAGCGAGCCGCATCTCCGAGCAGGTCAGAGGTGACGTCGAGGTTGTGACCGTCTTCAGCCATCCGACAGGCCGCCCAGAACAGGCCGTGGTTGCGGGCGCCTTCGGGTCGCGAGGCCACCCAGGCGGCGAGGCGGTCCGGGCGGGCACCGGCGGTGTGTACGAAGGCGGGTGGCCGCGTTGGCCGGGGTGGATCGAGGAAGGCCCGGAGCCCGGCTGCGTCGACCGGGTGCGGTTGGTGCTTCGCCACGGCGATGAGCTCGTAGCTGTGTCGAATGCCATCGGCCTGGTTGACCGTTGAGGGCGGTACGACGATGTAGCCACCGTCGCCGCGGAAGTCGACATGCTTACCCGGCACCTGCCACGACCTTTGCTCGGTTGCCGAGGCTCGCAGGAAATAGGCGTGGATGCCGAACGATGGAGTGCGCACCAGCCATGCCCAGCCTGCGACGAATCCGGCAGACCGGGCCTGCTCGAACGCGGGGAAGCCGTTGCCGCCGGGGTGGACATCAACGTCGACGACGTCGATCCCGGACACGGCCCCGGTCGGTACCGCGAGGTTGGCGTCCGGCCACCGCCGCCACCACCCAACGACCTGTGCGGGGTCAGCTGTGGCGTCGTGAAAGCCGCGTGTTGTGAGCGGCTGTTTGCCGCCCGGAAAGCACGGAAAGACTGGAACTCCAGAGCGTGCCAAGGTCTGTGCCGCGGTCGAGGTGTCGGGTGCCCCGGCCGCTCGAAGCATCGCCGTAGCCACCGACCGCGTTGTGGTTTCTGTCCGGCTGCTCATGGCGGTCAGATTGCCCGAGCGTCCTTACCCTGGGGCTTCCCCCGATGTCGCTGCGAACAGGGGGAAGGACCGTGTTTTCGCAGGTCAGGGCACCTTCCCCCGAAAGGTTGAGTTCGCCCGGACTACCGACAATTTGACGGTTCTATCGTCGCGACGGGCGACGATCCCAGCCACGTTGACGGACCACCGTGGCCGTCCGGGGTGGCAGATCCACGGGGCCGAGGTCGTCGTCGCTGCGGTTGAAGACGCCGTCGATCAGCTGACGCTCGGCGAGATCGGCGTGCCCGGTGACGGCGGCGACCTCAACGAGATCGAGTCGGCTGGTTTCGTCGTAGGGAGCTGCGCGGTACGCCGTTTCGGCCGAAAACCTAGCGAGGTCAAGGTCCCCGACGCTCAGGGCATGGGTAGTGAGGATGTGAGCGACGTCGACGACTGCGCAGCCCATCACATGGTCGAGGCGTTCGCCTTCGAGGAGCCAGGTCCAGCCGACGGGGCGCAGTTGGGTGAAGGGCTCGCCGGTCACCAGTCGAAGTGCCGTCTGTAGGTCTTTGAGGCCGGCGGCCCCTCGGGATTGTGCTCGCATTCGCAGGCGTCGGAACAGGTCGAGATCGACCAGGACGTCGTCGACCTGATAGGAGGGCGTCCCGCGCTCAATTGCCGCCCGCGACTGCTTGGCGCTCGGGAGGTGGTCAACGCCGGTTCGCGGGTTGGTGCCCAACCAGGAGCGGAGCATCTTGAGGTCGACGTAGGCGCGCTTGGTGGTGATTGACATGGCGTCAGCAATCTCGGAGCTGGTCGTCCCGGCCGGATGCAAGGCCAGGTAGGCGAGGAGCTCGGTGTAGAAGGGCTTGCGCTTGGCGATGCCGGAGACGTCCCCGTGGGCTCGGGCGCGGACCGGTCCGAGGAGCACGAGCTTCGGGAGGGGGCACTCGGGAGCGAGCCAGAGTGCGATGTCTTGATCCAGGGTGGGATCAGCGGCCTCGGCACTGGTGCGCGTCTCGGGTGCTGCAACGGGGGCCAGGGCTTCGATGTCTTGGGCGGTTGTCGGGGCGGCGTCGGCGTACTGCATCGCGGGAAGAGGTAGGAGCGAGCCCTCGCCGGCTGGGCCGTCGGGGCGTGGTTCGACCAGTGCGGTGCGCAGGGCGCCCGCGACGTCGGTCCGGCGGCGCCATCCCTCTTCCGCTGTGTCGTCAACCGGCATCGGTGCGTTCTCGGCGTCGCGGGTGACCTCGACGATCGCCGCGCAGACGGCCGCTTCTTCCGCGGTGAGGCCGGCCGCGGTGACGTCGAGGTTGAGGCTGCTGACGCGAAGCCTGCTATCCGGGGTGACCTCGAGGATGACGTCGCCAGGCTCGGGCGTGCTGTTGACGGCGATGACCGCTGCCCCTGGCCTTCCGGGGTGAGCCCTGATGATCTTGACGATCTGTCGCACCGGTGTTCTTCCACCCACACCGTTCGCGGAGACGACGGCATGGAACTGCTCGGGGTCGTGTCCGGGGAGTCTGGGGCCGCTGGTCAGGTGGCGAGCGAGGCGGTCGAGGAACGTGAGGTCACCATCGCTGTGGTGGTGGAGGCGCACCGGCGCGATAGTGGCGAGCTCTGCTCCGAGCCCGAGGATGTCGACGTCGACCAGGTCCGACCAGGGGTTGAGGGCCAACTCGGCCGCGACGTACCGCCCGATTGCTTCAGCGTTCTCGGGGTCGCCGGTGACGCTGACGACGCCGAGGTGTTCCAGGTTGAGGAGCCACAGGTGTTGGTCGACGCTTTGTCCGACGGTGACCAGCAGCGGGTACGGCGCGAACTGGTCGAGGTCGGTGGGGATGGCGGCATCCAGAGCAAGCGACCACGTCTTCTCGTTGCCCTCCCAGGGTGCGGGCAGGGCTGAGTCCTGGGCGAGATGCAGGATCAGGGTGTCCGGGGTGAGCTCCACACTGGTGACGGCGGGTAGCGTGGACATGACTGTTGCGAGCCAGCGCAGGGCAGCGTCGAGCGCTTCCAGTCTGGGGGCCATGACCGCGCCGGCCAACTGCGTGGTTTTCTCGACGGCTCGGAGCTCCGGTGGTGGGGGAGCGATGATGTGACCGGGGCGCCGGAAGCGGAGCTGGGTGCTGCGGTGGCGCCGCAGGGCGAGCAGGAGGGCTCCGGCCAGCAGCGCACCTGCACCGGTGAGTCCTGGCAACAGCCAACCGGGAGTGACGTCGTCAGTTGGGTTGGCAGCGTCGTCGACGCCAGCAACCTGGGTGGGCTCGGCGCCGTCGTAGGGCTCGGCGGTCGGCTCACGCGTGTGTCCAGGTGTCGGTGCCGCCGGGTGTGTCGCGCCCTCGCTCCGGTGTGACGGCGGGTCAGGGACGGCCTCGACGGGCTCGATGGGCTCACGTGGGGCTGTGCCGGGGATCGTCAGTTTCCAGCCGGGGCGGATGACATCGGGGTCCTCCAGGTGGGTGCCGTCGTTTTGGACGGTGTCGCGGGATGCCTCGTAGATCTCCGGGTAGCGCATCGGGTCGCCCAGTTCGTCGAGGGCAATCTCCGACAGGGTGTCGCCCGGTTCGACCACGTAGGTCTCGGACGGCTGGTCGCCCGCGTGGGGTTCGACGGTGTGCGGCACCCGTAGGACGGTTCCGGCGGTGATGAAGTCCGGGTGTCCGCCGAGGACGTCGGCGTTCAGGTCGACGATCTCGACATATCTGGCGCCGTCTCCGAGCAGGCGGTCGGCGATCTTCCATAGGCTGTCGCCGCGTTTGACGGTGTAGTCGATCGTGTCTTCGTCCGCCATCAGGGCATCGACGACGGGTGCTGCCGGCGCTGCCTGGATGGGGGTTTGAGCGAGAGCCACCGCTGGAGCGCTCTTCTGGGGCGCGTCTACAGGCGGCGCAGCGATGGAGTGCGCCGGCGGCGCTGGGAACGCAGCCGTCACCGCCGGCACGGCGACGAAGAGTAACGCAGCCATCGCGACGAGCCGCCCGGCCACACCCTGAGGGATTGCCAGCCCTGGCAATTTCGGTGCCGAGATGCCACGGACCTGCGCGGTCGCAGCGAACAGCACAGAGAGCGCCATGACGGCCCACGCCGCCCAGGCGACGACGGCGATCATGACCATGACGAGGGTGCCGTCGTCGGGGCTGGTCAGCAGGTCGCCGAGATCCCCGAGATCCTGGTGCCAGGGCGTCGCACGGATGGCGACGAGCAGCACGGGGGTGCCGCCAACGAGCAGCAGGATCGCGATCGTGGCGGCGAGGCCGCGGAGTCGTTGGCGCAGGTTGCTCATCGTTCGGTCCCTCCGAGGCTGCGGATGAGTCGTGCCGAGGCTTCCCCGGTCACCGTGAGATCACCGACTCCGATGAAGTTGAGGAACGTGGGGGAGTAGGTGTCGGTGACGTCGACTGTGATCGTGTCGCCACCGGTGATGGTGACGCTGCCTTCGACATTTGCGGCGGCGAGGTAGTCCTGAGCTGCGGCCCGGGCGGCTGCGGTGTCGATCGCGAGGTAGTGGCCCTCGACGGCAGGCGCCGCCTGGACCTGTTGGCCACCGGCCCTGGCAGCCTCTGCCGCGACGTCGTGTGCCCGTTGTTGGGCGTGCACCTGCCCGCCGAGGTCGACAGCGAGACCCACGAGCACGATCATCACGAAGCTGGCGGTGACCAGCCACAGGCTGATCGAACCGTGTTCGTCTCGTAGCCTCACGATCATGCGCGCTCCCGCCACGAGTCGAGCGGGCTGGAGGTCGTGGAGCGAATCACCCGAGTGCCAGGAATCCCCGGCACCGACAGATCGGCGAGATCGAGGACACATTCAACTGTCACGCTGACCGTGGCGGGGTGGCCGATGGGCTTGGTGAAGTCGCTGGCGTCGATGATGACGTCGATCCTCAGGCAGTGGACGTCCTGGTTCGCGAGACTGAGGTGTGCGGCCTGTTGAGCGTCGTGCTTGGCATCGGTGCTGGTACGGGCGATGGAGGCTGAGCGGGCTGCGTCGGCGGACGCGGACTCGACCGCTTGGTGGGCTACGGAGGTCCGCCCTCCGAAGATGATCAGCCCGACGAACAGCACGAACGCGGGCAGACCGATCGTGGCCTCGATCGAGGCCGACCCACGTTGGTCGTGAATGGTCATGGGCTGGTGAGTCTCTCAACGGGCGCGCTGGCGCTCTGGAGGATCACCGGTGTCCAGCCCGGGATGACGCTCAGACTGTGTCCTTCGACGACCACGGTTGCGGTGGTCGCGGTCCGGATCGCCGAGGTCCTGGCACCGGGCAGGACGTCGTCGCCACCTGCGTCGGTGATGAACGCGGTGGCTGCTCTGATGCCGTCGGACTCCTGGCCGTTCTCACCTCCAGCGGCGCGGGCGCCCTCTTGCGCTGCCGCGATGGCCACGGTTCTGGCGTGGTAGAACAGGGCGGCCTGCATGCCCAGGAACATCACCGCGAACAGGGTGGGCAGCAGGATGACGAGCTCGATCGAGACCGAGCCACGTTCACCCCGGGGCGAGGCGCGGCGGCTACTTGATGTTGCCGGCTTGGCTTGTGACATATGCCTTCACCGCCGCGACCACGATCCCGACGATGGCAATGACCGCCACCGCCCACAGGACGTGCTCCGTCGTGACTGAGCCGCGTTCGTCGCGTCGCAGCCGTCGAACGTCCAGCCGCAGGCTGAGCGCGAGGAGGAATGTGAGGAGTTGATTCATCAGGTTCCTTTCGTGGGTCCCTTCCATGGGGGTCGTTGAGGGTCAGGTGTTGCTGAACATCCGCAGCAGGGATGGGGCGACGAGCAGAGCCATGAAGATGACACCGAGCAGGGAGCCGGGGATGCTCATGCGTTCGCCGATGGCATTGGCTTCAGCGAGCTCGTCGTTGAGCATTGCGGTGCGCATGGCTGATGAGCGGGCACGAAGACTGGCGTAGACGCTGACGCCCTCCTCGCCGGAGAGACGCATGATGTCCGCGAAGTCGTCGAGTTCTGGCAGCCCGAGTTCCTCCGACAGGGTGTGGAGCGCGTCCCACGGGGCCTGGCCGGACCAGCGGGAGCGGGCCAGCTCCTCGCTGAGGCGGGTGAAGACCCAGGATTCGCCGACGTCGGCGGCGGCTTCCATCGCCTGGCGTACGCCGGAGCCGTTGTTGCGCTCCAACGCGACGAGGTCGATGTAGGCGCCGAGAGCTCGGGTGAACTCGAGGCGCGCCTTCCGTGCGTCGTCGACAACGTTGTAGTTGGGCAGGAAGAACATCACGACCGCCAGTCCCAATGACGCGACGGCGGGAACAGCGGACGGGAACCCTAGTCCGATGAGGTCGAAGAAGAACGCGAGCAAGGGCGGGATGAACAGGCCGAGGAAGGCGAAGACGATCTTGTCGCCATAGAACCGGGCCAGGGGGATGCGCAGCAGGGCCAGTTCGCGGGTCGGGGTGCGCACCCATACCGATGGTGGGAGCGCCTTGATCGCCCACACACCGATGCGCTCCTTGCCGTGCGACGAGGACGCCAAGCCCGCCATGTTTGCCCGGCCTCTGGAGGGGGTCAGCCGTCCGAGTGCTTCGGCCAGGTCGGGCTCGGCCGGCATCATGCGTACGACGAGGAGCACCAGGCCGAGCCCGACCAGTGCTCCACCGGCCAGCGCGAGCTGCAGCCCGGTCGTCACGCGGCACCCCTGGTGCTGAGGATTCTTGGGAGGTTGCGCCCCACTGCCATCTGTCGCATCCAGATCAGCGTTGCGACGTACGCCGAGAGCAGAACGATCAGGATGGCCTGTCCGAGGGGAGTGCGGTACGGCTCGACGTAGCTTCCGGAGATCGCGAGCACGACGAGCACGCCGACGCTGATCAGCGTGACCCAACGCGCGGTCGCTCGCGGTTTGGCCCGGTCAGCCTCGACCTGACGACGAGAACGAACATCGGCCGCAACGGCTTCCGCGAGACCCTCCAGCACACTGGCGAGTCCGGCGCCTCGCCGGCGGGCACCGAGGATGAGGTTGGCGGCCACGAGGTCGCCGGTGGCGTCGTCGAGTTCGTCGGCGAAGGCACGCAGGGCGTCCTCAGTGACCCACCGGGAACGCAACCGCGCCACCAGCCGGGTCACCTCCGGAGCGATCGGAGCCGGCGTCGATCTCAGCGTTGCGACCAGGGCCTGCTCCAACCCGACTCCCACAGTGAGGACGCCGGCCAACGAGCGAGTCCATTCCTCCATCGCCTCGAGCCGCTCGATCCGCACGGCTGCGGAAGACGATGACAGCAGCGTGGGCAACCCGACACAGGCCGTGGGTACAACCACCAGAGCCAATACCCAGCCGGTGACCAGCCAGGCAACGACTCCAGCACCGAGGCCGGCCACGACAAGGATGCGTGTGCGTCGCGACAGACGCAGAACCCGCCTCGCCCGAGGGCGAGCTGGCAGTGTCTGGGTCGGATGCAGTCCTACCACCAGGCAAATGCATCCGGCGACCAGGAGGGCGCCGCCGAGAGCGGGGATCAGCACGATCACGACCGCACCTCCAGCTGGTCGAGGTAGCCGGCCAGGTCGAAGCCGTCTGCGGCGAGACCGCGGTACTCGTCGGGAAGGACAGCGGGAGAGGCGTTCCCCTCGACGTCCGGTGCGAACACGTGGGTAGTCGCGTATCCGGTCTCTCGCTCACCCGGCGCGATGGCGATGATCTCGGCGACCTGCCGATGACGCCGCGAGCACCCGTCGACCGTGGTGGTGCGCATGTCCAGGTGCACGATCAGATCGATCGTCGAGGCCAGCTTGCTCGTCGCCAAGGCGTGGGTGACGTGCGGTCCGGCCTCCATCGCGCAGGTCACGAGTTTGCGGATGGCCGCGACAGCATCAGAGGCGTGGGTGGTCGAGATGGAGCCGGTCCCCGACTCCATCGCCTTGATCATCGCCCAGATCTCCTTGCCCCTGACCTCGCCCACGATCTGGCGCGACAGATTGAAGCGGAAGGAGTCCACCAAGGCCTCATCGAGGGTGAACTCGCCAGCCTGGCGTCCATCGGCGCCGCGTTCACCGGATCCCGGGCGGGCCTCCCACGCATGGACGACCCGGTGCCGGTCACGCAACTCGTGCAGATGCAGCTCGTACTCGGTCTCGAAAGTCCCGATCGCCTCAAGGGGGTCGATCTCGGAGCAGAGGGCGCGAACCAGGGTGGTCTTGCCGGCTCCCTGGCTTCCGGACACGACGATGCTCTTGCGGGCGTGCACGGCAGCACTCAGAAAAGAGGCGGCCACAGGCGTGAGCATGCGCCGATCCACGAGCTCGTCGAGGGTGATCTCCATCAGCCGGTGACGTCGAATCACGACGGACGGGCGAGGGGTGACCCAGGCGGCTGCCGCCAGGCGTGAGCCGCCGTCGAGACGCAGGTGGAGGCGTGGTTGGGCTTCGGAGAATCCGCGGGCGTTAACTTCACTGCGAGAAGCGAGGAAGACTAGGAAGTCGATCAGCTCCTCGTCGGAGTCCGCGACCGCCGGCGCCTCAACCAGGGAACCGTCGATGAGCTCGAGGAGCACATTGTCGTGACCGGTGATGATGATGTTCTCGACCCGGTCGTCATCCACCAGCGGCTGCAACCGCCCGAGCCGGAACAGCGAGTCGAACACCGCCCGCGCGAGAGCATCCTGCTCGGTCACGGGCCACGGCGCGCTGCCGGTGTTGGCCCTGTCCGCAAGTGTCGACTCGATCAGGTCCAGCACGATCGCCCGACCGAGCTCCTCCTGCGCGGCACGGTCGAGTCGGCGGTCAGCGGCCACTGCGTGGCTCAGTTGCTCGGACGCCTGGGCGCGAATGGCCGCGACCAGTGACCAGTCCACCTCAGCCGTCGACGAGGCGCCGTCTGAGCCAGCGCCGTTGAGAGAGGACAGGATGCGGCCACGCTGGGGAACTGCGTGGTGCCCGTTGTGCTGGGGGAGTGGTTGGCTGAACAAGGGGAGGTGGGCAAGCTCGTCGACCCGTTCGCTGGACATCACCGCGCCCCTTCTAACAGGTCCGTGCGACGCCTGGCGATAGTCGAGTGGATCGCTGCGATCGCGGCGTGAAGGCTGCGTGCCAACGGCCCGGTCTCGAAGCGACGCGGAGGCGCCGCCCCGCGATGGAAGACGGCTGCCGCCTCCGCGTCCTCGGCGATGGTTGCGATCACGGGAAGGTCGAGGACGCTCGCGACCTCGCGTTGGCTGTACGGCGTGCCTTCGTCGACCAGGAGCACGCCTGACTGGTGCCAGTCGAACGCTCCACTCTGAAGCGAGTCTGCCCACGAGCGGGCGGCCGCGAGAGCAGGAAGGGTCGCCCGGGTGACCAGCAAAGTCAGGTCCGCGCCGGCGAGCAGGGGCTCGGCTGACCCGGTGAGACCGAGTCGCCCGGCGTCGACGATGACGTCTTGGCCGGTGGCCTCGAGCTCCGCCAGTGTCTCGGACAGCGGTTGCCACAGATCTCGCAAAGCGGCCGCCTGGGTGTGCGAGCGGGTTCCGGCAACAAATGAGACCTGTGATCCCTCGATCGGTTGGGCGACATCTGCCAGCGCATCCGGGATGCTGCCTGTGGCGAGGGCCAGTTCGATCAGCCCAGCGTCGTACTCGCGGGTGCCACGAAAGTAGCCTGCTAGCAGCCCGGAGCCGCCCGTCGGATCTGCTTCGATGAGCAGGACCGGTCGCGGCCACAGGAGTGCGAGCCCGAGTGCCGTTGTTGTCACTCCGGGGGATCCGGAAGCAGAAGCGAGCGCGATGACGGCCATAAGGTCAGCGCTCCCGCGAGTCCAGGACGATGGCAACGTTACCCGTGGCAACGCGCCCAGCCAGACCGGCGGCATCAACGTGAGGGACCAGCAGGTCGACGACGAGTTGGCCGGACTCGTCAACGACGTGGACGCCGACAACCTCCGCTTCGCTGAACGCGGGTGCCCCCGCTGCCGGCTTCTCGCCCTGTGCCGGGGTCACGATGACGCGCACGTGGTCTCCGCTCTGCAGTGCGACTCCCGGGGCCTGTGCCGGAGTCAGGGCCACTCCGACGATGGAGCTTCCTTCAGTGGGGATCACCGCCGCCGAGATCGAGTCCGGCGTGACCAAACCACCGCTGGCGATGTCGAGTGCGGCACGCTGACCGACGACCGTGGCAAAGTCCGACGCCGGCATCGGATTCAGTGCCGGGTCGGCGGTGAGCCGGACCCGCACCAGATCGCTTGCCTCGATTACGGCGCCTCGCTCGATGTTGTGCCGGGCCGCGAGAACTTCCTCAGTGTTGGTCGTCGCCGTCCAGGCCCATCCTGCGAGCAGGGCTCCGAGGCAGATCGCCACAATCGCGGCGGCAACCAGGGCCGGCCGACGCCTCAGCTTCGGAGGAGGCACAAGGGCAGTTGCGGCGGACGTCGACTCGTGGTCGAGGGTGCTGCCCGCTCGTGTGGCCGTACTACTCATCCTGGTTGCCTTTCATGTCGCTACCCCGCTATTGCACGAGTACCTGCGCTTCTCCGACGGCCACCTGGACGGAGCGTTGTAGCCCGTTGAGTCGGATGGTCCCGGTCTGTCCGGCGCCTATCCAGGTGATGACCCAGTCCGATGCCGCCGTCACCGTGTACTTCCCGCCCGACTCCGTTGAGCTCGACTTCAGATAGGTGTGCCCACAGTCCGGAGAGGCCTGCCGTCCGTAACTCGGTTCGTACGGCGTCCCGGCGCTCCTGCAGGTGACCTGGGAGCCGTCGCCCATGTCCCAGGTGATGTCCTCGACCCGCGCGGTGGCTGTCACGGTGATCCCGCCAGCAGAGGCGGACTCGGTGATCGGCCCGTAGCTATGGCTGTCCGGATTCTTGACCCATAGCCAGACCGGCATGCCGACGATCCCGACGTCGTCGGCCCCGGGCTCCGGTGTGATCCCAATGTCAATCGCCCGCAAGTTCATCTGACTGATCGCCATCTGCGCGACCTCGCGAGGTGTCGGCCCAGTGTCAGCGCCCGGGGGAGGATCCTGAGACCAGATCCGGATGTCGATGTCAGTCTGCGGCTGAAAGCAGACGTACACCGCGCCGTCACCTGGCTCATGCCCCTGCCAACTCGGATCACCGGCAGGCGGCTGAGGGTCGGCCGCGGAGATGTAGCAGTTGTAGTTGTTCGACCAATAGCCGTACTCCGAGGTGCACGGGACCGGCCCAGCCGGAGGTCTGCTCAGTCCCTGCTTTCCTGGATCCCAGTAACAGGCCTTCCCAGACCCGGTGTCTTCCGGTCCGTCGTCACCGGGATCGCCGGGGTTGCCGGGAACCTCGACCCAGATGAAACACTCTCCGGTCAGTGGATCCGTCACCTGGCAAACCGTGTCGGCGTGCGACGTTCCTGTGGCGACGAACAGCAGACCCGCCGATACGAGACTAAGGAGAAAGCCGTAGGTCAGGAGGCGGCGCATGGCGTCCGCTCAATGTTCTGGCTTGACGCGACGCGCCAGGCGCCGGACGGATCGGTGTCCCACTCGTAGTTCGCGACCGAGTACCGAATCCAACCCGTCTCAGCTCGGTCCGCATTCACGACCGACTTGCCGCTCTTGTCGAGAAGGTCAGCGTCGCTTACGTCGTAGCAGACATCGACCTGGACGGTCGGCACATCCCCGCCCTGGGGATCCGCGTTGTCGAGGCTGACGGTCTGAACCATCAACTCAGCGATCTGGGTGTCTCCAGTCTGATGCAACCCCTGCTGGCGCTCGCGCTTAAGCAACTTCTGTAGCGCGGACAGTTCGCTGCTCGTCGCTACCACCTTCAATTTGTTCAATGGAATCTTGGGGCTCTGCCGCAACTGATCACGCACGGCGTAGTACGACCGCACAAGATCGGAGGCCGCCTGCGATGCGATCTCCGAGTCGGACGGCGGCGCCGTGGTTGTGGTCGAGGTCGTGGGCGAAGTCGATGTCGACGCGGCCGACGGTGTGGGAGACGGCTCACCACCGTCAGAGTTGGTGCACGCAGTCACGCCGGCCAGCAGCAGTGCTGCGGTCGCCACCGCTCGTACTCTTCGAGAAATCGTCATTGCCCGAGCACCTACCTTCCTTCGCGAGCCGATCTCGTGAAGGACGTAGACGATGACTGCTGGCTGACCAGCTGGCCCCCGTCCCGTCCTTTATTCCACTTCAAGCGCTGTGAACGCAACGACTAACTTCGTTCACTTCTGCATTCGGAAGGTGCGCTGAGGTCTCCCCCTGTGGATAGACCGCCCCGATCGAGGCCTATGGACCCCAGAGGCTTGTTGGCCTGACACGTCTTGCAGTGCGAGGGGGGTTCGGTGAGAACCGCGCACCTCGTCGTCGTGAAGGGGTGATCCGGTGACAGTTGCGATGCGGGTGATGTCCGCTGGCAAGGGCTATCAGTATCTCTTGCGCAGCGTCGCTGCCGGGGACGGGAATCGGTCGTTGTCGACGCCGCTGACGCGTTACTACGCCGAGGCAGGCACACCGCCGGGCCGCTGGATGGGCACCGGCGTCCTGGCCTTCGGCAACGGTCAGATCACCCCAGGGGCCGAAGTCACTGAGTCGCAACTCGCACTGCTCTTGGGCATGGGCCGGGACCCGATCACCGGTGACAATCTCGGCAAGGCCTATGCGCAGTACAAGTCGGTTCAGGATCGCATTGGCGAACGGGTCGCGGAGCTCGAGCCGACCCTGAGCGCCGAAGAACGTGAAGCCCAAGTCACGAAGATCGAGGCTGAGGAATCCGAATCGGGCGGCCGTACGGCGGTCGCCGGCTACGACTTCACCTTCAGCGTGCCGAAGTCGGTTTCGGTGTTGTGGGGCGTTGCGGACGCGGGCACGCAGGCAATGATCGTGGAGGCGCACCATGCGGCCGTCGAGCACGTTGTCGACTTCATAGAGCGAGAGGTCGCGGCCACCCGTCGCGGCACCGCCACTGGCGATGGCGCGGTTGCCCAGGTCGACGTCTTGGGGATCGCGGCAACCGCTTATGACCACTGGGACTCTCGGGCCGGTGACCCGCAGCTGCACACCCACGTAGTGATCTCCAACAAGGTCAAGACCCTCGGTGACGGCAAGTGGCGGGCCCTTGACGGGCGCCCGATGCATGCCGCGGTGGTCGCCCTCTCCGAGCACTACAACGCCGTACTCGCAGATCGGCTTACCGGCACCTTCGGGCTCGGCTGGGAGCGACGGCTGCGAGCTGAGGACCGCAACCCCCTATGGGAGATCACGGGCGTCAGCGACGACCTGATCGCTGAGTTCTCCAGCCGCACCCGTGCCATCGAAATCGAGAAAGAGCGCCTGATCACGGAGTACGTCGACCGGTATGGCCGCAGGCCGTCGCGGGCGACCGTCATCCGTCTACGCTCTCAGGCCACGCTGGCTACGCGGCCGGAGAAGCAGGTCAGGTCCCTGGCCGACCTGACCGCCGACTGGCGTCAGCGCGCCGGGAGATTGCTCGGCGCCGACCCCACCGAATGGGCAGGCGGCCTCACGACGGGAACTGTGCCGTCTGTGCTCCAGGCGGGCCATATCCCGATTGATCTGATGGCCGAGGTCGGCGCAGTCGTCGTCGCGCGGGTCAGCGAGAAGCGATCGACCTGGCGCCACTGGAACCTCTGGGCCGAAGCCGTGCGACAGACGATGGGCTGGCGTTTCGCCACCGTTGAGGACCGCGAGGCCGTGACCGCGATCATCGTCGAAGCCGCCGAGCGGGAATCGCTCACCCTGACGCCACCTGAGTTGGCCACCTGCCCAATGACCTTCCGTCGCTCAGATGGCACCAGTTGCTTCCGACCGAAGCACTCGACTGTCTATTCGTCAGCCGACATCCTTGCCGCCGAGGACCGGCTTCTCGCTCGTGCCGAGGATCGCGACGCATCGACCGTCGAGCTCGCAGCGGTCGAGCACGGCGCCACCCGTCAGGCCGAGCGCCAGGCCCTGAGTCGGGAGCAGGTGACTGCCCTCGAAAGCATCGTCGGCTCGGGTCGCCAGATCGACCTCCTGGTAGGTCCGGCTGGGGCTGGCAAGACCACGGCGATGCGAGCACTGCTCTGCGCCTGGACGGGGGAGTACGGGAAGGGGAGCGTCGTTGGACTCGCACCATCGGCGGCAGCCGCCCAAGTACTCGGTGGCGATCTCGGCGTCGCGTGTGACAACACGGCCAAGTGGTTGCACGAGCACGACCGAGGAAATGTCGCGTTCCGACGCAATCAACTCGTGATCATCGACGAGGCGACCCTGGCGGGTACACGGACCCTCGACCGCCTGACCGGGCTCGCTGCGGAAGCCAGCGCGAAGGTGTTGTTGGTCGGTGACTGGGCACAACTCCAGTCGGTGGATGCGGGTGGGGCCTTCGCGATGCTCGCCGAGGCCCGTGACGACGTTCCCGAACTCGCCGAGATCCATCGTTTCACCCACCAGTGGGAGAAGGCCGCCTCGCTCGACCTGCGCCACGGACGGGTCGAGGCCATTGGCACCTACGCACGACACCACCGGCTACGCGACGGCAACACCGAGGAGATGATCGACGCCGCGTACGCCGCCTGGCGCGCCGACACCCGGGCCGGACTCAAGAGTGTCCTCGTGGCCGAAGCGGCCCAGGCGGTGCACGACCTCAACGCCCGTGCCCGAGCCGAACGCCTCCTCGATGGCAACACCGATCCCGGCCGTGAGGCCCATCTCGCTGATAGCACCAGTGCATCGGTCGGCGACCTGGTCATCACCCGCCGAAACGATCGTCGCCTGCGCTCGGTCCGCGGTGGATGGGTTCGCAACGGAGACCGGTGGATCGTCATCGACGTCCGCACTGATGGCTCGATCGCTGTCCGACGGCAGAGTCACCGCTGGGCCGCGGCCGTCGTGCTCCCACCCGAGTACGTCGCCAAGAACGTCGACCTCGGCTACGCGGTCACCGCTCACAGGGCCCAAGGCCTCACCGTCGACACCGCCCACGTCGTCGTCTCGGGGTCCACGACGAGAGAGAACCTCTACGTCTCCATGACCCGCGGCCGAGACTCCAACATCGCCTACGTCGCCCTGGACAAGCCCGACGACAGTCACGCCGCACCAAACCCAGAGGACACGACCGCAAGCACCGTCTTGTACGGAGTGCTTCAGCACTCCGGCGCCGAACTCTCCGCTCACCAGATCATTGAGGCCGAGCAGGAACGCTGGTCCTCCATCGCGCAACTTGCCGCCGAGTACGAGACCATCGCAGGCAAGGCCCAACACGACCGCTGGGCCACACTCATCAGGGGCTCCGGCCTGACCCCCGATCAGGCCGAATCGGTGATCGAGTCCGACTCGTTCGGTCCGCTGACGGCGGAACTGCGCCGCGCCGAGGCGTACCACCACCAGGTTGAGGCGGTACTTCCGAAGTTGGTCGCGAGCCGACCGCTCGACGATGCCCAGGACATCGGCGCGGTGCTCCGCAGCCGCCTCCGGCACGCAACCACACAGCCGAGACGCGGAAGGAACCGGCCTGAACCGAGGCTCATAGCCGGACTCATCCCTATCGCCAGTGGCGCCATGGGTGACGAACTACGCACCGCGCTGACCGAGCGCCACCAACTCATCGAAGCCCGAGCAACGGCACTAGCTGCGGAAGCCATCCGCAAGGCCGAGCCATGGATCCGATCCCTCGGCGAGCTGCCCACGGACCCGAACGTTCGGGATCGCTGGACGGGAACCCTCCGAGCTGTCGCCGCCTACCGAGACAGATACGGAATCGATGCCCAGACCCCGCTCGGACCGGTCCCTGCAACTGACACCCAGCGACATGAAGCCGCCCTCGCCAAGCTCGCGATCCGCCGAGCTGAGGCAATGTCTCGCCAAGCGTCAGAAGGCGATGCCCGCTGCCCAGCGGCGAACATCGAAGGCGCTGCGATTCGCTAGCGATCTGCCACAGACCCAGTTCTGTCCGGGTCTTCCACAGGATCTCCACGATTTGCGCGGCCAAGTGCTACCAGCGGTTACGGATGGGGCACAGGCAGCCCACCCGCCGCTGCCGACCGAAGGGATTTCTCATGCTGTTCACGCTTTCGGTTCGCCTCGCCGCCACGATCCACAACCTTCTGCGCGCAGCGCCAACCAATAGATTGATTTCGGTGCTCCGAACCCCGCGGGGCCTGAACTGGGCACTGCCCACCTCCCTCGCGCTCGTCCCCATCTATGTGTTCCTTGCCAGCATGGCGACCACCCTCCTCGAGAGCGGTGGGCCCGGCTGGGTCAACCTGGTTGTGCTGACCTGTATCTGGAATGCCATCAAGTTCGCTGGACTGGCTCTGCTCAGTCCGTGCCTGCTCGTGCGTCGTCGGGCATTTCACGACCAGATGGACCTGATGTCGAGCGAGATTTTCCCGAGCTCCTGAGCGGTCGATGAGAAAACCCAACTGCGGCCTTCCGCCCAGAATGAGCGTGTCCCCCCACCTCCACCAAAGATCGCTGTCTGCTGATGCATTCGACACGCCCGCTTGGACGCCACCCCTTGGGTGTAGCAACGCCGCCGCCACGTCGTTACCGAACCGGTCCTTCCGACCCGGAACATCTTCGTGGGCAGCTAGCAGGCGCGAACGCGTATATCGGTTCATGAAGAGAGGCAGGACGTTTGGTCGCTCCGGCACGCCCTGCTCGTCAGCACACACTGACGAGCCGTTGGGCGACATCAGATCTACGTGTAAAGCGCAATTCGCTATGGCGCAGAGGCCGCAAGTCTTTGCCTCTGCAGTCAACCGTACTAAATGCCCCACCCATTGCTCGCCGCGATCTCCGACACCGGCGCCTGGCCCGCGAGACGAGTACCGATCCTTTCGGCCGCTAGGCGTGTCAGATCGGCCGGCCACTCGTCCGGCCTTCTCAGGATCTCCTCTGCTTCTCCCATCAGAAGCTTTGCAACATTCCTTGTTGAAAGGGTTCCGTCCGGCACGCTGCCCCGGGAGTCTCGAAAAAGTTCAACCGGAAGGACATCCCGTGTTGATGCCAGAAACTCTAAGAGCGCTTGTCGGATTGCCCCATCGTAAGGCCAAAAGGCGACCAAGTTTGAGGTCATATGCGCGCCGACGTGATCCCGGGTCCTTGTGTTCCCAGCAATCCATAGCAACACTGCCAACCGCGAGGGTGACGAACCAGCGTTCACGGTGATTGTCACGTTCAGGTCGCGCGCCAAAGGTGACTCCCGACTTACCCTGCGGATGACATTTGCGATTGTTGCAAATTGACCATCTGATAGCACGGCAAGGCTTCGTTCGAGACTACGTTGATTCCACCTAAGGACGCTGTTGGTCGCAAAGCTGAATGCAGAGCAGACATAGGTCATCGCACTCAACGAATCGTCGTTCGCTATGTGTTCGGCCTCCAGCACCCACCATTGGAGCTCTCCGCCGTAGGCACGCGCCTCGGCGAACCATCGACTCAGCTCTGTCGTGCTGCTACCTCGACGGATGCGACCATTCTGTGAGACCGGCCGCTCACGGACAATCGCTACGGACAGAATCTGGCTCCGCAACGGCCAACAATCCTCACCCCACACCGCGGCATACTCCGGCAAGTCGAGGTGGGAGTCGTTAGTCGTCCTGCTGTCGAGTGTTAAGGCGTAGTCGCAAAGCTGTCGGCGCACCTTGAGCAAACGCGTTTCTTGGTGGGCCTCATAGGTCGAGTGAATCGCGCAGCTGGCGTCAGACGACGCGCGCGGTTGGCGAAGCCCCAGGGCATCCCTACTTGCGAGGCTCAACAGGTTGTGACTATCGGCTACTGCCCCTGACACGAACGCATCGACCTCGCCCGTCATAACTTCATGTAGGACTCGAGCCTCAAGGTCGCGGCGATGACACCGCAGGTTGATGGTCTCCACCAGCATCGCTGCCAATCGCCCGTCATCCAGATCTACGAGCCTGTTTTCCAAATCCGGCGCCTCCAGCAACGAGGGAGCGTCGTCCAGTGCGATGGCACCCCTCGCCCACAACGAGAAGTCTGTGACGTCGCGCCTCGCTCGCCAAACCTCGGTCAGACCGGGCGCGCCCATCCCGTTCAATATCGCCGCGATGCATACCAATTCGGCTACGTTATCCGCCGCGCTCGCTCTCGCCCGGAGGTTGGTCGCAGCCAACTTCGCAGCCCTCGGGTCACCAAACCGTAGACCGTCTCTTGCAGAAGTAAGAAGCCCGTCACTTACGAAGTACACGCCCTGACCACGCAGAATCAGGTCGACTACGTCACCGACTGCAATCTCGATCTGGCCGGAGAAAACCAAGTCGTCGAGGAGCAGCTTCGCGATGTCACGTGGCAGCGGGTGGTAACCAAACTTTTGATCCTCCAGGATCTGGCGCAAAGCGTACGGTATGCCCGGCACCTCCCCCGACACAAGATTGCCGGCCAAGAAGCGAAGAACGTTTTGCCAATAAGGTCGGGTTGCCAATGCGCCAATACAGGCACCTCTCGTGTTGTTAGGAGTGTTGGATGGCGCCTGATCATAGATGTGCTGCGCCGCGAAGAATTCGCGCAGGGGTTGTACTTCGAAAGCGAACTCGTCCGAGTCCATTTCGCGCTGCACCAGACATAGCACGCGGTCCGTAACCGACGCGAACAGTTCCTCAACGAAAGCCGAATCAAGTCCTCGCGGCAGAAGGTACTCCGAAAGCACCTGCTTGAGGTCCCTCAACTTGACGGCACCCGTTGACTCTCCCCGCTCGACCGCTGTGTGAATTCGCCATGCCAAGAGTTTGTGAAAGGCGACTAATGTCTCGCGGTTCTCCGATACGATCGCGAACTTCGCTTCGCGATCGAAAAAAATGTCGATGTATCTCTCGTACAAGGCGGTGCGCTTCTGCGGCAGGACCGTGCGTCGTTGCATTAGATGCAAGAGGATCGCCAGTTGCATGGGGTTTCCAGCTAACTCCGCAACGTGGGGGACAGTGATACTCTTCGTGAATGTCTCGCGTAGTTCGCGCACCTCTCGAGCGTCGAGTCTGGTCTGGCTCGTCCAGCGCTCGAGGTACTTCATCCGCAGCGGCGGCGTGAGTTGCTGCAGAAGTAGCGTCTGAAATTCGGAATCTCTCCAGAGCGGCCGTCCCACCAAGCCTGGCCGTGATGCGACTATGATTTGAACGTCGACTCCAGCAGCCATAAATCTTGCAGCCGCTTCACGGATCTCGTCTGAAACGATCTCACGCATTCGTGCGTTGGCTACCTCGTCAAGGCTGTCCAGCGCCAGCATAAGGGGCGTTCTGGCTAGGAAGTGCGCGAGGTCTTCGACGGTGAAATCGGTTTGTGACTGCTCAGCGATGATCTCGCATAGGTAGAATTCAAGAGTGCCTCGACGTCGCTGCCTTCCTTTGGCTCCGTCTTGTCCATGAGTTTGCTTGTTGGAGCGCCGCCATTCTGCGAATTCCGGCAAGTCGATCTTGATTGGAGTCCGCTTGATGACGGTGACGTGTATTAAGTCTGCAGTGGAGGCCAGGTACTCAGGCTTCTGCAGGAGTCGCGCCCGATAGAACTGTGTGACATATTGCAGAAGGGTCGTCTTGCCTTGGCCGGGTCCCCCGACGACGACTGCGTTGCCAGTCCACTTCGGATGAAGCAGCAATTGCGCAGCCCCGACCGAGCGTGGTCGGCCTCCTGGCGCCCGCGGCTTGGGAGGGCTCAGCTCGGCAACCAGGAGATGTGCTGCCGAACGCTCGGATGCCTTGACCGGAACGTCAATGAACATGCTGTCTACGGTGACCCCGCTCAGATCAACCTGACGGAAACGAATTTCGTTGTCGCGCGCGAACTGAACCGCGACGAGATCTCGAACGGCCCGGTCGAATCGCTGAGCCTTTTGTGACTGGTTTCGTGACTTTCGAGCGGCTCCTTGGCCGCAGAACTGTGCCGCCCAAGCGGCACCGAAGCCAGCCTCAACCACAAGCGGCATTGAGCGGAGCTTTAGGGAGAGAGTTTCCTGACCCCAGACTGAGAAATCGAAGCGGCCGCGGTACTTCTGCCGCAGGCGGACGATTGCATCGACCTTCCTAGCATCGCTGTCAATTGGAGCCGATGTGACCAAGACGAAGGCATCCGCCGCGGGCAGTTCAGACGTGCTTGGCGACTCCAGTTGAGTCGCGTACAACTGGACCGCTTCTTCGATCTGAGGGACCGAAAGGTTGCGGTATCGTTTTGCCTGGTAGGCGATTGACTGACCCTGCGTCGTCTCCTCGTAGATGTCGAGACCGCCTTGCGCCTGTCCCGACCGGCCGTAGAGATGTAGCACAGGACTACGGGACTGGCTCAGCAGGAGAGCTACGACCCACTCGAACTCGCTAGGGCTCAAGGCGTCGAACGGCAGTCGCCTGGGCGACCTAGTTGGCGGGGGTGCAAGGTCTGCGGCCTCTACACGCAAGTCATCGAGGTTCAACTCAACGCTTCGCTCCAAGGTCCGCCCCTCCGCATTGGCTGGACTGAGTCTATGCACTTTTGGGATGACGCATTCCATCCTTGTCGACACTTTCCTCAGCCACTCACGTCAATGCCTGCGGCGGGGACCTACACTCGCTGGTGCATGAAGAGCACCTCGAGACACTCTTGAGCATGCGACGGGCGTCCCTGTGTCCGTGGTGAATCACTTCAGCGGGCCAGCATTCTGTGACGCGGTCGATCAGCAACGCCGCGCGGTAGTCCCACCCGCCTGCGCCGCCTCACTTCGCCTCTAGCTGGACGCGGATGCTGAGCGGCCGCTTTCACGGCGCCTCTTTGTGGCACCTTCGCCGTGCATCGATACGTACGCAGGCAATGCCCACGCCGATGAAGTACGGGTCCGCTGACCCTCATCCGACGATGCCGCGCTGCGCGCGCGGCGCAGGCCGGCGTCCTTCTGAGTGGGATGAGCGCCAAAGACGATGGGATCGCCGGGGGTGCGTCCGCGTCGCCGTCGACAATCTGTCAAGCGTGCCAGGCGGGCGTGCCTGGCTGCGATTAGGCTGGGGTAAGTGGCTGAGGTGGTGTATCCCTTCCGGCGTGGAAGCGGCGGTGTCTCGATGCGCGGATGGCTAGTGCGACGGGGCGTGCCCACACCCAGGACACATGGCACGCATAAGCCGGTCGCACGACGAGTCGCGAGACCACGCGTCGGACCATTTTGGATGCCCGACCGCTAACATCCCGGTAGCGCTTCGCTCTTGACGGGGGGTCAGAATGGTCACGGCACTACACATCGAGACAGTCATCCTGCACGGCATCAACAAGACAATTCGCGGAGAGGCAACGGAGCCAGATCTCAGCGACGGGGCTTCGGATCTTTCGGACCGGATCAGGGGATTCCTTCAGGAGCAGGTCCGAACCGCCCTCAAGCACGGCCGTCAGATCGTCGAAGAGACGGGGCTGTCCGGCACCGGAGATCTAGTGCGCGGTTTCTGGACATCGAAGCACGACTTGCTGACGTGCTCACGAGAGCTGGCCCGAACGCTGCAGCACAGTCAACCGGCGCAAAGCCCAGAGGGACTGCTCATGGTGGCCGACGCCCGCGCGGATGGGCAACGAGTCTTCGTGCTCGCCAAACTCGAGCACGAGCGCGGCGCACAAGCCACGCGCGAACGGGACGCGCAAGGAAACATGATTTACACCATGCAGTTCTTGGATGACCTGTTCTTCACTACAGGCTCCCGAGTCTTCAAGATCGGATACTTTCCAATAACCGCGGACCCCGAAGCAGCGTTGCAGGGGCTGGTCGTCGATCGCCAAGCGCAGGCACATCATGTTGCACGCTATTTCCGCGAGTCCTATTTAGGATGCGTATGGCGAGAGCGGCCCGAGTTAGTGACCGAGCGGTTCTACGACACTGTCCAGTCCTGGATTGACACCGTTGGAGATCCAGAGAAGCGCGCCCGTTACCAGGTCGGGCTCATATCCGAACTCCAGAGTCAAACGACGGGTCTTTCAGTTTCGGGATTCGCGACCAAGCACCTCGACGCGGGTGACCGAGATGACTTCGTTGCCACGGCCCGACAGGTACTGCCCGCAAGCGAACTCCCCAAGTCGCTCGAGTTCGTCAAGGCCAAGTTGAACAACGTCCGCATCGATACCGCCACCGGCACCATTGTCATTGCACCGCCCGAACGTATGAAGGACGGAACAGTGAGGATCGAAGACGACCAGCTTGGCGTTAGCACGATCACGATTCACGACACAATCGAGAAGACTTCAGGCACCGGCCAGTTCAAGCAGTCGTGATCGGATGAGCCCAGCTGGCGACCCGATTGAGAAGGCGCTCCGACGCTTCTCCGACGCACGACCGCGGTTCGAGCGTGCTGCCGAAGCCGTGATCGAAGAGCTTCGTGACATCCTCGGGGCGGGCGGAATTGCGCCACGGCTGACCCATCGCGTGAAAGATCTGAGCAGCTACCGCACCAAGGCGATCCAGAAGGGTTATAGCGACCCCTGGGGCGAGGTCACAGACAAGGTCGGAGTCCGGGCACTGGTCGAGCGTGCCAGCGACGTCGACCGAATTCACCAACTCATCGAAGGCTCGGGTCGCCTCGACATTGCGACCGTCACCGACAAGCGACTCGAGCTCGGGACTGAGACACTCGGCTACTCGGGACTACACCTGGATCTGTGGGCGCCACCCGAAGAGGGTGACCAGGAGCCAATCCCGTGCGAGCTGCAACTCCGCACGGTCGCTCAGGATGCGTGGTCGGTGGTATCGCATAGGTTGATGTACAAGACCAAGGCTCAATTATCCAGGGAAGACGAGCGGGCAATCATGAGGCTCGCCGCACTGGTCGAGCTGTTCGACGAGGAGGTGGATCGAGTGATGGACAAGCAGGCCGCCCTTGCTCCCGCCGTTCACGCCGGTCAGCCTGGGGTCTTGGAGTCGGTCGTTGGTCAGTACGCTCGATTCGAAAGGAATCAGGGCGACCTCGATCTCACTAGAACCAGCCTGGAGGCGGTTCTCGCTGCGATAGATCCGGCCGAGCGAGACGCCTACCCCGAGACTCTGGCGGCCTACGTCGACCACAATCGCGACGTCCTCGCGCAGCTCTACGCCGAGTACGGACCGGAGAGTCAGATGGCGTTCGTCACTGACTATGTGCTCTGGTCGCAACCAGAGAGCGTTGCACTCCTAGAGAGCCTCGACAGTCGACCTAACAGCCTGGTGTCGGCCTGGCGCGATGCCGGGCTCCCCGACGCTTGGCTACGACCAATTGCTGCACACACGGGCGCCGAGGTGGAGATATAACCCGACCGGCTCGCAACGCGCACTGGGCGCGCAGAGTCGTCGCGAGCTGAGCGCATCGAATTGTCGAGGGTGGCATCCAAGTGCGGGGTCGGCCAGACTGCGCCGCATGAGCGACTGGGTTGGGGTGGTGATCGGCGGGCTGGCACTCGGGCTGTCCGGATACACGTGGATAGTCCAGCACCGGCGGCAAGTCCTTGCCGACCGGGCCGCTGACGTGACTGTGGCCTTCCACTGGCTCCGGGTGCGAGCACATGTCACGATCCCTGGACGTGGCGAGTTCCAAGCGGGCTACCACCTGGTCCTCACAAACCGAGGGCCGGCAGCGGCACGCAACGTGGACGTGCGGCTGAGCGACTCTGATGGCCATCCACTGACGTTGCTCGACCTGGTCCCGGGCGAGTTGCCGCTTGCCGTTCTAGACGCCGATGGCAGGTACCCGATTCCTTGGATCTACGAGCCATTCTCACGCCACGCGCGGCGCTTCGAGGCGATCGTCAGTTGGACCGACGACGCCGGGCCACATCAGCGGCGAGTGCCGCTTCGACGCGGCCAGCTTCCTGATTGAGCTTCCAACCTTTATCGAACCAGTGGGGCGGGGCAGGCTCCAAGGGATTCGCGACCCTCATTGCTAGGCGCGTCTCTCCGCCGCCAGTCGACCAGGCCGCTCACTTGGAGTGACGGCCAGAGCCGAGTTGGATGGGCAGATGGACTGGAGCGATTGGGACCAGAAGTCGCTGGAGGACAAAGGCTTTGTCGGGTGGATCCGATGGGCCGACTGGCCACCACCCAAAACGGAACTTCCTGCATCGGCCGGGGGCGTGTATGTCCTATTTCGACGGTCGCAGTCGGAACCGAGCTTCTTGGATCGCTCGACTGGAGCGACGCACAAGAAGCGCGACCCGAGCTTGGGCGGTGATGCCCTCACGGCCAACTGGGTGCCCGCGGCCAATGTCGTCTACATCGGCAAGGCAGATCACCACCGACTGCTTGACCGGCTCAACGAGTACCAGGCCATGGGCGCCAGGCCAACCGGTAGCCACTGGGGAGGCCGACTCATCTGGCAGTTGAGTGACTCGAGCGAACTGCTCGTTGCCTATCTCGTGCTGCCACCCACCGACATTCCGCGCAACGTCGAGAAGAAGATGATCGAGGGTTTCCGTCGACGCTACGGAAAGCCGCCCTTTGCGAACGATCCGCACCTCCTTGGACGCTAGGGGCGACCGGCAACGGACCCCTTGGACGGGACACGAAGTGTCCCATTCCACCGCGAAACGGATACGGCTTTCGAGAGACTGTTCACGGTGAACTGCTGATCATGCGTCGGCTCGCGTCGGGGCATTGATTCACGGCATCGGATGATGCGGCGCCGTCTCCTGGTCAGAGGTCGAGCGTCTCCGATTGAGGTGGGGCGGCGGCTGAGTTGGTCCATTGGTGGACGAGTCGCCCGATGCGGGTCAGGTCTCCGCTGGGGAGTTCGTCGGCGACGACGAGGTCGAGGCGCTTCTCAGACCAGGCGGCGACTCCGAGGCCACGGTGATTGCCGGCCGGGTGTTGGCGGGATGTGGTGTCCCATGACCTCGACCAGTGCGAATGGGTGATCTGAAGTGTGCCGTCCACTGGTGCGATCGCGTAGAGGTCGACGTCGACTGGTCGGCGACTTGTCGGTGACGGAGACTGGAGGAAGTGGGGGATCGAAGCGGTGATGGCTGGAGCCGGACGGTCGCCAGCTGCTGGGGACGCGGTGTGGGCGAGGTTCCATCGGGTCCAGGTGCCGAGCCAGACGTCGTAGTCACAGACCTGTGGGTAGCCCTGGACGGAGAGCCCCGCGATCACCAGTCGCCCCGGCGCCGGGGCTGTCGCACTGAGGCCTGAGGAGAGCTTCCGGGAGCCGACGAACGGGTCCAGTGATTCCCATCGTCCCCAACCGGTCGCGGAGTCTCGCCACAGGTGCATCAGTTCGCCGGCGGGGCCCTTGGCGAACACATCGAGTCTTCCCGGGGCCCAGGAGGCCACCGCAGGTGAGCAACCTGGATCGAGCGCCCCGCCGAGGTTTGCCCACATGCCCCAACCGGTGGCGACGTCGTGTGCGAGCGTGTGCAGGGTGCCGTCGTCGCCGATGATGAAGGCATCGATCCTTCCCGGCTCCCAGGAGCAGGCGGCTACCCCGGAGCGTCGACCGACCGTGGGTGTGGCACCGTCGATTGATTCCCACACACTCCCCAGCGGCATGTCTGACGCGTGCCAGGTGTGCAGCATCCCGGTCGAGGTTGAGCAGAAGAGGTCCAGCCGGTCGGGGCCCCAGGTCGACACACCTGGGGTCGGCCCTACCTGTCGTCCGCCCGGCTCGTAGGGCTCCAATTCGGAATCGGCGTACGCCGACGGGCTGAAGGAAGGCACCGAGAAGTCGGGCTGGACTCCGACGAAAGTGGTGGATGCCGGGCTCGACGCGAGCACACCCATTCCGAACCGGGCGAAGGCGGACCAGGCCTCGTGCATCCGCAGTTGCGCATCGCCACTCGTCCACCCCGATGCGGTAGCCATGTCGTCGAGGGCGCTGAGCACGGCATCGCGCGCCTGCAGGAAGGTCGGGTTCGAGGGAGTGAGTTTGAGAGCATCGAGCACCAGCTGTGCGGTGATCTCGGTCCCCAGTCTCCGGTCCACCTCCATCAGCGCCGCACACCAGATCTCGCCGTAGTCATGCTCCTCGGCTGAGGGTTTGGACGGGGCGAGATCTGAGTAGAAGCTCGGGTAGTTCTGGTCATACGGATTGCTTCGCATTCCTGCGGAGCTGTTCACGACCCAGGACCCAACCACATTGAGACCGGTGACGACGCACGCGAAATAGTCCGCCCATCCTTCATTCATCCCCGCGGACTGGGCGGCGTCCAAGGCAGTGGTGCTGGTTTTGCCGCCAACCAGGCGATTCACCACCCCGTGGGTGTATTCGTGGATCACGACCGACTCGTCCAGTGCGGTGTGCCTTCCCGTCGGCACATACAGGCCCATCCGCAGTGTGGGGGACGCTCCATCCACCGATGGGCCCATACTCGCTGTTCCCTTGACCTTCCCTGGATAGACCAGTGCGTTGACTCTGTCCTGGTCCTCGGCGCCGTTCTCGTCGTAGTCGTCCAGCTGAAAGTTGCCGTCCCCTTCCTTGAAACCCAGCAGCCAGAACAGGTCGTGGGCATAGCTGCAGAAGTACTGGGCTGCCACTCGCCGGATGTCCTCGTCACTCGTGGGGCGGAACTGGATGACCCCGTCGACCACGGAGCCGACGGCCTCACCGCCGGTGTCGAGCGTCACCGAGACGCAGTTTCCTTGCGTGGAGTCCTTGGTGATCCAGTCATCCCTGGGAAACCCATCGATGCCGCCGGAGGGCGTCTTGACGGGGTAGCGACTCAAGGGTTCGGGCATTGCCCGCAGTAGCGCCGCGGTGTCGGGGTTCGGCGCGGACACCATGGCGTTGGCCACTACCTCACACACACGCGACCGGCTGTACAGGACCTCTCCGGCGACGCTGTCCACGACCAGACGGAAACTGCCCTGGGCGTCGGGAAGATCGAGACTCACCTGCCAGCCGAGCACCAACATTGCGCCGAGATCGAACCAGGCCAGGGACACCAAGGCCGTCGTAGACCAAGGCGAAAGGCCGACCCACGTCGTCCGCTGAGCATCGTCTCCGGCCGAAGAGATCGTGATCCCGACCGATCCCGGGTCGATGTCGACACCCTTGCGAGGCTGCCCAAACGAATCCAGGCCGTCATCAGCGACGTGGTCAGGCTCCGCGAGGTGCTTGAGCGCCACAAGGACCGCATCGACGGGATCGATCCCCGGACTCGCCGGCCCCTGGTCAGACCACCCCACCACAGTTCCAGTGACCTCGACCGGGAGACCGGCGCAGGAGAAGCGCACAGTGAGTCCAGCTTGGAACACCGGAATGTCCGCGAACGTCTGCTCGAAATGAACGGCCACCGCACCAGAGCTGGTGGGCGAAACTGTCGACTCGACTCGCCAGCGCGACGCGTGGGCCGCGCCGGGGTCCTCATCACCCGTCACAGAACTGATAACCGACTGGGCCACAGCCGACAGCCCTGCCACGTCGTCGTTGGCCACCGGGTCATGCCCGGTCAGGTTCCCGCGCAGTTGGAAGATTCGCCGAGACATCGCCCCGTCGTCATCGAGCCGGGTGATCTCCCTGACATCCACTTCGCGACTCATCACGGATCCTATGTTGGAGGCCGAGAACACCACGAGGTGTGGCCCCTCCGGACGCTAGAGCGACCTACGAGACCTGTCAAAGGAATTGTCGATGAAGACCGGGTCGCCCGAGATGAGGTTGCGACATTCCGCGAACAGGACGCGCGTTCAACCTGGATGATCGGGTCTCCGGGAACGCAGTTCGAGCGCCGACTGAAGCCGGTAGGTCAATAGCTTGGCCTGGAGCAGGCCCGCTCCTGGAACTTGACCGAGAATCGCCGTTCGTGTCGGGACTTGAGGTCGAGGAGCACGCCGTCCGTGGGAGGCCTAGGCTCCCGGCATGGGAATCGTGCACCACACAGCCACACTGTCGCCCACCAAGCAGGAGCTCGTCGAGGCATGGCTCCCAAGCCGGTCATGGGCCGCAGGGCAGAAGATCGCCGGCAAGGTCGCGGAGTATCGCTTCGACGACCCCGATGGCGAGGTGGGCGTCGAGACCATCCTCTGGCGCACCGACGACGACACCGTCCTCCAGACGCCGCTGACCTACCGGGCTGCTCCTCTCGGCGGCGCGGAGGCTCACCTGATTGGCACCACGGAGCACTCAGTGCTCGGCGAGCGATGGGTGTACGACGGGTGTGGTGACCCGGTGTGGGCCGCCACGCTGGTCGACACGATCGAGACAGCCGGCCGACAGGCCCAGATGTTTATCGAGCAGGATGGCCGGCGAGTCGACGTGCCTCCCAGGATGCAGGTCCGCGGCAGTGGCAGCGACGGCTCCGCCCCTCGGGTCAGCAGTATCGACGGGGTGACCGACGAGGACGCCGTCACGGTCGTGACCGCCGATCAGGTCGAGATTGCCGTCGCCCGCGTCGTCGGTGCGCCGCTCGGCAACGGCCCCCACCTCACCGCGAGCGTCGCCGACAGCAACGAGACCACGGTGCTGGCCGTCCTGCGCCGTCCCTGACGAGCCCCTCCAACGACCCATCCGATGACTTGCCGACAGTCGCGACCTTGTTCTGAGGCGCGCCCGCCACAAGGGCAATCCAGGGCAGGCTGACCCCATGGAACATCGCTACACGCTGACCGTGACCTGGACCGGGAACACCGGAGATGGCACCTCCACATACCGCGGATACAAACGCACGCACACGGTGCAGGCCGAAGGACCGCCCGAACTACTCGGCTCGGCGGACCGAACGTTCCATGGCGACCGCGAGCGATGGAACCCCGAGCAGCTCCTTCTCGCCTCACTGGCCCAGTGCCACATGTTGTCCTATCTCCACGTGTGCGTTGACGCGGGCGTCGTCGTGACCCATTACCTCGACCGCCCGACCGGTTCGATGACAACCGAGCCCGACGGGAGCGGACGGTTCACGGAGGTGGTGCTACATCCAGAGATCCTCGTCACCAACGACAGCATGATCGAGGCCGCACGGGACGCGCACCGCCGTGCCCATGAGTTGTGCTTCATCGCCAACAGCGTCAACTTTCGCGTGCGCCACGAGCCAGCCATCCGCGTCTCCGCCTGAACCTCGCATTCCGGGGCGATGCGGTGTTGGACGGCCTCTGGATCCGCCTTGTGTGATCAACAAGGGCGCGTCATATCCGCGTGCTGGTTTATTGCTGCTCTCCCGTCTCCAGCGAGCGCGAAGCTGCATCGGCTGCCCACACCCGCGAGTCCGCCGCCAACGCGCCGCGGGCGCGGCGCAATCGCTCGCGCGGCTCTCCGACTTTGTCGAGATTCAAGGGCGGCCGGAGCCGCAGGAGGACCGCCGTCTCGACCTCATCAAGAGGGACATTTTCGGGCTTGACCCACGCCGCCAACGCCAAACGTTCCTCCATCCATCGGCTCAGGCGCTCGTCACCGGCTGCGTCGAGCGAGAAATTCGCACTTCCATCCGGCTTCGCCAAATTCCGCGGCACGGCCACGAGATCGAGCTGAGCAGCCAACAGCGCGGCGAGGCTGCGGCGTACGGTCGACGATCCAGTCTTGCCGGTCGCGAAGTGTGTGCCGACATCACGACCGTTCAGGCTCTTCTCGGCCTTGCCGACGTACAGTGGCTGACCGTCGAAGGTGGGAGAGAGATCGAGGTCTGTCCACGCCTGTTCGTCACCATAGAAGGCGTAGAGGCCGGATGCTTTCGGGACCCGATGGGTCGCCTCAGAGCGGATGTATCGCACTCCCGCGAGGTTGATGAGCGCCTGAGAGGCAGCAGACTCCGGGTTCATGAGCACATCCTTGCTCGTTCATCGGCCAACGCGTAAAGCGGGCCGGGACGTGTGTCTTAACGCCGCCTGCCGGCGCGGGCTAGTAGTTCAGGGGGTATCTGATCCGACGTGTCCCATGCGTGCGGGTCCCTAGAGGGTTGGCCGGAGGTTGGTCGACCCAGGGACTCCAGAGGCTACTTCCTGACAGGTCGGTCAGGATTGAATGCCACGAGATGCTCCTGGAGCGCGGCATGCCGGAATTGGTACAGCGGGCCGACCTGCCGCAGCACTTGCCGATGGTTTGCGTCCCCTAGGAAGCTCGGGTTCGCGCGAACGGTGTCGGCGTTCGCGCCGGCCGCAGGACCGCGAGCGCAGGTGATCGACTAAGACTGCGCCACGCGGATGCACCCCGCGGAGCGTGAGCCCGTGCGCCTAGAGATCCCAGCCGTCGATGATGCGATCGAGCAGCTTGCGCGACTGCTCGGCCTCCTCGCAATGCCTCGTCGCCTCCTCGTGGAGGCGCGTGAGAATCTTCTGGAGCTTGGTCAGCGTGTTGTCGTCGACCTGCTGCATCTCGACTTCCGCCCGAGTGCTGCCCGTGAAGACACGCCAGTTCCTCATCCGGTTGTCGACTTCGCGCAGTTCGTAGACGCCGAAAGGTCGGTCGAGGTCGAGGCTGAGCACGATCATGTCTCCCTGGTGCCAGTCGAAGGGGAGGTTGGGTTGCACGCTGACGATGCGCGCCGGGTCTTCGGGGTGAGCGGCATCATCGTGGTCCGGAAGCACGACAGTCATGGGGTTATCTCCTAGATTCCATGGCGCCGGAGGAGTCCAGCGAGGTCGACGGGTGAGTCTTCCCGGGATAGCACCTTGCCCTACGTCGCCGACAACGCGGTGCGAGGCACGGCTTCAGGGCGAGCAGATCGTCGAGCGCGGTAGTCAGGGCGTTGTATTCGGCCAAGTGGGCCGCGTCGAACGGGAGGCCGGTGGGGTCGGCGAGGCGTCCCGCCGAGGTCAAGAGAGCGGTGTGCAGGCGGTCGGCGAGCTGTCGCGGTCAGCGGCGCCGTGCGGTACCGGGCGGACTCCTTGCGCCGATCAGTCGCTTAGCGTGAGGCAGTCATTCCGCGTGAGCCCGCGGCGGAGTCCCGCGACGGTGGCCTCGTAGCGCTAGGGTCCGGCCATGAGCAATCAAGTTGGCAGATTGCACGTCTTGATTGGATTGCCGGGCTCAGGGAAGTCCACCTTTCTTCGAGAGCGCTTTCAGGTTTCGCACCCGGAAGTAGCTATCTTTGATGACTACCAAGCCCATGCGATCGCCGATCAGTCCGATCCGCAATGGAGTCGAAACCGCCCCTCAGCTATCGAAACGCTCCGGGGCGGCACGCCCGTTCTGGTCAGCGACATCTCCTACTGCAGGGCATCTGCTATCGATCGCTTGGTCAGTCTCATGCGCCAAGATGTGCCCGGAGTAGAGATTGACCTCATCTACTTCGCCAACGATCCAGAGGCCGCAGCGCACAACGTGCGCCTTCGAGGCCGAGATCAATGCGAACGCGAGATTCAGCTCATTCGCGAGTTTTCCGCGGACTACCGACCGCCAGCAAGCGCCATGCCCGGGTCTGCCCAGAGTTTGGAGCACCGCTGAGTCCGAGATCTAATGAAGAGTTCGTTGCGTCACTTCTAGCCGCGTTCGTCCTCACGCCCAGCGCGTTCCGTGAGGGCATGAAGATCTGGGTCGACTACGAGACCGCCCAGAGCATGCACAGGATGCAGCCGATCATCGAGGATCTGATGACGCCGCCGGACCCGACGAACAACTGATGAGCTTCCGGCGCAAGCAGAGAAAGAGGACCACCGCCAACGTGACTGAGCCAGAGGTCCAGGTCGAGGAGTTGCGGCTCGCACGGGTCTTCTTCGTCCTGCCAGAGCCCATCTCTTTGCCGGACGGCTACCAGGTCGTCATGACCACCGGCGATGGCTCGCAGCCAAGGGAGGACGACCCGGAGGTCAGCCTGATCTTCCACCAGGTGACCACGCCCCACGGGCGTAGCACCGCCGCGTTGGAGGCACTCATGAAGACCACGGGCCAAGCGCCGGGCCTCCCACCCCAGGCTGAGGAGCCGGCGTCGGTGGAACCGGACATCGAGTGGACGGTCGTGGAGGCGCTGACCATCTGGGACTCGCCCGATCCCATCTCGGAAGCCGATCTCGATCAACCCTCGCACTGGACGCCGCGCTCCGACGTGTTCACCCGGTGCCTGTACGCGGCGCGCCAGGTTGTGAGGGCCGATCGGCAGGCGACCGAGACTCCCTGCGGCCTGCCGACGTACGCACGGACCGTCTCCCAAGTCCTCGTCTACACCACCGACGGCGTGCGGGAAATGGGCGTCGTCGACGGCCAGCCCGTCTTCCTTATCCGCCCGACCCAGGATGTCTGGGACGGTCCCAGCCTCATGCTTCTCGACCACGCGAACTTCCCTGACCCGTTCCGCAGCCGGGACTTCGACGAGAACATCGAGACGCGCTTCTGGCACTGGTTCTCCGAGGAGAACCGAGGCAACCCCTTGAATCTCTGGCGGGAACGTTGGATCGAGGCTCGGCGGGCCCATGAAGTCCTCGGCGAGGAAGCGCATGCGCTGATCCTGGCGAACACCTCATGCGAGGTGATGCTCGATGCGATCCTGGCGTTGCTGTTGTGGGAAGAAGGCGTCGCCGTCGAGGACGCGGTTCCCCTCTTCGAAGAGGGGAAGGTCCTCCGTCGGCTCAAGCAGGAACTCCAACCGCGCCTCAAGGGACAGTGGTCCACCGAGACCGGTGCAGTCGGCGAGTGGTTCCGATCCGCCTATCGGCTACGTCACCGCGTCGTCCACGGCGGCTACTCACCCACCCCCGCCGAGGCGGCGAGAGCGCTCGAAGCAGGCCTCGGCCTCCAGCACTTCGTCATGGATCGCATTGCGGAGCGACGCACGACCTACTTTCGGGCCGCGTTGATGACGGTTGCCGAAGAAGGCCTTACCCGTCGCGATCTCTGGTCGGGCCAGATCAAGCGGTTCGCCGAAGAGGTCGCGCCCACCGAACCGAACTGGCGGGACTCCTTCACCGCCTGGTACCGCGAACTGGTCGGGAGGCTCGCACCGTGACGACGTTGCAGACACAGGCATGTTCCGAACCGGGGTGCTTGAACCCCGCCGCTTATCGGACCCGCACGAAACCGACCTGGTGCGACGGTCACATCACCTCAATCCTTCATCGCGGTGGACTAGTGCCGCTGGAGCCGTTCACCAAGCCGACGGCGTATCGGCTGACCCGCTGTACCTCTTGCGGGTGCGAGGCGCATTACCGGTTCGAGTACGTCCTAGACCGGAACAAGATCGGCGAGGCGACATGTCGCGCCTGCCACTGGCGCTCGTGGGCGGCCGAGGCGCGCGGGCTGCAGGGGGGCCACGCGAAGAGTGAACCCGTTTCTGAGGACACGGCCAAGGACCACGCTGCAAAGAACGGCTACGAGTACCTGGGGTCGCTGACGCGGCCCTCGCTTCCGGACGACCCGCATCGGGTCCGGTGCCTGCGGTGCGGCCGAATCAGTGCGAAGCGGCTCGGGGACATCGGTTGGGGTTGCTCCTGTCTGACTAATCCCCGGCGGGAGCGCCAGACGCGCAAGCCCGCGGGTTCGAAGAAGAAGGACCTGCTGAAGGATTCAGGGCTGGCCGTGCTGGGCTGGTGGGATCATGACAGGAACGACTCCGCGACTTGGAACACGGTCACCGCCAAGGCTCGACGCGAGGCGCACTGGCGGTGCCCCGACTGCGGACGTGAGTTCACCGAGAAGGTTTGTGACATGACGGCTTATCCGTCTTGCCCGGACTGCGCGGTGAAGCGCCGAGCCGAGTGGGAGGTCGAGTACGCCCGGCTCAAGCAGACGCCGGTGGCCGCGATCCCCGACCTGCTTGCCGCTTGGGCGGACGAGGCGGATCCCGCGATGGTCATGGTGGCGGGCGACTTGCGTGTTCGCCGCTTCCGCTGTCCCGCTGGCCACCACCCGAGGCTCTCGCCCCATTCCTTCATGCGGGCGGGTTGTCCGTCGTGCCGGGGCAACGCCACGAGGACGCAGCGGCTGGAAGCCGTGGCCGTCGACCCGGAGACACACACGATGAACCGCGAGATCGCCTCGCAGTTCCATCCGACGCTGAACGGCAAGATCCGACTTGAGACCATCTCGCCTGATTCGAGGCGGATCCTGTCGTGGACCGACGCCGAGTGCGGACACACCTGGCAGGCATCCCCGCGGGAACGGGAGAAGGGGCAGCGCCCCCGGTGTCCAGAGTGCCGTTCGATCCTCGACTCCCTGGCCTACCACTTCCCGGAGCTCGCGGCCGAGTGGTCTGACGCCAACCCGCTGACGGCCTGGCAGGTCCGGCCGTCCGGGCAGACGACCTTCGTGCCTGAGTGGATCTGCGCCAACAACCCGGCCCATGCGTGGCAGGCGCCGTTGACGTCGCGCACAGCTGGGGCGGGATGCCCAGAGTGCCGGGAGACGGGAAAGTCGAAGGTGGAACTCGACCACCATGCCGCGGCGGAGACCATCTTCGGGTCCGCGGCTTCTGGGCGGCCGGTGGTGAGCGAGGCGTTCAAGCGGCGGGCACGGTGGCTCGTCGACGTCGTCGTCGATCTACCGGACGGGCGGAAGGTCGCCATTGAGTACGACGGCGCGTACTGGCACGCGGACAAGGCCGAGATCGACACCGCCAAGTCGGTCGACCTGCTCGCGGCCGGTTACCTCGTCGCCAGGCTCCGCGAGCACCCGTTACCCCCGCTTGGCGTGACGGACCCCGGGTATGTCGAGTTCGTCGTGCACGCGACCGCGCCCGACGCACATGGCGTGATCGCCAAGGTGAAGGATTGGGTCGATGCCTGACAATGCCGAGAGCCGCGAGATGTTCGCCGAGATGGTCGCGCGGTTCCGCGAGGCACCCATGCCGAGTCCCCTCCCGAACTCGGGCTCGTCACGGGCCTTCCTGGCTGCGCAAGAGGCCGTCGCCGTGATGTACGGCTGGACGAACCGGGTCATGCGCTCCGGACAGGCTGTCCTGCGCATGGACGCCGACGGGTTCGCCGCGGAGGCTTCACCCCTCCTGCGTTCGATGTTCGAGCACGTCATGGCTCTCCACTGGATCAAGGAGCAGCCCAGCGACGCGTTCCAGTCGACGTGGAGGGCGTGGCAGAAGGAAGTCTCGAAGTTCCAAGAGGCCGAGGCGGCCGGCTGGGAACTCACCGACGAGGTCGTGGCGCTCATCGACGACTTGCTTACCATCGAGACCGACGAGTCTTCCAGGCGCGTGGACAACCTGCTGAACACCCGCCACCGCGCCGAGAAGTACGGGCTTGGCATCCTCTATAGGTCCTGGCTGATCGAGACCTGGACATCGCACGCCACCTTTGCATCGGCGAAGGCGTACTACGAGGTCAAGGATGAGGGGCCGTTCACCTTATTCGAGTCCAGCCCGCTTCTGCCACCTGACCTGCCGATCCTGTGCGCTGCCGCGGGCCGCGCCGCTCTTGAGGCCTACAACGAGCTGCTACCAGACGGTTTCCTGACCGACGACCTGGAGAGCTGGAAGTCCCGGCTCGGGCCCACTTTCTGACTGGGTGTGTCCCGATTCGCCGGCCGAGGCTGCGAGTCGTGTGCCGGATCTAGCCGCGATGAGAGCGGCTTCCAATCAGCGTCATAGCCGCGATTGGGACACCGCATATTTTGACGCCGAGTAAGTGGCTCTCGTCTCAGTCGAGGCCCGTGTCGAGCCTCACGTCGGCTTTAAACACGACGTCGACCAGAAATCTAGGCATCGGTGGCCGCTGGGTGTCTGCCGCGAGGCGGCCCAACAGGAGGCGCTCCAGTCGGCTCGAGCGCTGACGGCGTCGGTAGGTGAGCTTCATTTCGATCCTCACGTCCCAAGAGCAGGGCGAGTGGGGTCTTGCGCGAACCTGGCTCGCTGCCACGCGAGACCCGAATCGCGATCAGTGTCGCGCTGAGGATCGGGGACCTTTGCGGACTCCCACTCGCGCGGATGCATTCCGCCTTGGACGGCTGCGGCGACGAGATCAGCGAGTGGGCAGGGCCTGTCGGGGGGCACTTGGTCGAGGGCACACCAAGCCATGGCGCCATTCCCGTTCAGCCAGCTCGCGAAGCCCAGCAGCGAGGCTGGTGCGGCTCGCACGTCGTCCGGCGCCCTTTTGGTCAGGTCGCTCCATAGCGCGACGTGCGACGTTGCGGTCTCGCGTGTCATGTCATTCCACAGCGTGTCACGGATAGGAATGGAGTTGATTGCCACGACGAGCCGGGCCGCGTCAGCGTCGCTGAGTCGGACGCCGTCAGCGTGAAACTGCTGGAGTCGGCCAAAGGCCCACGGCCTTTCGAAGCGCGCGGTGTTCCGGACGGCTTCTGCCCGAGCCGCGGAAAGAAGAGCTGCAATGGGCTCGCGGTCACCGACCAGAGAAGACGCGAGCGAGTCACGGCTGGTGGCTGGCTGAGACCGCCCGGCCAGCACCGTGGTTGCGGCGAGACGTTCGCGGGCGAGCCCGGTCTGAGGGCCAGACTCGCCAGTAGCGAGATCAGCCCAGTCGACGTTGTCAGCCCACAGCCTGATGGGGGTGGTGATGCCGATGGCCGCGAGCCGGCCGGCGAAGTCTTGACTGATTGAGTCTGCGTGCTGGCGGTTGGTGGTCAGGCAAACGATCGCCACCTTGGCGCCAGGCTGGGCATGGCGACTGAAGGCGCTGCCGACGGAACTCCAGACCAGGTCGCTATCGCTGGTGGAGGTAGGTAGGTCAACTCGGGCAATGGGGAGCTCTGATCTCAGGGGCACGAGCACGATCGACTCCTCGGGCTTGAAGCCGAGCAGATGAGGGATGGCTGCAACGAGCTCGTCGGGGGAGCGGACCGAGAGTGTCATGACATCCAGGTGCGCGGAAGCAGCCGCCGCCACCGTGCACCCGAAAGCCCTGGCAGTCAGCCCAATGCCAGGCGTGGTGTCGCGGCCTGCCAAAGAACGATGAGGCAGGATGCAGTCCATGTCGACCACGATCCATGAATTGCTGGATGAGCTTCGGGCGAAGGCACTGGATGAGCGGGACAAGGGGGACAGGTTCGAGCGCTTGGTGCAGGCGTTCCTCACCAGTGATCCCGAGTGGGCGACTCGGTTCTCGCAGGTGTGGTTGTGGAGCGAATGGCCAGAGCGGGGCGGGCGTCCGGACACGGGGATCGACCTGGTTGCCCGCAACCGTAATGACGACGCGTTCACGGCGATCCAGTGCAAGTTCTACGACTCCACGCACACAGTGTCCAAGGGCGATATCGATTCGTTCGTGGCTGCCTCGGCGAAGCCCGAGTTCACCCAGCGCTATGTGTTCGACACCGCGCGGACCTGGTCGGCAAATGCTTTCGACACGATTGTTGGGCAGTCGGTGCCGGTGCAGCGCATCGATATCGGTTTCCTGGACTCGGCCCATGTGGACTGGGCGGAGTATTCGTGGAGCACCCCTGAGGTCCTCGTGGCCACCGGCCCGAAGACGTTGCGCCCACACCAGCAACGTGCCTTGCACGACGTCCGGGACGGCCTGGCGACCAGTGATCGCGGCAAGTTGATCATGGCCTGTGGCACCGGGAAGACGTTCACGAGCCTGAAGATCGCCGAGGACCTCGTCGGTGCTGGTGGCAGCGTGTTGTTCCTGGTGCCGTCGATCCAGTTGATGTCGCAGAGCCTGCGCGAATGGATGGCAGAGAGCACAATCGAGGTCCGACCCTTCGCGGTCTGCTCCGATGTCCGGGTCGGTCGCAAGGCCACTGATGAGGCTGACCTGTCCACGGTCGACCTGACCGAGCCCGCGACCACTGATGCCACCAAGCTGGTGGAGCGGATGTCGCGGGGCAAGCGGGCCCGGGACCGGATGACGGTGGTGTTCTCGACGTACCAGTCCATCGACGTGATCGCCCAGGCTCAGGCCCAAGGTCTGGGGGCGTTCGACCTGATCATTTGCGACGAGGCCCACCGCACCACCGGGGTGACGTTGGCGGACGCGGATGAGTCGCACTTCGTGAAGGTCCACGACAACGATTACCTGCGCGCGACGAAGCGGCTGTACATGACCGCGACCCCGCGGCTGTTCGGTGAAGACGTACGACGCAAAGCGGCCGAGGCCGAGGCCGTACTGGCTTCGATGGACAACGAATCGGTCTACGGGCCCGAGTTGCACCGGCTGGGCTTCGGCGACGCCGTCGAGGCAGACCTCTTGACCGACTACAAGGTGCTGGTCCTCGCGGTCGACGAGGCGTACGTGGCAGCCAACTTCCAGTCCGAGATGGCCCGACACGGCGAGATCGCGTTGGGCGATGCGGCCAAGCTGATCGGCTGCTGGAACGGGTTGTCGAAGAACTACGGCAGCACCCATGAGGCCAGCCCGACGGGCACTGAGAATGGCATGCGGCGGGCGGTGGCCTTCGCCAAGGACATCCGGGCATCCAAGCAAGCCGCTGCGTCGTTCCCAGCACTGGTTGATCGTGCGATCGATGGCGACCCGGACCGGGTCGGTGGCCAGGTCCGGGTCGAGGCCGCCCATGTCGATGGCACGATGGGCGTTCAGGAACGCAATCGGCATCTGGCCTGGCTGCAGGCCGATGCCGACCCAAGTGTGTGCCGGGTGCTCACGAACGCTCGCTGTCTATCCGAAGGCGTCGACGTCCCCGCGTTGGACGCGGTGATGTTCCTGACTCCCCGGGGCTCGCAGGTCGACGTGGTGCAGTCGGTGGGCCGAGTGATGCGCAAGGCCCCAGGAAAGGAACTGGGCTACATCATCCTGCCAGTCGTCGTACCGTCCGGCGTTGCTGCCGAGGACGCACTGCGCGACAACGACCGCTACAAAGTGGTCTGGCAGGTGCTCCAGGCGCTGCGCTCCCACGACGACCGGTTCCACGCGATGATCAACCAGATCGAGCTGAACAAGAACAAGACAGACCGACTCATCATCGACGTCGTCCCGCCACGACCCGAAGACACCGACGACGCCAACACACGAGGAGCTGACAAGAAGCCGCAGGACACCCAGCTTGCCTTGTCGTTCGATATCGACGCCTACCGCGACGCCATGTTCGCCCGGATCGTGGCGAAGGTGGGAGAGCGGAAATACTGGGAAACCTGGGCCCGCGACGTCGCCGACATCGCCCACGCCCACATCACCCGAATCAAAGGCCTACTGGCGGCCACCGATTCGCCGCCGGCCCGGGAGTTCGAGGCATTCCTGGACGGTCTGCGCGGCAACCTGAACGAGTCCATCACCGCCGAAGAAGCCATCGAGATGCTCGCCCAGCACCTCATCACTCGTCCGATCTTCGAGGCCCTGTTCGCCGGCTACGACTTCGCCGCCCACAACCCCGTGGCCCAGACCATGGAGCTGATGCTCGCCTCCTTGGACGAGCACAACCTGGAATCCGAGAACGACAAACTCGAACGGTTCTACGCCTCGGTGAGGCGCCGGGTTGAAGGCGTGCAGGACGCCGAAGGAAAGCAGCGGGTCATCGTCGAGTTGTACGACAAGTTCTTCGCCACCGCCTTCAAGAAGACCGTCGACCGGCTCGGCATCGTCTACACCCCCATCGAGATCGTCGACTTCATCCTCAACTCCGCCGACCAAGTCCTCCGAGAAGAGTTCGACCAAGGCCTCACCGATGAAGACGTGCACATCCTCGACGGCTTCACCGGCACCGGAACCTTCATCGTCCGACTGCTGCAATCGGGGCTCATCAGCCCGCACGACCTGGCCCGCAAATACGCCACCGAACTGCACGCCAACGAGATGCTGCTGCTGGCCTACTACATCGCCGCAGTCAACATCGAAACCACGTACGCCGCCGCCATGGGCGGCGACGGCTACACCCCGTTCCCCGGGCTGGTGCTGACCGACACCTTCCAGTCCTACGAGGACGGCGACCGCGACGACCTCGACATCTTCCCCGAGAACAACGACCGGATCGTCAAACAACGGGCTCTGCCGATCACCGTGATCGTCGGCAACCCGCCCTACTCGGTCGGCCAGGACTCCGCCAACGACGACAACGCCAACACCGCCTACCCCACCATCGACAGCAAGATCAGGGATACGTACGCCGCCAAGTCGACCGCGACGCTCAAGAACTCGCTCTACGACTCCTACATCCGCGCCATCAAATGGGCCTCGCTACGGCTTGACGACCGCGGCGTGATCGCATTCGTCACCAACGGCGGCTTCCTCGACGCCAACACCGCCGACGGACTCCGCAGGTCCTTGGCCGAAGAGTTCTCCACCATCCACATCTTCAACCTGCGAGGCAACCAGCGCACCGCCGGAGAGCAGAGCCGTCGTGAAGGTGGCAAGGTATTCGATGCTGGCTCCCGCGCCACGGTCGCGATCACCGTCCTAGTGAAGAAGCCGGACGTCACTGGGCTGGCCACCATCCACTACACCGACATCGGCGACTACCTCACACGCGACGAAAAGTTGGCCAAGGTCGCCGAGGCCGGGGGAGTAGCGGGACTTGAACCCGTTGTCGTCTCACCGAACGTTCACGGTGACTGGCTCAACCAACGCCGCGACGACTTTGAGCGGTTCCTTCGGCTCGAGGGAAGCACGGACGAAGTATGTGTCTTTGGAGCTGGCGGACCGGGGATCAAGACCAATCGGGACGCATGGGCCTACAACTTCAGTCAGTCGCGACTTGTTGACAATATGAAAAGGGCGCTGACTGCCTACGCAGCGGCGCTCGGCGGGCACCGAACAAGCGATAGCACCGTCATCAAGTGGTCCTCTGCGCTTGAGTCCCGGTTGCTGAGACGTGAAGTGCTGGATGCATCGCAACTCCGCGCGCGGCCCGCCATGTATAGGCCATTTCAGAAGCTGAACTTCTGCGGTGACCAAAGATGGATCGATCGGCCAGGCGCTGTCGGTCGGCTATTTCCGGTCCCGGGTGTCAATCCAGGTTTTTTTGTCCCGCTGCCGGGTTCGATGGCGCCGCCGTTTCTGGCCCTCGCAACAAACAGTGCAACTGACGCCGGAGTGGCGGGAATTGCTGCGGTACGAGTACTCACCCGATGGCAATACCTCAGAGTGGATGACGGCGGGCTCGACTTTGCAGAGAACGACGACGTAAGCGTGGTGGACGACTTCCGGCGGGTTGACAACATCACCGATGCCGCACTGCGGCGGTTTGTGTCTGCGTACGGCGAAACTTTCATGAAGGACGACGTCTTCTTCTACGTGTACGGTGTGCTGCACTCTCCGGACTATCGGGAGAGGTATGCCGCGGACCTGCGGAAGATGCTGCCGCGAATCCCGCTCGTCGGTGATCCCGCCGATGCTCACGCGTTCGTTGCCGCCGGACGGGCCCTGTCCGAGTTGCACCTCGGCTACGAATCCGTGGAGCTCCACCCGTTGGGGGGGCTCGACGTAACTGGCCCTGAGGGTGAAGCTGCCTACGACTTCTTTCGGGTCGAAAAGCTGCGCTTCGGCAAGCCCACGGGCGAGCAGAAGGCGGCGGGGGAGCGGGCCGACAAGACCACGGTCGTCTACAACGACCGGATCACGGTGACTGGGATCCCATCTGGGGCGTACCGCTACATGTTGGGTTCGCGTTCGGCGGTCGAGTGGATCATCGATCGCTATCAGGTCAAGACCGACAAGCCGTCCCAGATCGTTAACGACCCCAACGACTGGTCCCGCGAGGTCGGCGACCCGCGCTACATTCTCGACCTGCTGGCTCGCATTGTCACCGTCAGTCTCGAGACAATGAAGATCGTAGACGCGCTTCCAGCCCTCAACGTGCAGGTCGATGACTAACAACAAGCGGTCGCTCTGATGATGAGGCGCCGGTACAGTCGGACCCGCCAGCCTGTGCATCCGAACATTCACACTTTTGCGCCACTTTTGATGCTCCAAAGCGTGCGCCTGGCTGCAAAGTCCGACAAAGAGTGAGGTCGTTGTGAGGTTTTGGGGAGTGGGTTCAGCCAGCGGCCGGATCGATCGTTTCCCCAGGTCAGATCATGTTCAAGCTCGCCAAGGCACACGTCAGCAGAGGGCAGCAGACGGCCGCACAGCGCGGCCCGCCGAGCCCGGTCTGCCAACGGAGGGTTGTTGGTTCGAGTCCAACCGGGGGAGCAAACAAGGGCCTCTGTCCTGCGGAAACGCGGGCCGGAGGCCTTTCGGCATCGTGCGCAGGTGATGGTCAGAACTCTCCCACGTGGGCTCTGACCTGCGAGAACACGGCATCGGGGCGCCAGATGGCGCCACATCCCCAATGGTCGGCACACGTCGTTTCCCCTTGCCGTCGGCGGTGTCGCCACGGTTGACTGCGAGGAAGAGATCCGCCTCGGCACAGGGAGTGACGCCATGACCGCTGGGCACTTTCGCACCATCGCAGGTGCGGCGGCCGGACTGCTGATGCTGGCCACCGTCTTCGCGGTGCCGTCACCGTCATGGGCGGCGCCACCACCCAACGACAATCGTGCTGATGCCACCGTCATGGTTCCCTCCCAGTCGGTGACCGGGACCCTCGTGGAGGCCACCCTCGAGCTGACAGCAGACTCGAGCTTCTGTGCGGGGACCGACGCGTCGGTCTGGTACAGGTTCACAGCACCTGCCTCCGGGGCCATCGTCATCCAGGTGGACGCTGCCGGCGACCTGGACGCCACCGTCGACCTGTTTCGTCAGGTCAGGTCCACGCTGACCTTCCGCGACTGCCGGTCCACGGACGCCCAGGGTCTGGCCACGATCGACGACGATGGGCTCACGCCCGGTGCGACGTACGCCCTCCGGATCGGCCGCCGAACCGGATCGGTCGCCGACTCCTTCCGCCTCCGCGTGCTGGTGCCCACCCCGCCGCCCCAACCCCCGGGCCGGCGGCTGCCCGATGGCGGGGTGCGCAACAGCGTGAACCGGCTGCTGAACCCTGGGGACGCGTGGAGGACGAGGCTGCGGGCGGGGCGAACCATGCGCTTGAGTCTGCGCAGCGACTTCTGCGTGCCGCTCGAGGTCTACGGCCCTGGCACCCAGAGCTTCGACGGAGACACTGAGCGGACGTTGCGCTGCGGTGGGTATGCGCTCTTCACCCCCACCCGGACCGGTCGGTTCTACCTGGTCGTGCGGGCGGGGCGCAGCCGCGACAAGCAGCCCTACCGGCTGCAGGTCGCCCCAGCGCGTCGAGACGACACCACTCCCGGGGTCTTCATCCCGAACCATGCCCGGGTCAGCGGCTCGGTCAACGGGGGGATCGACTTCCGCGATCTCTTCCGCTTCGACGTGACGCGTCGCAGTGCGCTGACGCTGTCGCTGTCGGGAGACCCGACGATGACGCTGGTGCGGGACGACGGAGGGGTCCTGGCGCGCAGTGATCGCATCGATCGCGTCGTCGCGGCCGGACGCTACTACGTGGCGGTCGAGGGGTCTGGCAGCTATGTCCTGAAGCGGGACTCCCGGACCATCACCAGAGCGACCCTCACCTTCAACGGCCGCAAGCGGGCGACGATCAGACCGGGATCCACAGCGAGCTTGACCCTCCGGGTGCGACCCGCGGTGCGCGGTGCGAGCATCATCACGATCGAGCGACTCGATCCGATCGAGGGCTGGCAGTTCCTGAGCGAGCGGCGCCCGCGCGTGGCCGGTGGTCGCGCTACTGTCCGGTTCCACCCGCCGAGTGTGGGTCGCTACCGAGCGTTCGGGGAGTTCGTCGGCACGCGCAATGCCGCCCCGGACGCCACCGGCGTGGCCCGCCTGCGCGTCGAGCGGCGCCTCGCCGACTGACAGGCTGGCAAGGACCTCCTTGTCGGGGCGGTGGACGAAACGGAGTGCTGCGTACATGTACTGAGCGACGGATCACCACACTGAGGAGCAGAGATGACGTCGTTCGATGAGCAACTGGCGCAGTCCTCGCCCGCCGTACCCGCTCGGTCCCCGGAGCTCGACGCCGAGTTCGTCCGCGTCATCGCGCAGGCGGAGGGTGTTGCTGGACCACGCCTCAAGCGGCGCGGCAGGGCGCTGACGATCGGTGGTCTGGTCGTCGTAGGAGCGCTCGGTGCCGGAGGTGCGGCCGCGGCGACGGGACTGGTCCCGTGGTTCGAGTCGGCACCGTCCGAGGGCGTGGTGACCACCTCGACGGGCGCCCGGTGCACCCTGACGTTCGGGGTCAAGCAGATCGACGACCCGGCGGCCCCGGTGAGCGCTGCCGTGCGCGTGCGGGTGGAGACCGCGGCCGACGCCTATCTGCGGCGCCTCGACTTCTCGACCCTGGGCATCGGCCAGTCGCCTCGGCCGCCGGTGGACGCGGAGGCGGGCCCGGCCACGACTGTCGACGAGTCCGAGGTGGCTGCGGTCTACGCAGAGGTCGGGCGGCGGGTCGACGCCGAGCTGGTCCGGCAGCACCTGCCCACGACTGCCGTGAGTCTGTCGATGGCGACGTCGTGCGAAGGCGACGCTCGGTGACCGCCGTCGATCGGGCCGGGGCGCGTGCCGCGCTGCGGGACGCCTCGAACGATCTGCTCGCCTACTTCGCCCGTCGAGTGGCGTCGCCCGAGGATGCGGCGGACCTGTACGGCGAGGTGATGCTGACGGCGTGGAAGCGGATCGACATGCTTCCGGAGTCCGCCGAGCGTCAGCGGATGTGGCTGTTCGTGATCGCAGCCCACACCCTCAGCAACCATCGACGGACCGCCTCGAGACGGCTGGGCCTGACCGAGCGGCTTCGTCACCATGTATTAGCGAGCACACCGGCACCGGAGAGCGCCTATGCGGTGCGTGATGCCGTGCTGCGCCTGCACCAGGCCCATCGCGAGCTGGTGATGCTCATTCACTGGGATGGCTTCTCGATCGTGGAGGCCGCCGAGATCCTCGGCGTGAACGCATCCACCGCACGCAGTCGTTACGCCGCGGCTCGTGAGGTGCTGCGCGACGCCTTGGTCGACGAGAAGGCGTGAGCCCGCTGGGCGGGGATCTCGGGAGGTCGGATCACTCGCCCCACCCCATCGGGAACACCTCGAACGGCGCAGCCATCGGCACGCCGAGCAGGCGGCCGGTCGGCCGAGCCATCCCCTCGAGGAACTCGCGCGGGTCGAAGTGCTCCCAGCCGAGCCCTTGGATGTAGGCCCCGTGGGCCTCCAGCGACTCGACCCCGGCGTCGAAGGTGTCCGTGGTGTCCACGGCATGGCCCGCCTCCGGGGATCCGAACGCCCAGACCTCCTGGACGCCGCCCCAGGGCTCCACCCCGTCGTCGAGCTGTTCGGGGAACACCCAACGGTTCCCGGCGTCGCGCACCGCATCGAGCACGGCCCGGCCGACGGCGATGTGGTCGGCCTGGTTGAGGTTCCTCCCGCCCCAGGTGTCGCGGAAGTTCCCGGTGATGACGATGTCGGGGCGGTGCTTGCGGACGTTGGCGGCCAGGACCCGGCGCAGGTGGACGCCGTACTCCAGGATGCCGTCGGGGAGCCCGAGGAAGTCGACCTCGGACACGCCGACGATCCGACCGGACTCGACCTGCTCGGCCTCGCGGACCACTCTGCACTCGTCGGGGGTCATGCCGTCGATGCCGGCCTCACCGCTGGTGACCATGCAGTAGATCACCTGCTTGCCCTGGCCGGTCCAGCGCGCCACAGCTGCAGCCGCGCCGAACTCCATGTCGTCGGGGTGAGCGACGATGCACAACGCCCGCTCCCAGTCCTCACGCAGTGGTTCGTAGGTGTCGGTCATGCGACGAGCATGCCAGCCAAACCACATTGCCGGGAGGCCCCGCATCCGCTTTGCTGAACGGATGGATCAGGAGGCGCCCTCCGCGCACTGGACCACGACCGCTCATCGCGACGAGGTGTGGGACTGGTGCTCCGAGGCCCTCGGGCCCGTGTTCGGTCGTATCACCGGGATGCAGCAGACCAAGCTCCGACCCTGGTCGTCGATCTGGCGCGTGGAGACGGTGGAGACGGGCTTCTACTTCAAGGTGAACTGTCCCGCCCAGGCGTTCGAGGCAGGCGTGGTCGCCGAGCTCGGTGCGCTCGCCCCCGATCAGGTCGTCCCCGTGGTGGCGCTCGACCGGGTGACCGGCTTCCTGCTGACACCGGACCAGGGGCCGGTGCTCGCCGAGAGCGGAGGCGACGACCTGGACGTCTGGTGTCGGGTGGCCCGGGAGGGGGCCCTCCTACAGCGTGCGGTCCTGCCTGGCATCGGGCGGCTCGAGGCGGCGGGACTCACCAGGCTCGTTCCGGCCGATGCGGAGGAGTACCTCACCGACCTCATCGACCGATGGGCCCGTCTGGACTCCGCCGATCCGCGTCATCTCGCCGTCGACGACGCAGCTAGGCTCAGCAGGCTGCTGCCCGAGCTAAGGCGCTGGGTGGATCGGGTGTCCGAGCTGGGGCTGCCGATCACCCTGAACCACAACGACCTGCACGAGCACAACGTGTTCGACGTCGACGGCCGGCTGCGGTTCTTCGACTTCGGCGATGCGCTGCTGACCGAGCCGCTCCAGGTGCTGCTCATTCCGCTCAACCTGCTGCGCGACCGGCTCGACTGCGGTCCTGACGACCCACGGCTGGTCGACGTTGCGGGGGCTGCGCTCGAGGTCTGGAGCGATCTCGCACCCCTGGCCGACCTGCGCGCTGCCCTGCCGGCAGCGCTCCAGCTGGGCCGGCTGGGACGGTGCGAGTCGTGGGCCAGGGTGACCGCGCAGATGTCGCCGTCCGAGCTCGGGCAGTACGGCGACGCCGCGGCGGCCTGGCTGCTCAGCCTGCTGGAGGACCCTCCGCTGTGCTGACTACCCTGGAGCGATGATCTTCATCACCGCGAAGTTCCAGGTCCTTCCCGAGTACGCCGAGCAGTGGCCGGCCATCTCGGCCGACTTCACCGCCGCCACCAACGCGGAGCCCGGCTGCCTGTGGTTCGAGTGGTCCCGGTCGCTCTCCGACCCTCACGAGTACGTGCTCGTCGAGGCCTTCCGCGACGACGCAGCCGGCGGCGCCCACGTGCAGTCCGAGCATTTCAAGGCGGCGACGACCACGCTTCCGGCGTACCTCGCCTCGACGCCGAAGATCGTGAACGTCACCGTCGAGGGCGAACAGTGGTCCGAGCTCGGCGAGATGTCGGTCGGCTGAGCGATTCCGACGGGTGGTCACCCGGGAGTCGTTCACCTTCATGTGCTCAACTTCCCCGGTGTCGAGTGAGGATTGGCTGTCCGGTGGGCGAGTGGAGGTGACCCTGGAGGGTCTGACCTTCGTTCGCAGCAAGTCCGCCGCAGAGACCCGCGGCACGAAACGGGTCTACGACGTCGAGTGGCCGCAGATCGAGAGGGCCGAACTGGTGATCCCGGCCCTCGGCAGGCCCATCCTCTGGGTGGTGGTGACCGGGGCCGACGACTCTGCCGACGCCCCTGACGTGCGCTTCGCCTACAAGGTCAAGCGGCGCTTCGTCGAGCCCGTCCGCGCGCTGGTGAGCGAGATCAACCAGGAGTGCGAGGCCAGGCGACGCTGGGCGCATCCGGACCAGACGTGAGTCTGCTGCGCGAGCAGGTGGACGAGCTCCGGCGCGCCGAGCTGTCCCTGGGCCAGCATGCGACAGCCGGGGTTCACGACGTCCGGGTGGCGACTCGTCGACTTCGCAGCCTGGTGCAGCAGGCCCGGCCGTGGGCTGGCGATCGCTCCACGGACGCTGTGCGTGCGGACCTGCGGTGGCTGGCCGCGGCACTGAGCCAGGTCCGCGATGCGGAGGTGGTCGAGGCCCGCATCAGGACACATCTGTGGTCGATCGCCGACCCTGTCGTGCCGCCCGACGAGGTGGCCGAGATCGAGCAGGCCCTGAGCGGTGCGCATCGCACGGCGTACGACGCAGCGCTTCAGGCGCTCTCGACCCAGCGCTTTCCACAGCTGCTGGAAGGGCTGGATGCGCTGGCCGACGCCGAGCCGACGAGGCAGGTCGACCGGGTGGCCGACCTGGAGGCTCAGACGCGACTGATCCGCAGGCACTGGCGACGGCTCGAGCAGCTGGCCGGGGAGACCGCGCCGACCGAGGTCGAGCACCTGCACGACGTACGCAAACTCACCAAGCGGCTGCGCTACGCCTCCGAACCACTGGTGCCTGCGGTCGGCAAGGATGCCCAGCGGTTCACCGAGGCACTCAAGTCCGTCCAGGCACTGTTGGGCGATCACCACGACACGGTGATCTCGCGTCAGCGGTTGGACGTCCTCGAGTCACAACTCGGCCTCGCGGTGACGGTGCACCGGGTGCGCGCGCTGGAGGAGCAGAGCGCGGCCGCACTCGAGGCTGAGTTCGCACACACCTGGCCCCTGGTCGTACGCCGCGTGGCCCACTCCTGGCCGCTCGACGACACGGCAGACGTCTACCGCTAGGGTTCCACCGAAATCGAAGCGCACCAGGGGCGGTAGCTCAGTCGGTTAGAGCAGAGGACTCATAATCCTTGGGTCGTGGGTTCGAGCCCCACCCGCCCCACCTTGTGATTTGTATTGCTTCGCCTGATGGGTGACGTTCGGGCTTCGGTTGATGGGTGACTCGCCTTCGGGTGATGGGTTACATCTACTTCGGTTGATTGGTGACACTCCTCAGATGCGGGAGTTGAGTGTGGCTGAGCAGCGTTATCAGGCCGTGCTGGCAGTGATCAGCGACGGTGAGTCGGTCACGGATGTGGCGGCCCGGTTCGGGGTCTCGCGCAAGACCGTGCATGGCTGGCTGGCCCGGTATGAGGCTGGTGGTCTGGAGAATCTGGGCGATCGTTCGCATCGGCCCAGGTCGTGTCCGCACCAGATCGGTGGTGATGTTGAGGTGGCGATCGCGCAGATGCGGAGTTCGCATCCTTCGTGGGGGCCTCGGCGGATCGTGTTCGAGCTGGGCGGGCAGGGTGTTGAGCCGGTGCCGTCGGAGTCGGCGGTGTATCGGGCGTTGGTGCGGTTGAACCTGATCGATCCGGCGGGTCGGCGGCGTCGGGATCGGAAGTGGAAGCGGTGGGAACGCGGGGCTCCGATGGAGTTGTGGCAGATGGACACCGTCGGCGGGTTTGTGATGGCCGACGGGAGCCGGGCCAAGGCGCTGACCGGGGTGGATGATCATTCCCGGTTCTGTGTCAGTGCGTACTTGATGCGGCGTGAGTCCTCGCAGCGGGTGTGCGAGGGGCTGGCGTTGGCGTTACGGACATGGGGTGTTCCCGAGCAGATTCTGACCGATAACGGCAAGGTGTTCACTGGGCGGTTCAATCGGCCTCCGGTCGAGGTGCTGTTCGACCGGGTCTGTCGTGAGAACGGGATCGGACACCTGTTGACCCAGTCTCGTAGCCCGACCACGACGGGGAAGATCGAGCGGTTCCACCGGGCCATGAGGACGGAGTTTCGTACTGATCGGGTGTTCAAGGACCTGGCCCGCGCCCAAGCCGAGCTCGATGAGTGGGTCGCCGACTACAACACTAACCGGCCGCATCAGGCGCTAGACATGGCCACCCCGGCTGCGAGGTTCCTGCAACCGCACGAGGCGCCAGTACTCAAGCTGCGGGCATCGAGGAGCATCGGGCGGCCCAGCGAGGACCGGCCTGACGGAATCTGGGTCACCCGCAGGGCCAGCGCGGTCGGTGTGGTCTGCGTGAACTGGCAGCAGGTCTGCCTCGGAGTCGCAGCTGCCGGCCGACCCGTCGATGTCTGGGTCACCGACCACGTCCTGCAGTTCTACGACGGCGACCAACTGCTCCGAACCGAGAAACGCACCACCACAGGAGAGGTCAGAGTGAAACGATCCCAAGCACCCCAACGACAACCTAAAGTTAAATCGAGTGTTACCGATCAACCGAACTAGATCTGTAACCCATCACCCGAACCCGAACAGCCCCACCTTGTGATTCGGCCCCTTGGCCGGCAGAAACGCTGGTCGGGGGCGATCCGCCGTCGGCCTCAAGGGGCAGCATCAGGACATGCACGGGACCGTCTGCAGTGAGCTCAGGCGGGGAGACGCCAGTCGCCCCACCAGGCATACAGCGCCTGGCGGGAGGCAGCAGAGGTCGGGTCGAAGACTTTGCCCACGACACCGTCTGCATCGATCGTCCATGCGAGCACGTTGTGGCCGAGGTCCTGGCTCCCGTCGAGGAAGCAGGCGATCTGCCCGAGCACGAGGTCGGCAGGATCGCCTGAGAGGGTCCAGTCACTCACCCCGTAGCCGATCGCACAATCTCCGGGCTCCAGGTCGCCGATGGTGTCACCGAAGGTCTCACTGACCGCGGCGCCGTCGTCGACGAGGACGTACTCGACGACCAGCGGGAAGGTCTGGTCCTCGAACTCCGTCGTCGTCTCGCAGCGCGCGCCCTGCGTACCACCGAAGACCAGGGCAGGCGAGCATTCTGAAGGGTCCACGGCCACATGGTCGAGGAGCTGGTCGTAGGAGTCGGTGCCAGCCGTGGCCGACGGCGTCGTCACACTCGTGGGTGTTGAGGTGCCAGTGGCGATCGGCCCACGCGGTGTGTCCGATGAGCGGTTGGACAGCACAACCACCGTGATGACCGCCGCCACCACCAGCAACAGTGCGCTGACCCCCCCAGCCACAGACAACGGGCGAGAGCCACCGAGGCGCCCAGCTGAGGCGAGGGATGGGGGAGCCGACCCGCTCGCCCGTGCCTGAATCGGCGGCGGCGCGAGAGTTGCTGGGTCCCTCGACACTGGTTGCTGGGTCGGCGACTGCCCAGCCGCGGCTATGGGTCGCCGGGACTCAGTCCGGTCCAGTGTGTAGTGGGCTCCCAGTGTCACGACTGTCTTCGGGTTGTCACGGGTCCCGGGACGGCCGCCAAGCAGCTCCTCGATGGTGTGGGCGAGCGGTCGAAGCAGGCTGCTGCCACCGGTGAGATACAGGTGGTGCAGCGTGTGCGCGTCCACGCCTGCGTCGGCGAGGGTGCGCAGCGTGAGGTTGCGGATCTCGCTGGTGACGGGCTCGGCGATCGCTGCGAGCTCGGAGTAGGTGAGGGTGAGCGTGGTGGCAGCTTCGGCGTCACGACCGTCGACGGGGCCGAGTCCGCCGACGACGATCACGGCGTCCTCGGTGTCGGCCAGGGCATGCTTGGCCTGACGGATCTGGTCGACGAGGTTGCGATGAGCCGCCAGCCCGACGGGCCCGTCGGGATAGGTCAGGGCCTCCGCGAGCGAGCTGCGTCCGAGGCTGTGCAGTTGCGCGAGCACGTGCGTGAGCAGCAAGCCGTCCACCGCTCGTCCAGCGAGCGCGTCGTGACCGTTGTGCCCGATCACCACGTACGGCTCCCGTGGATCGCCGGTAGCACGGGTCACCGCGATATCGCACGTGCCGCCTCCCACGTCGAGCACCGCCAGCACACGTCCACGAGGAGCGGGATTGCCGTGGGTGTAGTACGCGAGAGCTGCGAGGGGCTCGGACACCAGCGACACCGACCCAGCCCGAATGCCGGTGCGGGCCCAGGCCTCCAGGAGTGCTTCGCGACGGGGGCGTGCGAAGTCGTAGGGATGAGTGAGGACCACCCGCGCAGGCCTGGTCCCGCCGGCCGTTCGAATCGCCCGCCTGGCCGCCGCCTGCAGCACCCAAGCCACCAGGTCAGGCACGGGGATCTCGTGGCCGCCGAGAAGAGTGGTGTCATGGCCGAGCAGCAGCTTCGGCGCCTCAACGAACCCCTCCGGTGCCAACTGCTGGGTGCGGACCGCCTCAAGCCCGACCTTGACCTGCCCATGGGTGACCAGCACGGCCGACGGCATTTGGAATCCCTCGCTGGTGAGCTGCACCGGGCGCGGCTCGTCGCGTCCGATCCGGTACGAGGCTGTGGTGTTCGACGTGCCGAAGTCCAGCGAGAGGCTCCACTCCGACATGCTCAGGACCCTCCCAAGTTCGCGGCGAGCGAGGCCCGTGCGCGGTTCAGCCTGCTCTTGACGGTCTGCACAGGTACACCCTGATGCATGGCGATCTCGTCGTAGCTGAAATCGCCGTACTCACGCAGCACCAGAGCTTCACGGAACTGCTCCGGGAGCTCTGCCAGGGCAGCGGTGATCCGATCGTGGTCGGCGAAGCGCTCGGTGAAGTCGCTGCGGATCTCCCGGTCCAGGATCCCGAACTGGTCGGTGGGCACCTCCTTGTTGCGTTTGATCAAGGCGATCGCAGCGTTCGCGGCGATCCGGTAGATCCAGGTGCCGAAGCGGCTGTCTCCGCGGAACTTCCCCAGATGCAGCCAGGCAGCGGTCAGGGCGTCCTGCAGCGCATCCTCGGCGTCGAACTGGTTGCCGGTGATGCGCAGGCAGATCGACCACAACCGGGTCCGGTGTTCACTGGCCAGTTCACCGAAGGCCAGTTGGTCGCCGGCCTTGGCGCGAGCCACCAGCTCGGCCTCCTCGATCGGCACACTCATGGCAGCCTCCGTGCGAGCAGCTGGTAGGAGCGTGCCAGCACCCTGCCGGCCGCGACCTCGGCAGCGGAGGTGGCGAGGGCGGCAGAACGGGTGGCCTCAGCCGAGAGGCCGCGAGCCTGCTCGGCCGGCGAACCAACCTCAGCCCCGCCCACCAGCAGCACGGCATCCTCCGCGCCGTCGACGAAACCAGCCAACGCCGGCAACAGCGGCGAATCCGGGCGTTCGGCGAGCAGCCGCTCCATCGCCTGGAGCTCGCCGATGGCATGCAGCGTGGGGTCGAGCCGGGCCTCCTCCAGGAGCGCGAGGGCATCCTCGCGGAGCTCGGTGGGCAATCGACGTGACACGGACTCCAGGGTGCTCAAGCCACGACTGGCCTTGAGCAGGTCGGAACGCGGGACGAGCCTCCCGTGGACGACCTCCTCGAGCAGCCGGATCCCTGACGTTTCCAGGCACCACTCACGCAGCTTCGAGGCTCCGGCGGCGGCAACGTCTCGTCCGGCCACCAGACCGTAGGGCCCGAACGCGGCGGCGAGAGGTTCCAGTTCCGGGTCCTGGGACACCGCCAGCAGGGCGGGGTCCTGATCCACCTGGGCGCCGAGAGCCGCTGCGAGGGTCTCGGTGATCACCCCCGTGAGGGCGGTCTCGGCGAGGAGCCCTGAAACAGGAAGCACGTCGCTCAGGACGCCGCGGTGCGTCGAGGCCAGACGGGCGGCCTGATCGCCGGCGAGCTTGAACGGGTCTGTCTCGTCGAGCACACCTGAGCCGGTGCCGTCGGACTTCGCGAGCACTCCCACGGCATTCACCGAGGATGGTGTCAGGCTGCCTGAGGAGGCGCGGAAGTCGTCCAGGAAGTCCAGGTCGCTGCGCCGAGCGGCCTCGCCGATGAGGAAGAGCAGCGCGTCGGCCTGTCCTGCGGCAATCTGCGACTCGCGCTCCACGCCGAGGATGGCGGCTCGAGTGGCAGTCTCCTGGTCCTCGTTGGTCGTGCCCAGACCTGGGGTGTCGATCAGAGTGAGGTGACGCAGGGCCCTTGAGGTCAGCCACACCTCGAGTCGGGCCACCTCGGAAGCGGGCACCCCGAGCTCGTCCGGCAGGGCGCGGTCCACCAGGCGTACGCGAAGCGACCGCCCGTCGTGCAGCACCAGGCGGGCCTGGTCGGGCTCCCCGTACCGGTACCAGGTGACGACCTTCGTGCACTCCCCGGCGGACGTCGGTGCCACGCGGCGGCCAACCAGCGCATTCACCAAGGTCGATTTTCCGGTGCTCACCCTTCCGACGACCGCCAGCCGAAGCGGTTCGGCAAGAGACGCGCGGGTTCGAGTCAGGTCGGGATCGTCCCCGAGCAGAGGGGACAGGGCCCTACAGAGGCTGCGAACGCGGCCTCGGACGAGGCTCTCCGTCGTCGTCAACTCTCGAAGTCCGAGTCGTTCGCTCCGGGGTCGTGCACGTCCGAGACGTCCCCGTGGTCGAGGTGCCCGTCGTGATCGAGGACGTCGTCATGGTGCGGGTTCCACTCGTCCTGGTCGGCGAGATCAGCTGTTCCGTCGTCGGGCTCATGGTGGAACTCGTCGTCGTCCAGGTCCTGGTCCTCCGATACTTCGACCGGTTCCTGCTCGTCCTCCGGTACGAGGTGCTCCAGGTGCTCGGCGTCACCGGGGTCGGCTCGGAACGCGTTGGCCAGCGCACTGCTCCAGACGTCCTGGGGCGGCTCCACGGGGGGGCCGAGCAAGGGCTTCATCCCGTCCATACAATCACCTCCGCTGGTCGTAGAGTCTCCTCTGCCAACACCCATCCTGTCCGAACCTCGCCCATCACGGTCCCCGCGATTCCGCCGACTTCGGTGCCGAGCACGAAGTGCTTCGAAGGGTCGAACAGGGTGCCGGCGTCGACCTCGATGGCCCGCACCCCAGCCGATTTCAACACCTGTTCCAACTGGGCTCGGACCTGCGGGGCGTCACCACTGAGATCGTGGGCCGAGATGACACCGCTCAACAGGCGACGTGCCAGCTCGGGCATCACGACCGGCTCGGCGTGGCGTCGAGGACGAGTCAGGGCAAGGACGATCCCGAGCACGGCCAGGGCCGCGATGCCCAGGAGCAACGCGACCCCTACCACTGCAATGAGGCTCATCGGGCTCGCCGCATCTCACCACTCACCGAAGGAGTCTTCGTCGGGCCCCGGTGCCTCGACGACCTCGGGGTTGTCGTCGAAGACGAGGTCCAGTCCGTCGATGACGGCACCTCCGCCCAGATCTGCTAGTTCCTCCGCGGTGAGCTCGGCCGACTCGGGGATCCCGTCGCCGTCTACGTCGACCTCGACGTAGTAGGTGTCGCCGAGGTCCACGACCGAGATGTCGAAGGTGCCGTCGCCGTCGAGATCTGCAAGAGCAGTGTCGGCGAGTGAGTCACCGTCGGTGTCGACCACGACGAGGACGGAGCCGTCGAGTGCCACCTCGATGACGGTATCCACGAAGCCGTCGCCGTCGAGATCTTGGAGTTCGGTCACGCCACCGCGGGTGAGCGGGTCACCGGCGACGCCGCCTTCGCTGCCGCCGAGGTTCGGCCCGTTCGCAGGGTCGACGTCGGGTGTGTATCCACCGTCGTCGTCAGGCTGTCCTGGGGTCGGGGTCGGCTCCTGGGGACTCGGCTCCTGAGGGCTGGGCTGCTCCGGTGCCTCATCCGTCGGGCCGGACCCACCCGGGAGAGTCGGCTGATCGACCGGTTCGCCGTCGGGCGGGGTCGGGCCGCCTTCCGGAGACTCCGGTTGATCGGAGCCGGGCTGCTGCGGTGACTCGCCCGAAGGGCCAGATCCGCCTCCGGGAGGGGTCGGCTGCTCTTCCGCACCGCTTTCCGGGGCGGCTGGGTCGGCACTCGGCTGGCTGGTCAGGTTGCGTTGCTCGCTCATCCCAGGCTCCTCTGAACGGGTGGTGTGGTGTTCTCAAGCATTGGAGTGAGTGGGACCTCAGAATGTTCCGGAACTGCGAGAATCTTCAGGCGGCTCACCACTTCATCCAGTCGTTCCTGCGCCGCGGCGAGCCGGTTCTCGAGATTCTTAGCGGCCTGCTGGCGCTCCTGCTCCGAGGACCGTGCCGTTGTCTGCGCCTCCTCGACCAGCTTCTTGGTCAAGGTGATCGACTGCGAGACGAAGTCCTCCAGGGCGACGTAGAGCTCCGGTCGTAGTTCACCCAACCAGCCGTCGATGCCTTCACGGAGCTCCTGGCGTGCCCGGGCACTCGTCTCATGGAGCGTCCCGGCGAGCTCCTGCTGGCCGGTCCGACGGGACTTCACGAAGACGTTCAGTGCGAGGGCGCCGCCGCCCATCAGCAGGCCGATCGGGCCGCCGGCGCCGACGAGCAGCGCGACCCTGGATCCGACGAAGGCTGTGCTGGCCAGATGGGGGTCGAACAACGGGTTGAGGCTGTAGGCGGCTCGGGTGAGGACGCCCAGGTCGACGCGTTCCAAGTCGAGCGGTTGGCCGGCGACACCCTCAGGTGTTGCGGCGAGAGAGGCGAACGCCCGCGCCACCAACGCGCTCAGCTCAGCCTCCACGTACCCCCGCGATTGGTCTGCCAAGCCTTCGAGGTTGAGTTTGAGGGTCGCGTCGAACTCTGCGTGCGCTGCTTTGGTCATCCCCCACTTCTCGGCCTTGATGACCTTCGACATGGTGGCGACGAGCTCGTCACAGGCCTGGTTGACGAACCGGTGGGCTGACCGGCGGACGCGTTGAAACTCCCGCTCGACGTCGAGACGGATACGACGCTGTTGTCGCCTCAGCTCCAGGAGCCGCTCTTGCTCGGCCTGCAGTCCAGGCACGACCGACTCGCTCCGAGTCACTTCCAGCTGGACGGACAGTTCCTGGATAGCGCGTTCGAGGCTCGCCTGGCCGATCTGGAGGGCGTTCAGCAGCCCGAGGCGGTCGCCTTGCGACGCAATCGTACGTAGGCCCTGGGCCAGCGCCGGGATGCCCGAAGCCTCGAGAGTGGAGTCGCGGGGAGTCGGCCCTTGCTGCGCGCGCAAGGCAAGGGCCGCGCTCACAGGGTGGATCGTGTGCTGGGCGAACCGCGGCACGTGCTGGGCCAGCAGAGACCGGTTCTCCTCCAGCAGGGACCGCCAGTGCGCCGGATTGCGGTCGATACGCGTCATCACCAACACCACATTGGCCTTCAGTTGTGCCACCTCGGCAAGGAAGGCGAGTTCCGGCCGGGTGATCGGCTGGCCGGCGTCGAGGACGAACACCAGCGCGGAGGCCGTCCTCGCGGCCGCCAAGGTGCGGACGTGTCGGTCAGGGTCCAGCCCGCCCACCCCGGGAGTGTCGATGAGGACGGCTTCGGGAACCAAGGCCGTGTCGACCACGATCTCGGCCCCCAGTGCCTGCCGCGTCGACCAGTCCGCTGTGGCGTCGATAGCCAGGGCCGCCTCGAGTGGCGTCGTCGCAACCACGCCATCAGGCGTGTAGAGGGTCGCGCTGCCGGAGGGCCTGCCCACACCGGCCGGGACCACGGCGAGATAGCCCGCCGTCACCACGTCCACGCCAGTCGGGCTGACCTCGGCCCCCGCCAGGGCGTTGACCAGGGTGCTCTTGCCTCGCTTGACCTCGCCCACCACGACGAACGTCGGCAGACCGCCGGTCCCTCGGGCCTCTTGGACGAACTGGGTGAGGTCGTCGGCGTTCCCGACCCGCTGCAGGGTGTCGAGGACCCGTCGCACCAGGCGGGCATCCTCAGCCGCCAGTCGCAGGTGGACCGACTGCTCGCTCGGCATGGCTATCTGTTCCGTCCGTGACGGACCAGGCTGACTCGGCTCCCCACCATCGCCCGCAGACATGGGTGGATCCTCCCAGACTCTGCGGCGGTTGCGCGAGACTCCAGGGCGCGGCGAGCACAGCGAAACGCCGCCCGATCGAATCGGACGGCGAATCGCTTCGCGACGCGGGTCACGCCAGGTAGCCATCGCAGGCGTTGCCCTGGCCGGTGTTGTAGCCGTTGAGGAACGCGTTGACCCGCTCCTCGGGGGTGCCATGGTGGCCGGGGTCGGCGTAGTCGTAGTCGCCGACCAGTTCGAGGGCCGCGATGCCCTCTTCGACGTCGCCGCCTTCGAGCATTCCCTTGTAGTAGGCCGAGTTCGCCCAGACACCGGCCAGGCAGTCGGCCTGGAGCTCGGTCTTGCGCGTCTCAGAGGCGGTCAGGCCCAGCTCCTCCTGAAGCGCGTGGGCGTACTCGTGGGCCACGACCAGTGCGACGGAGAAGTCGCCGGACTCGTGGCTCGCGGTGTTGTTCGGGTCTGCGGTCATCTGGCCCTGCCAGATCTGAGTCGCAGCGGCCTGAGAGATGACGATGGTGTCGTCGGGAGGGCAGTAGAAGGCCGCGGAGTCATCGGTCTGGATCCCGCCGTTGCAGGCGCTCTGGACAGACTCGCCCGGGGCGGGGAAGACGTAGCTCACCTGGTTCTCGGCCAGCCCGGCGTTGACGAACACCCCCGCCCAGAACTGGTCGATGTCGGTGAGCACTGAGGTCAGGAAAGTGGCCATGTCGGGGCTCTGGTCGCCGCCGACCATGCCCTCGGTGCTGGGGGCCGCGGTGCTCGCGGAAGCGGTGGAGATGGGCTGGTCGAAGTTGACCAGTTGGCCCGAGGCTGCCTGGTTGCTGGCCAAGGCGACACCGGTGGCCGTGGCTGCCGAGACGACGAGTCCGGCGAGGGCCCCGAAAGCGATGCTGGTGTGGGTGCTGTTGACGCTCATCTTGCTGCTCCATTCGTCTGGTTTCGCCCGCGAGGGCTGGTAGTGCACGTTGGAGTAGCGCCAGGGCCGAGATGTTCCGGAGTCGGCCGAGAATCTTTCACGAATGCGTGAGATGCAGGAAAGGGCGGTGCGGGTCGACGTGGTCGACCCGCACCGCCCTCCTTGTTGCGGTCAGAACAGTTTGCGTGAACCTCCATCGATCGGCCGAAGGTCGCCGCCACCGTAGAGGTACACCCAGGCGTGATCGGGGTGGTCCCGGTTGGTGAACGTCGAGGTAACGGTCAGGCAGCCACTCTTGGGCATCTCGGTGGACCAGTCGGTGACACTGGTGCCGACGATGTTCCCCTTGCCGTCGGTGAACACGGCCAGAACGTCGGTGTGCTCACCGCCACTGAAGCCGGAGTAGCCGAACGGGAACGCCCACTCGGTGTACTTCTTGGTGTCGTAGTCGCAGCGCGACTCACCCGTGATCGTTCCCGAGACGCCGGGCTCGATGAAGGGATTGTCCGTGCGCGGGTACGAGGTGACTCGGGCGGTCGTCGGCAGCGCCACCGCGTACTTGCTGGTGTAGTCGGGGTTCTTCGGGTCCTGCGTTGCTGCCTTGATCAGGGGCTTGGCCAGGTTGATGGGGCGTAGCCCCCCGAGAACGGTGGTGAAGTCGGGCTCAAACTCGTCGCCACTCACGTTGTCCGCGCGCAGCTTCGACGGAACGCCGATCAGCTGACCGTTCTCATCGGCCGCCAGGCCACCGGAGTAGCCGTGCGCGATCTGGGCGTCGACGTTGAATTGCGCGTCGTTGATCTCCAGTCGCTGGTCGCCGACGGTGCCGGTGACTGGCTTGTCGGTGAGGATCGTCGGGACGGTGGACTCTGCCGCGTCGGGGTAGCCGATCAGCGTGAGCCGGTCGGTCTCCTCGATCGTGCTGGAGTCACCGATCGGGACCTCGGTGAGCGCTTCCAGGTCTTCGGGTTCGGGGAACGACTCTCTGTCCGCGAGGTGGACGATGCGCACGATCGCGAAGTCGAGGTAGCCGTCCCAGGCCACGACCTCGGCCGTGAACTTGGGCTGTGCGGAGCGGCCGCTCCCCTCGGTGACGTAGACGTCCACGAAGTCACCCTCGGGCGTCTTGACCGACGGGTTGTACAGCTGGTAGCCATCCCGCACGTTGCTGCCCACTGCGTCGGGCTTCACAACGTGAGCGTTGGTGAGGATCAGGCCGTTCTCCTTGTCGATGATCGTGCCGGAGCCTCGCCACACGTAGTTGGAGTCCTCCCACTTGAGTCGGACGGTGGCGCGCGCGAGTTCGTCGATCAGCTGCTTGTTGTCCACGGTGGGCTCGTCGGAGACCTCTGTGGTCGGGTCGGACAAGGTCTCCTTGGCTGCTGGCTCGGTGTCGTCCTGAAGGGCACGCCATCCCAGGAGGCCGCCGACGACAACGGCGATGACGGTCACGGCGGCCAGGATCGCGGTCAGAACCGAACGCTTCCGACCGTGCCCGGAGTCGGCCGGTTCTGAGCCACTCGGAGGAATCGGCGGCAACATCGCTGTATTGCCGGCCGGTTCGGTGATCATGCGGTCGCCGTTCGTGACATCACCCAGAACGAACTCCATCCGTCCGGACAGTGTCGCGTTGCTCACGCGGGATCGGTTCAGCCAGGTGCCGGAGCTGGAGCCAAGGTCGTGCAACTGCCAGGCACCTGACTGGTGCTCGATGCGAAGGTGGTGACGAGACACCGTTGTCCCGCCCGCGACCAGGTCGTTGTCGGTCTCACGGCCCACCCGCAGGGTCTGCCCGGGGTTGATCGTCCTCGACACGCCGCCGAGCGTGACGGTCAGCGTGTCCTCACCGCCCGACCCACCCAGCTCGGTGCGGGCTGCAGGCGCATCGGCCAGAGCGCCACCTGGTCGTTGGGGGATGCCGGTGACCTGGCTCGGTGGCACCGGCGGGCGGAAGCCGCCCGGAGGGACGTCGGTCGCGGTGTGCCCGTGGAGCACGACCCGAATGCGCGCGGCGTCGCTGCCCTGGCCCAAGGTCACCTCGGTGTCAGCGTGCAACGCCTGCTGTCGGACCGGGACGCCGTTGACGAACGAGCCCTGTTTCGAACCGAGATCGGTGTAGGTCCAGGCAGTGCCATCGTGCTCCAGCTTGGCGTGCTGGCGCGAGACCGCAGGACTGTCCACGACAACAGTGTTGACCGCGTCGCGACCGATGGTCAGGGTCTGACCCACGGTGACCGGGTAGTCCCGGCCTGCGGCTCGGACGACAAGGTCGGGAAACGCCGCCAGCCCGGGCCCGGGGTTGTTCCTCTTGCTCTGTACTTGATTCATGGTTGCCGCCTCGCTCCTTGATTGGGCTGGTGTGCGCCGTCGGTTGAACTCCGTAGCCTCGGCCCCGGGGGCTCTGCGCGAACGGGTTCTGTGCTGTCATTGGAGGACCCTGCGCCGTGGAATGTTCCCGGTGACTCCGAAAACTCTGTGCGGCAGGGATCCTGCGGCCTCAGGGTGGGGGCATCTCACCCTCCCGGTCCACGCTCGGGGGTTCAGCGACCCCTGTTGCGGAGCCCGAGACCCCGGCCTGCCCTGGATCGAATGGGCGAGGGACGTGCCGTGGAGGACGTGCCAGCGAGGCGAGGAACAGGGCAGCCGAGCAGACCGTCAGGCCGGCCGCGCCGTAGGCGAGCCACGGTTCACGTTCCCACAGGGCGGCGCCGACGGCGATGCCAACCAGGGTGATCACCCCCAAGGCGATCCGGAGAACCCCATTCTTCGGCCCGGTCTCCCGGTGTGCGGGCGCGGCCCAGTCTGACGGTTCGTCGTCGGCGGCGGATGCTTCGGTGGCGTCCGGTTGTGCCACCGGTTCGGTGACGGGCGTCAATCCCGGTTCGGTGTCGCGGTCTCGGATCAGCACGACTGCGGTCACGTCGTCGCCTCCCACCTGGGCGGACTCCTCGAGCCAATCGGGAAGCCGGGCGGCAAAGGCATCGAAACCGCGACGTTCGAGGAAGTCGACGAAGTCACCCACGAGCTCCTGCGACCAATCACCCGACGCGAACGAGTTGCCGTACCCGTCGCTGGCAAGCATGACGAGTTCGACGGCGGAGGCCAGCTCGGCGTAGCGGAAGTCGGCGACCGCGGACTCCAGGCACAGGCTGGTGGTCTCGTTGCCATGGAGCCGGGAATCACCCGGGACTGGGAAGGCTGCTTTTCCCTGCATGCGAACCAGCGCGTCGCCGTCGCCGATCTGAGCCAACAGAACTGCCTCGGTGGAGACCACCGCCATCAGCAGGGTCGCGCCGTAAGCGACGACGGGGTGCTCATCGAGCGAGGTGACGCCGGCGATGATCACCTCCTCGGGGGTGAACGGGTGGCGAGCCTGGTGGGCTGCGACCTCCGCACGCCAGGCCTCGACCAGACCGGGCACCAGTGTGCGCAGCAGGCCGGGGTCGCCGGCGGAGGCCTGTTCCAATGCCCGGCTCGCTTCGGCTACAGCGAGGTTCACCGCCAGTCGAGCACCAGTCTGGGACCGTACATAGCGGCGGCCACCATGCCCGTCGGAAACGGCGGCCACCCACGTCACCACGCCTGCGATGTCGGTCACCCGCGCGCTGGCGCAGGCATCCTGGTTCGGCCCGTCCTCGCCGTGGGACGAACCTCGCCGGGAGGCAGACGTGACTTTCCATGGGGCCGTGGTCACCACACGATCTCCTCGGGGGGAGCATCGGTCCAGACGTGCGGAACCTGGATGGGTGGGGGACCGGGAGGTGCGAGGGAGGACGCCGCCCGCGCCACGTGGACGGTTGCCCAACGCAACGCCATCATCAACTGTTCGGGGCTGGCGGCGGTCACGGGTTCGATAGCCGGGTCGCCGATGAAGCGTGCAAGGGTCGCGTAGTCGGCGTCCTGCCCGATCGCCACCGCCATCCGTACGGAGCGGGCACCCCAGGGCAGGGCGAGCAGGCGATCGAGGGCCTCACCGAAGTCATCGGTCGGCATGCCGTCCGAGACCAGCACCAACGCCGGGGCGAGCGCTCGCTCCTCCATGGGTGGCACAGTCAGTGCGGAACTGACCAGATCCAGCGCGGCGCCGAGATCGGTGTAGCCCTTGGCGGTGAGGTCTTGCCACACCAGGTCCTCTGGCGTCGTAGGAGCTTCTACATGCCATCTGGCGCCGGTGGCGAAGGCGACAACTCGAACGGTCACCTCGGCGTGCGGGTTGCTCTGAGAGGTCTCGGCCAGGTGGGGGAGCACCTCTCGGATCGCCGTGTTGAGCGCGGTCATCTTGCCGCCCGCGGCCATGGAGCCGGAACAGTCGGCCAACAGGAAGAAGTGAAGGGGGCGGCGCGCCAGTTGAGCACCTGGTCGTTCGGTCATGACCGGCCCTCGCAGGTATCTCGTGGCACTGTCACAATGGCCATGGTGCCCGGAGAATTGCGCAAAGGGTGGGTTGGGGAGAGGTGTTGACCGTGCTGCCAAGCGGGACACAGTTCGCCCTTGCCCGCCATGGGGGCATCTGGCGGGTGGGGGCACTCCTGGGTGAGGGAGGACAAGGGGCTGTCTTCGAGCTGGCCTCGGAGACCAGCCCGAGTGCGGTCCTCGCCCTCAAGTGGTATCGCCCGGAGACCGCCCACCCTGAGCAACGGGCTGCCCTGAACCGCCTCGCGCGGCAGTCTGCACCGTCGGACAGCTTTCTGTGGCCGCTGGAGGTGCTCGACGGTCCACGAGGTGGCTTCGGTTACGTGATGCCCATCCGCCCGGCAACCTACGCCCCCATCGCCGACCTTCTGACCGGCCGGGTGGACACGCCGTTCTCGACGGTCGTCCGGTTGTGCATGGGGTTGGCCGACGCCTTCCTCAAGCTGCACGCACAGGGGCTCTGCTACCGAGACATCAGCCTGGGCAACGTGTTCTTCCACCCCGCCACTGGGGAGCCCCTGATCTGCGACAACGACAACGTGGGGATTGACGGTCGTGATGTGGCCAGAGTCCTCGGCACCTCCCGTTTCATGGCTCCTGAGATCGTCCGCGGTACGGCGCAGCCGTCCACGTCGACCGATCTCTACTCGCTGGCTGTGATGATCTTCTATCTGCTCACGTTCCATCACCCCCTGCAGGGGCGTCGTGAGCTCAGCTTCGAGTGCTTCGATCGTGCGGCTGAACGGGAGCTGTTCGGACTTCACCCGGTTTTCGTGTTCGACCCCATCGACGAATCGAACCGTCCGGACCCGACTGTCCACCGCGCGGTGCTCGACTACTGGGCGCTCTACCCCAGCTACCTCCGTGAGGATTTCGTTCGCGCTTTCACCGCGGGGCTGCACGACCCGAGCCAGCGGGTGCGCGAAGGTCTGTGGCGAGCCCACCTCTCGCGACTGCTGGACAGCATCGTGGTCTGTCCGTGCGGTCGGGAGAACCTGACCGAGGACGGGATTCCCATGGCCCCATGTTGGTCGTGTGATCAGGAGCTCGCGCCACCGGTGCGGCTGCGCTTCGGAAGTCGGGTCGTGGCTCTCAACGCGGACACCAGGGTGACCCGTCACCACCTGATGCGCAACTACGCCTATGGCGTCATCGTGGCTCAGGTCGTGATGCACCCCACGCGTCCCGACGTGTGGGGTCTGCAGAATCTCACGGCCGAGTCGTGGCATGCGATCGGTCCCGATGGGGTGAGCCGCGAGGTTCCACCACAGCGCAGCGTCGGGTTGGTCCCTGGTACCGAGATCGACTTTGGCACGATCACCGCCGTCATCGAACGCTGAACCGACCACTGACGGGACCGACCAGACACGACGCCCCAACACTCAGTCCTGACGCGGGACCAGTGCGGTTGGGCGCTCTGGCGTCGAAGGCAGGGCGGGGAGCCGGCTGAGAGGACCGTCGGGGGAGGTCGCTGCGTTGTCCCGTTCGGGCAGCGGAAACGAGAGCATGGTGGGTGCCACGGCTTGGCGCCCTCCGGTGACGGCGCGGCAGGGGAACCGCGGATCGCAGGGTCGGTCATCGCAACCGGAGCAGGGGTCGACCGTCCCGCCGGTCGGAGAGGTCACGCTGGGCGGGCTGGGTTGGGGTGCCGGCGGGCGAGGCTTGACCTTGACGTTGAAAGCCTTCGTGCGCGCCCCGCCAAGGTTTCCCTTGCCTGCACCCGCCTCGACTTTGAACGTGGAGGTGCCGAGCGTACGGGCGGTCGTCTTCACAGTGAACTTGCCGTTGGCTCGTGAGGTCGCGCGGCCCGCTGACTTCCACTTCGTGCCGGACTTGCGCAGCAGTTTGACGCGGATCCCGGAATGGCCCGGCTTGAGCTCTCCGGTGACGCTGATCGTGCTGCCCCTTCGGACCTCGCGCTTGTTCGGCTTCGCCGAGATCTTGTGTCGCACCTTCACCGTGACCTTGGGCGAGGCGGTCGCTTCGCTCCAACCCCGGTTGCCGGCGAAGCGGAACTGGTAGGTGGTCTCTGTGGTTGGTCGGTCGGCGACGTGGGCGTAGTCGGCCACATTGAAGTTGCCGCTGTCGACCCTGCGCCATTTCTTGCCGCGAGGCTTGGCCCAGAGCTGTCCTGTGCCGATCACCCAAGGAGCATTGAGGATCGCGTCGTAGTAGGAGGCGGCGTCAGCCAGGAAGCGGACCTGCTGCTTGTAGTTGAGCTTCTTCTTCGACGGGTCGCTGATGCGGGCCACAGAGGGCAACCGAGACTCGTACTCGAAGAGATGAGTCTGAGCCCCCGTGTACAGCTCCATCTCGTCGAGCAGGAAGTCTCCGCCGTCACAGCCGAACTCCAGGCCGAGGTAGCCGCCATCGCCGTTGCCGCCACGGCTGGTCGCGAATTCAGCGAACGAGGCAGTCCCTCCCGACACACTGCTGCCGGCTTCGAAGTAGGTCCAGTTCAGTTGGGCAGCGTTGTCGGAAAGGAAGTACCAGCCGCTTTCGCCGGGGATCGACAATGGCGAGACCGTGCCCGAGTTGTGCGTGATGACGCGGCTGCCGACCCAGTAGCCGTCGGTGAAGCCGGACGTGTTGTCGAAGTAGACCGCATGCAGGTGCCCGGAGAACTGCCCGTTGAGACCCCAGATCTTGGCCTCGATCCCGCCGGACTCCGTCGGTCGACTGACCGGAGTGAGGAACCCGGCTTCGGCGGTGTTCGAAGGGATCGACGTCCAGTCGCCGTTTACCTGACGGGCGAAATAAAAGCCCAGTGAACGCGTCCCGAGGGAACTCTCCGCGACCGTCCCGGCGTTGTGGTGCCCGAACAGGACGTCGAGGATGAACTGGGAGCCAGGGGTATCGCTGTACGGCGGACGCAGATTGAAGTTGTTGCACCTGTTGGACGTCTCGATCGGTCCGGCCAACGGCAACCAGTCGGTGTCGGTGCCCATGTTCTGCACGCCGTCGCCAGGAAAGGCGTAGTGCGAGTAGGTGGCGCACGTGTCAGGACCACTCGTCGATCCGGCAGCTTGACAATAGTCCGAGGTGACGGCAGCAACCGGAGCGGGTGCGAACCCGACCAGACCGACTGCAATCAGCGCTACCACAAGCCGACGCATAAGCGTTCCCCCTCGCCAGACACCAGATTCATGACATTAGGCAGCCAGGCTTACAGGGTCAATAGACCATTTGAGGCACCGAACACAGGGGTCTTTTCCGGTCCCAGGATCATTCTCCGGTGTTAGGGTTTGGGCGTTTTCTGTCAGCGAGGAAACGCCCCGGCGCGAGGAGTTGGAAATGGCGCAAGGTGCGGAAGACGCCGTACGCGGTGCCCTCGCCGACGTCGTGGGCGATCACGGGTGGGACGTCGCCTCGAACCCGCCGCGGCTGCGGGCGATGCTGAGCGACCTCCTCGGGGATCAGGCCGACTCCGCTCGAGCTTTCGTGGATGCGATTGCAGTGAGTGCCGATGAAGGCGTGCCCGGCCTCCTGGCAGGCGAGGTGGCCACCCCCGAACTGGTGCAGGGTCTAGCGGCCAGGCTTGAGCAGTGGGGCCTGACGCCGATGATGGCAGCATGGGTCGTCGAATCCTGGGCCATGCTCGCTCCGGCACCGGTTGCCCAGCCGGTCACTGAGGTGGGTACGACTCCGTCCAGTCACGAGGTGCCGGTTCCGATCGCCGACCCCACCGAGATCCCGCACCAGGTCGAGGTGGCTCCCGCGGAAGCCACCGCGACGCCGGCCCCGTCGGCACCGCCCGGCCCGGAACTGGTGGCCGCTGCCGGCACGGCCAGCCCCACAGAGCTCCCGGGGCATGAGTCGGTGCCGAATGTTGCGTCCATGGCAACGGTTCTGCCGCCCGGGCTGATCCCCGGCGATGAGGATGTCGCTGAACCTGTCCCCGCGCACCGCCGACGAGTCGGCCTGGTGGCGGCGCTCGCCGTGGCCGGGCTCATCCTCGCCGGCGGCGCCGCCGCAGTCTGGGCCAACCGCGACGGCGAACCCACCGCCGGCCCTTCGACCGCGCCGTCGGAGACCACTCCTACTGATACCTCCACCGATGACCCTGACGAAAGCACCTCACCCGCGCCTGATCCGGTCAAGCCGAACCTTGCCACCGCTTCGTCGGTGACGCCGCCGCGGGCCCCCGGGCTGACGGCCATGGCCGCGCGGACCGGCGGCGTCCGGGTCACGGCGCTGGGTGAGGTGGAGGACATCGAGGGAGAGCGCCCCCCTGCCGGCGCGTACTACGTGGGCTTCACCCTGGCGAACTTCCCTGGAGATCTCGACAGCTCCCCGTGGCGAAAGCTGCCCCTGCGAGTGGCGATCGGTACCAAGAACTTCGTCGTCCCGTCGGGGGGCAGTACCTTCGTGGCGACTGTGCCCGAGGGCGAGACCGCGGTGGACCTGATCTACCGAGCGGCTGGGGTCACCCAACAGCTGTCGTTGATCACCGGCGAGCCCGGCAACGACAACATCGTGGTACTAGCCCGCGGCGACCGGAACGGGAAGCTCGAGCGAGACGAGTTGACTGTCAACGAGACGTGGGCCCAACCCTTGGACGACGGGACAGCCGGCGGCGGCACCACCTTCGCCCGGCAACTGAAGTTCACTGCTGCCAGGCTGAGCTACTTCGGAACCGACGTGCGACCGAGCGCCACAGATCGAGCGGTCCTCGGCATCGTCGGGCCGCCCTATACGGTCCAAGTCGGCACGACGACGCGGCGGGGCGCACTCTACGAAGATGAGGTCCACTTCCGTACGGGTGGACGGTCGCTGAAGCCGGAACGCATCATCGGGCCGGATGAGGCGGGAGTCATGCACTACCTCTTCGAGGTGCCAGCAGACCTGCAGAGCGGAACCTTGGACCTCGGAGGGCGACACGTGTGGGCGAACGGCAACGCCTCGGTGCTGGCGTCGTCCAAGGTGAAGGTGACGTTCTGAGGTCAGCGCCGCCGGGCCTGGCCTTTGCCCCGGCCACGGAGGAAGCGACTCCCACGCTTGGGCGGTGCCGATCCTGTCGAGGTTTCGTCGGGCGGTGCAGCGTTCGAGGGCGTGCCTGGGGGTTCGCTGGTCTGCCAGGACGACGACGCCAACTGCTCGAATCCCAACGCGATCGCCCACATGCGTGTTGCCCACTGCGCCGTCTCCACGGCCCAACCACGTGACTCGGCCAACTCACGACTGAGGCCATTGAGGGTTTCGGGGGTCAAGGGTGCGATGCGCGTCAGACGGATCGGCAGGTGCTCCTGTGCCGCAGCGACGAGCTGGTGGACCTCTCGACGCAGCCGGCGGAAGTCGTCAGGACCGAGTGCCCGCTCGACTTCGAGCTGGAGCTGACCAGGGTGCACCTCGGCCACGCCCGGTTTGACCGCGGCGCGCAGTGCACCGACCAACAGAGCCGTGTCGGCATTGATGTGGTTGATCGGTTCGTCCATGTCGTGTCTCTCGCTCCTGTCAGGGCGAGGGTCAGCCTAGGGCTTGGGTGATCCGGACCGCCCCGTTTCGATCCGGTCGGCCTCGATCCGCGTCCCGGCGCGGGCTGGTGTCCTGACTCTGCCGAGTGCTCAGCGATATCCATGCCGCGGCTGTGCGGCACCAGGTCTTGCTTCCGGTGGGGCCACCCGTCACCGCCTCATCATCCTTGGGTCGTGGGTTCGAGCCCCACCCGCCTCAACCCTGGGGTCGGCTTCCAGATGCACTGGTCCGAACGCGTCATGGTCTGCCCGATAAGTCCCTTTTAGGTTCGGAGGCAAGGGGGTACCACCATGTTCGCGCAACAGCTCCGCCGGCTCGTCACCATGCTGATCGCCGTGACGATCCCGCTCACCCTGGGCGTGGTGCTCGCTCCGAGCGCCAACGCGGTGGACTACAGCGCCACCCCACGGACGACGACCTGGTCGCCGACTGACGGCCGTGTCTACGCGGTGACCAGGATCGACAACACGGTCTTCATCGGCGGCAGCTTCACCACGCTGCGCAACCCGGCCGGCACGTCGACGACCAGTCGGTCGCGGCTGGCCGCCTTCGATGCGACCACGGGCGCCCTGCTGCCGTGGAACCCCGGCGCCAACGGTGACGTGCGTGCGCTGGAGGCGTCCAGCGATGGCTCCGGACTGTTCGTGGGCGGCACCTTCACCACCATCGCGGGCGCCACCCGCAACCGCCTGGCCGAGGTGTCCAGCACCACCGGGGAGCTGGTGACCGGCTTCTCCGCCAACGCGGGCGCCGCGGTGCTGGCCATCGAGAGGGTCGGCACCCAGCTCTTCGTCGGCGGCTCCTTCGGCACGATCAAGAACACCAACCACCTACGGCTAGCCGCGCTCGACGAGGCGACCGGCAACCCGTTCGCCGCCTTCACCGGGTCGGCCGATGCCACCGTCGACACGATCCTGGCTGCGCCTTCGGGAGACCGGCTGTTCATCGGCGGCGCCTTCCGGAACCTGAGTGGCCAGGGCCGCAACTTCATCGGCGCCATCCAGCCCACCACCGGTGCCGCCACCAGCTGGATCCCGTCCGCGCCCTGCAGCGACCTCCAGAACCTCTGCGAGGTGCTCGACCTGGCCCAGGACTCCGGCAAGGTCTACGCCGGCGTCGGTGGACCGGGTGGGCGAGTGGTCGCCTACGACCTGACCTCCGGCTCGCGCAGGTGGGCGGCGTTCGGTGACGGAGACGTCCAGGCGGTCGCCGTGTCCGACAACGTGGTCTACGCAGGGGGTCACTTCGGACCGAACTTCGCCAACCAGACGCGCTCAGGAATCGTTGCGCTCAGCTCGACGACGGGGGGCGCGTTGGCTTTCGCGCCCCAGATGACGGGGAACCTCGGGGTCTGGGACATCCTCCCCGACGGTGACCGCCTTCGCGTGGGCGGCGGCTTCCAGCGGATCGACAACAGCGGCGCCCGGGCCAGGTACGCCGAGTTCGATGCCCTGACCACGGCGCCGGACACCACGCCACCCACCGCGCCGACCAACCTGCGCACGACCAACTTGACCGACACCATCGTCTCGTTCAGCTGGAACGCCAGCAGCGACGACACCGTGGTCAGCGGCTACCGAGTCCTGCGCGACGGCGCCGTGGTCACGTCCATCGGGGTGACGAACTACACCGATCGCAACCGGACGCCCAACACGACGTACACCTATGAGGTCCAGGCCACGGACGCGGCCGGCAACTGGTCCGACCTGAGCAACCCGCTCGTGGTCACGACCCAGCCGCCGTCCACGTCGCTGGTCAGGTCGGGCTCGGTGTGGCGCTACCTGTCCAACGGCTCTGACCAGGGCACTGCCTGGCGCGCGCCGGGATTCGTTGACACGAGCTGGTCGTCTGGCAACGCGCAGCTGGGGTACGGCGAGTCCGACGAGGCGACGGCGATCAGCCCCTTGGGCCTGACCCACTACTTCCGGCAGAGCTTCCAGGTCCCCGATGTCGCGGCCATCGGTGCCCTCAACGTCCGCCTCCTGCGCGACGACGGGGCCGTGGTCTACGTCAACGGGGTCGAGGTGTGGCGTTCCAACATGCCCACCGGAACGTTGACCTTCCAGACGCCGGCCGCCACCGAGGTCACAGGCAACGCCGAGTCGACCTACGTCAATCAGGCCATCCCGGTGTCGTCACTCGTCAACGGGACCAACACGATCGCGGTAGAGGTGCACAACGTCACCGGCTCCGATGACGTCAGCTTCGACCTGGAGCTGATCCCCACCTTGGCCGGGAATGCCCTGATCTCGACCGGAGACAGCTGGCGCTACCGCGACACGTCGAGCGCGCCGGCGGCCGACTGGGCCTCGCCGGCGTTCAGCGACGCGGGCTGGGCGCAGGGTCCGAGCCAGCTCGGCTTCGGCGACGGCGACGAGGCGACGCCCATCACCCGGGGTGCTGTGTCGTTCTACTTCCGTCGCACCATCACGGTCGCTGATCCCTCGACCCTCAGCACGCTGAGCTTCCAGCTGCTCCGCGACGACGGGGCCGTGGTCTACGTCAACGGCACGGAGGTCAACCGGTCCAACCTGCCGGCCGGCACCATCGCCTACGGCACGCTCGCATCGAGCAACATCTCGGGAACAGCCGAGCGGACCTATCAGTCGTTCTCAGCTCCGGCCAGCCTGTTGGTGCCCGGGGCGAACGTGATCGCTGTCGAGGTCCACCAGGACGTCGCGAGCTCGAGCGACGTCAGCATGGATCTGCTTCTCAGCGGCAGCTGAGGGGTGGGGAGGCTGGCACCCGCAGGGGTGTAGCCCGGCGCAGTCGACCGCCCGCACCATCAGAAGGCGACCGCCCGAGCGTGTCTCGACCGGGGGACGGATCGGGCGGTCGTCCACACCTCGGTCCGCTCGGAGTGCCGGGTCAGTCGTCCTGCACGATCTTCGCGCCTGCCGCGGCGCGCTGGACCGCTTCGCAGCCCTTGGTGGCAGCCGCCCGGGTCTGGTAGTCCTGCCCCTGGGCCACCACCTCGCCGTTGCCGGCCTTGAGACGGAACCGGAACTTCCCGGCCTTGTCCTCGTACACCTCGAACTTGCCTGCCATCAGATCTCCTCGGTTCGCCCCCGCTTTCGCAGGCTAGCGCTGCGGCGGGGTCGTGACGAGGGGTTGCCTCGCGGGCCGAGCGACGATGAGGCAGGCTTGGGACACCACCACCGATCCGGAAGGCCACGCGTGTCCACCGAACCCAACGTCCTCGACGAGCTCGAATGGCGAGGTCTGATCGCCCATTCGACCGATCTCGACGCCCTGCGTGAAGCGCTGGGCCAGGGGAGCGTGCGTTTCTATGTGGGCTTCGACCCGACAGCGCCCAGCCTGCACATGGGCAACCTGGTCCAGATCCTGACCGCGAAGCGGCTACAGCAGGCGGGGCACACGCCGTACGCCCTCGTCGGTGGAGCCACCGGCATGATCGGCGACCCCCGCGACTCGGGCGAGCGGACGCTGAACTCCCTCGAGACGGTGAAGGACTGGGTGGAGCGGGTACGCCGCCAGATCGAGCCCTACCTCAGCTTCGAGGGCGACAACGCGGCGACCATGGTCAACAACTACGACTGGACGGCCTCGCTCTCGACCATCGACTTCCTCCGCGACATCGGCAAGCACTTCCCCGTCAACCGGATGCTGGCGCGCGATGTGGTGCGGACGCGGCTCGAGGCCGGCATCAGCTACACCGAGTTCAGCTACATCCTCCTGCAGTCGATGGACTTCCTGAACCTCTTCCGCACTCACGACGTCACCGTGCAGTTCGGCGGCAGTGACCAGTGGGGCAACCTCACGGGTGGGGTCGAGCTGATCCGGCGTGCCGAGGGGGGCAAGGCGCATGCCTTCGCGACGCCACTGGTGACCAAGGCGGACGGCACCAAGTACGGCAAGACCGAGCGTGGGGCGCTCTGGCTCGATCCCGAGCTGATGTCTCCCTATGCCTTCTACCAGTTCTGGCTCAATGCCGAGGACGAGAAGGTCGGCGAGCTGCTGCGCATCTTCACCTTCCTGTCCCGTGAGGAGATCGAGGAGCTCGACGTGTCGACGGCGGAGAAGCCGTTCCTGCGGGCCGGGCAGAAGGCCCTGGCCGAGCACGTCACGACCCTGGTCCACGGCGCCGCTGAGACCGAGCGCATCAAGGCGGCCTCGGCCGCGCTGTTCGGGGGAGGAGATCTCCACGACCTGAGTCCCGACACCCTCGGTGCGGCGTTGCGTGAGGCCGGCACGACGGCTCTCTCCGGCGAACTGCCGAGCATCGTGGACCTGTTCGTCTCCACCGGGCTGGCGCAGAGCAGGGGAGAGGCGCGCCGTACGGTCGGCGAGGGCGGCGCCTACCTCAACAACCGTCGCATCGAGGATCCGGAGTTCGTCCCCAGTGCGGCAGAGCTGATCGGCGGCACCTGGCTGGTCCTCCGGCGGGGCAAGAAGAAGATGGCCGGCGTCGAGGTGCGTTGACCCATGGACGACTGGCTGCTGTCACTCGAGGAGTCCGCGCGTCAGGCCTTGTCCGTGCCCTTGTTCCGCTACCTCTCCCAAGGCGCTCGCGACGGTACGACGTCAGCGGAGGCCGTGCGGTCCTGGGCTGACTTCCGCTTCCTGCCGCACGTGATGCGCGACGTCACCGAGGTCGACACGCGTACGACGATCCTCGGCACCGAGGTGGCCAGCCCCATCGGAATCGCTCCCACGACCTTGCAGCGAGCCGTCCATCGCGACGGCGAGCTCGCCATGGCCAGGGCGACGGCGGCAGCCGGGTGTCTCATGGTCGTCTCCAGCAACGCCGGCACCCCGTTCGCCGACATCGGCGCCACTGGTGTCCACTGGTGGCTCCAGGCCTACCTGCCGTCTGATCGGACCCTGGCCGAGCCGCTGCTCGCGCGGGCGGCCGCGGCTGGGGCTCGAGCGGTGGTCCTGACGGTGGACACGCCCGTGGTTGCCACGAAGTACGACGGTCCCGGTCAGACCGTCTGGGAGACGACGGACCCCGGTCTGCTCCGCGTGAACTTCGACCCTGACTACGCCGACACCCCAGGTGCGGAGAAGGCCACCGACCTCGGACCCCACGACATCGTGTGGGTGGCCGAGACGAGTGGGCTCCCCGTGGTGGTCAAGGGTGTGCTCCGCCCCGACGACGCCCGCCGGTGCGTGCAGGCGGGTGCTGCCGCCATCTGGGTGTGCTCCGCCCCGACGACGCCCGCCGGTGCGTGCAGGCGGGTGCTGCCGCCATCTGGGTGTCCAACCACGGGGGCCGCCAGCTGGATCGTGCCGTCCCCACCGCTCACGCCCTCCCACCCATCAGGGCGGCAGTCGGCGACGAGGTCGAGGTCTACGTGGACGGAGGTCTCCGGTCCGGGATCGACGTGATGACCGCCGTGGCACTGGGAGCCAGGGCAGCGTTCCTCGGACGACTGCCCCTGTTCGCGCTGTCCGGCGGCGAGCCCGCCGTCGTCCGCATGCACGATGAGCTGCAGGCGCAGCTGGTCGAGGCCATGCGGCTGGCCGGGTGCCGGCACCCGGCCGACACGCCCGGCATCTTGGCCCCAGGCCACCTCACAGGGCCCTGACCTGCGAAAACACACGTGTGCCCCGCGTCACCCCGTGTCGATTTGACCGCGCCCCGCCGCTCACATAATGTTCTGCTTCGTCGCCGGAGTGCGCCGGAGAGCAAGACCGCAAGGTTGGGCTCTCGGCTCCCAGCGGCCACCTTCACACTCACCTCAACCGAGGCGGGACGAGTGCGCGCCACGGTGCGGACTCGAACAATTCGGTGTGGTCGTCGTGTGCAGGAACTGGTTCGGGCGAAACCGATTTGCATCGGTGTAGTTCACCCGGTAAGTTTCATGAGGTTGCCCCAGAGGCGGTCCGCAAGGATCTCCATGGTGCGCGTCTGATGTTTGAGAACTCAACAGTGTGTCATATAGTCGACGAATTAATTTTTACCCGTCCGGCTTGTTTCCTTGTCCTCGTTTGGGGGTGGGGTTGTGAGTTGGCGGTTCC
>CZKA01000017.1_pt1 | contig 136820 bp, 120 predicted proteins | sample 1657991 | NCBI WGS metagenome assembly CZKA01 (sample SAMEA3501708, study PRJEB10268) | metagenome | biome: nitrite-oxidizing laboratory bioreactor; material: liquid mineral medium | place: Austria | collected 2011-12-21
GGCTCGGATCGTCGCCGTAGGCGACCCGGACGACGTCCGCCGAGCCGCTCACCTGTTCAGCCCAGAGCCGCAGGCAACGTGGCGGACCACGCTGCTCGCACCTCGGCGACCGGCACGGTGAACTGACCTTCGACGACGAGGTCGGGGCCGCCGGTGCGGCCGATGACGGCCAGCGGCACGCCGTGGGTGTCGGCCAGCTCGTTGAGCGCGGCGAGCGCGGCGTCGGGAACCGTCACGACCACCCGAGCGGCCGACTCGGAGAACAAGGCCACGAAGGGGTCACCCTCGAGGGCCACCGTGGCGCCGACGCCTCGGCGGATGGCCGACTCGGCAAGACCCTGGGCGAGCCCTCCGTCGGACAGGTCGTGGGCGCTCGAGACGGTGCCGACGGCAGCGGCCAGCAGCTCGGCCAGCGCGCGCTCGGCGCCGAGGTCGACCTGAGGCGGCAGCCCACCGAGATGACCGTGCACCACGTGTGCCCACTCGGAGCCGGACAGCTCGTCGCGGGTGTCGCCCAGCAGCACGATCTGCTCGCCCTCGGCGACGAACCCGCTCGGCGTACGCCGGGTGACGTCGTCGATCACGCCGAGAACCGCGACCACCGGCGTCGGCAGGATCGCCGTGCCACCGGTCTGGTTGTAGAGGCTCACGTTGCCCCCGGTCACGGGAATGCCCAGCTCGAGGCAGGCCTCCTTGAGTCCCCGGCAGGCCTCCACGAACTGCCACATCACGTCGGGGTCCTCGGGCGAGCCGAAGTTGAGGCAGTCGGAGATCGCCAGCGGACGGGCGCCGCCCGTGGCGACGTTGCGGTAGGCCTCGGCGAGCGCCAGCTGGGCTCCGGTGTAGGGGTCGAGCTTGGCGTATCGGCCGTTGCAGTCGGTGGCGATGGACACCCCGAGGTTGGTCTCCTCGTCGACGCGCACCATGCCGGAGTCCTCCGGCTGGGCGAGGACCGTGTTGCCGCGCACGTAGCGGTCGTACTGGTCGGTGATCCAAGACTTGTCACACAGGTTGGGGCTGGCCACGAGCCGCAGCAGGGTGTCGCGCAGCTCGTCTCCGGTCGCGGGTCGCGCCAGCGAGTCGGCACTGTCGGCCTGCAGGGCGTCCTGCCAGTCGGGACGGGCGAACGGCCGGTGGTAGGTGGGTCCGTCGTGGGCCACCGACCGCGGGGGTACGTCGACCACTCGCTCGCCGTGCCAGTCGATCTGCAGCCGGCCGGTGTCGGTGACCTCGCCGACCACCGTGGCGTCGACCTCCCACTTGGCGCAGATGGCGAGGAAGGCCGGCACGTGGCGGGGCTCGACGACCGCCATCATCCGCTCCTGCGACTCGCTCATCAGGATCTCCTCGGGTGCCAGCGTGGAGTCGCGCAGCGGCACCGTGTCGAGGTTGACGTGCATGCCGCCGTCGCCGGCGCTCGCGAGCTCGGAGGTCGCGCAGGACAACCCGGCCCCGCCGAGGTCCTGGATGCCGGCGACCAGTCCGGCGGCGAAGATCTCCAGGGTGCACTCGATCAGCAGCTTCTCCATGAACGGGTCGCCGACCTGCACGCTCGGTCGCTTGGCCGGCCCGCCCTCGTCGAAGGTCTCCGAGGCCAGCACACTGACCCCACCGATCCCGTCGCCGCCCGTGCGGGCGCCGTAGAGGATGACCTGGTTGCCCTCGCCCGTGGCGTTGGCGAGGTGGAGGTCCTCGTGTCGCAGCACGCCGACGCAGAGCGCGTTGACGAGCGGGTTGCCGAGGTAGCTCTCGTCGAAGACGGCCTCGCCCCCGATGTTTGGGAGCCCGAGACAGTTGCCGTAGCCGCCCACACCCGCCACGATCCCGGGCAGCACCCGGTGGGTGTCGGCCTCGTGGAGCGGGCCGAAGCGCAGCGGGTCCATCACCGCGACCGGGCGAGCACCCATCGCCAGGATGTCGCGGACGATGCCGCCCACCCCGGTCGCCGCGCCCTGGTAGGGCTCGACGTACGACGGGTGGTTGTGGGACTCGATCTTGAACGTGACCGCGTAGCCCTGCCCGATGTCCAGGACCCCGGCGTTCTCGCCGATGCCCGCCAGCATCTTGCCGACCGGGGTCTCCTGGGGGATCTCGGAGAACTGCTTGAGGTGCACCTTGGAGGACTTGTAGGAGCAGTGCTCGCTCCACATCACGGAGTACATCGCGAGTTCGGAGCTGGTGGGCCGCCGCCCCAGGATCTCGCGGATCTCCTGGTATTCGTCGGCCTTCAGACCGAGCTCGGACCACGGCTGTTCGCGGTGAGGGTCATCGGTGGCGAGGGCAACGGTGTCGAGCTGCGAACGGGTCTCTGGCACGGGCGACAATCTACCGTCAGCGCAGCAGCCCGTCGGCCACGACTCCCAGCAGTGGTCGTACGACGTCGGGGGCGAGGTCGCCCTGGTCGGCCACGGTGGCCACCCCTCCGACGAGGCGACACAGCTGGACGGCGTCGACGCCGTCTCTCAGTGCGTCCTCGGCTGCCAGTCGTTCGACGATCCGTTCGGTGGCAGCGGTCAGCGTGCGGCACTTGGTGGCGATCGGCGAGTCGGTGTCGCCCAGGGCCGAGGTGATCTTGGCCGGTCCGCCCTTGTGCAGGCTGATCAGGGCGACGTACGCCTCGAACCAGCCGAGCAGGACGTCGCGGGGCGACCCTTCGGCGACCACCGCCTTGTCAGCCGCATCGGTCACCCGGTCGACCCAGCTCTGCATGATCGCGTCGATGAGGTTCTCGCGCTGCGGGAAGTGGCGGTAGAGGGTGCCCGGACCGACTCCCGCACGCTTGGCCACCTCGTCGAGCGAGGCGTCGTAGCCCTGCTCGCGGAACACCACGCGGGCGACCTCGACGATCCGGTCGCGGTTGCGTTGCGCATCGGCGCGCATGGCTCACCCCTTGCTAAACGGAGACGGTCTCCGTATTGTTGACTCCAGAACCGGAGCCATCCTCCGAATAGTGTACGTCGGCCTACCCGGCCAGAACAGGACACCTCTCATGTCTGTCACCGAGACCTCCCGCACCACCCTCCCCCACGAGCTGCCCACCGACCTCCCGCCCGATGCCGCCCGCGCCGCCACCGGCATCGCGATCGTGCTCGTGGCCCAGCTGATGCTGGTGCTCGACGCCACCGTCGTCAACGTCGCCCTGCCCGCCATCGACGCGGACCTCAGCTTCGGCCCCGCCGGCCTGTCCTGGGTGCTCAACGGCTACACGCTCGCCTTCGGCGGGCTGCTGCTCCTCGGCGGACGCCTCGGCGACGTCCGGGGCCGCCTGCGCCTCTTCGAGATCGGCCTCACCCTCTTCACCGCCGCTTCCCTGCTCGGCGGCCTCGCCCAGTCACCCGGCTGGCTGGTCGCCGCCCGGGCTGCGCAGGGCGTCGGCGCAGCGCTGGCCGCGCCGAGCGTGCTGGCCCTCCTGACCACGAGCGCTCCCGACGAGGCAGCCCGCAACCGGGCGTTCGCCCTGTTCGCCGCGGTCTCCTCAGGTGGCGCCTCGATCGGGCTGCTGCTGGGCGGCTTCGTGACCGACATCGGGTCCTGGCGCTGGACGCTGTTCATCAACGTGCCGATCGGCATCGTGGTCCTCCTGCTCGCCCGGCGCTTCGTCACCGAGACCGAGCAGCGGCCGGGCCGCTTCGACGTCGGAGGAGCGCTCACCGCGACCCTCGGCGCCGTCGCCCTGGTCTGGGGCCTGATCGGGACCCCGGAGCACGGCTGGACCTCACCTCGCACCGTCGGCGCCTTCGCGGTGGGCATCGCGTCCCTGACCGCCCTGGCGATGATCGAGCGCAGGGTGGCCCACCCGATGATCCAGCCGCACCTGCTGCGCAACCGTCGCCGCATCGCCGCGCTGGCCGTGATGGCCCTGGTCGTCGGCGCCCAGCTGTCGATGTTCTTCCTGGTCGTGCAGTACGTCCAGCGGGTGCTCGGCTTCGGGCCGCTGGCCTCCGGGTTCGCGTTCCTGCCGCTGAGCCTCGGCATCTTCGCCATGTCGAGGTTCGCGCCGCGCCTGGTGGCCAGGTTCGGTCCCGGCGCGCTGATCATGGCCGGCACCCTCGGCCTGACCACCAGCTTCGTGCTGCTCAGCAATGTCGGCGCGACGAGCACCTACGCCGCCGCCGTCTTCGGGCCGATGCTGCTCAACGGCCTCTCCGCCGGGCTGGTGTTCATGCCGGTGACCGCCACCGTGCTCGCCGGAGTCGAGCCCGAGCACGCCGGCTCCGCCTCCGGTCTGCTGCAGACCACCCAGCAGCTGGGCAGCGCGGTCGGGGTCGCCGTGATCGTCTCGGTGTACGCCGCCGGAGCGATCCCCGGTGAGTTCCTGCCGGGCGCACGGGCTGCGTTCCTCACCTCGGCGACGTTCGCCCTGCTCGCCTTCGCGGTGAGCACAGCGGCGCTCCGGCCCCGGCGTACTCCGCGCTAGACCGGGTCAGTGGCGGCCCAGGCTGCGATAGGTCCAGCCTGCGGCCCGCCACTGCACCGGATCGAGCACGTTGCGTGCGTCGATGACGTGCCTGGCCCGGACCCGGTCCCCGGTCAGCTCCGGATCCATCGCCACGAACTCCGCCCACTCGGTCAGCAGCAGGATCAGGTCGGCGCCCTCGACCGCCGCTGCGAGGGACGGCGCGTAGTGCAGCTGTGGCGAGCGGGCCCGTGCGGTGCCCATGGCCTCGGGGTCGTAGACGACCACGTCCCCGCCGCGCATGTGCAGCTGGTCGGCGACGTCGAGGGCGGGTGAGTCACGGACGTCGTCGCTGTTGGGCTTGAACGCCGCCCCGAGGACGGCGATCCGCCGCCCACTGATCCGCCCGCCCAGCACGCCGTGCACCAGGTCCACCGTGCGGGCTCGACGCCGGACGTTGATCTCGTCGACCTCGCGGAGGAAGGCCAGGGTCTTCCCGAGGCCCAGCTCGTTGCCGCGGGCCTGGAACGCCCGGATGTCCTTGGGCAGGCACCCACCCCCGAAGCCCAGGCCCGCGCTCAGGAAGCGGCGCCCGATCCGGGCGTCGTGCCCGATGGCGTCCGCGAGCTGCACCACGTCGGCCCCCGTCGCCTCGCACACCTCCGCCATCGCGTTGATGAAGGAGATCTTGGTCGCCAGGAACGAGTTCGCCGCGACCTTGACCAGCTCGGCGGTCTCGAGGTCGACCACGAGGAACGGCGTCCCCCTGCCGATCGCGTCGGCGTACACCTGGCGGACCACCGCCTCCGCCCACGGCGACCCGGTCCCGATCACGATCCGGTCCGGGCTCAACGTGTCGGCGACCGCAAAGCCCTCACGCAGGAACTCGGGGTTCCACACCAGCTCGACCTCGGCGCCGTCGGGGGCGAGCTCGAGAACCCGCTGGCGCAGGGCGGCGGCGCTGCCGACCGGCACGGTGGACTTGCCGACCACGACGGCACCCGGCCGGAGCAGCGGTGCCAGGTCCTCGACCACGCCGTTGACGTAGGTCATGTCGGCAGCCAGTCGGCCCTTCTGCTGCGGGGTGCCGACGCACACGAAGTGCACGTCGGCGAAGGCGGCCGCATCGGCCAGATCGGTGGTGAAGCGCAGCCTTCCGGTCTCCACGTGCTTGCGCAGGAGGGGCTGGAGCTCGGGCTCGAAGAAGGGGATGGCCCCTGAGTTGAGCAGAGCGACCTTGTCGGGATCGGTGTCCACCCCGACCACGTCGAAGCCGAGCTCTGCCATGCATGCCGCGTGGGTGGCGCCCAGATAACCGGTGCCGAGAACGGTGATCTTCATGGTGTCTTCTCCTGAATGGTCGATGGCGTGCAGGTCGAGCCGATGGCATGCAGCGCGTGCCGGAAGGCGTCCAGGTGCTCGGTCGAGTCGTCGATGCGGTAGTCACCGGTCGCACCCGTGGTCTCCGGCGAGGTGTTGAACCAGACGAAACCGGCGATGCCCGGGCGGTCGTCGAGGAAGGCCGGCAGGCTGTCGATCCAGCGCACCTTGTCCTCACCGTCGGCGCCGATCTCGCTGAGGATCGCGGGCTTCGAGGTGAGGGTGCGGACCTCGTCGTACCAGTCGCCGTAGGTGTCCCTCGCGGTGCCCGCGTGGCCGTAGCCACTCACCGCCACGTAGTCGACGTAGGCGTCACCGGGGTAGACCAGGCGCAGCGGGAGCGGATCGGGCCACCAGGTCGCGACCGGCGCCCACACCCACCGAGCCTGCGGCGCGATCGGCGCCATCACGTCGTGGACATGTCGCCACGCGCTGACGTAGCCGGCCGGCGAGTTGCCGTTGGTGCCGATGCTCCAGGGGTACCAGTCGGCGTTCATCTCGTGGGCGAACCGCAGGAGCACCGTGTCGTCGTGGGTCGCCAGGGTGCGGGCGATCGAGCGCAGCGCCGCGTCGTGGTCACCCCGCGCGATCCTCGCCAGCGAGTACGCCGGCGCCGGGCCCTCACCCACGTTCATCGACCACAACCACGGTTCGAGCGACACCATCGGTGTCCGCCCGGCCAGGGCCAGCCCGGCCAGGTCGGTCGCGTCGAAGTCGCTGTCCAGCTTGACGAAGCGGTTCATCACCGACGGGGCGCAGCCGAGCCGGTCCGCGAGCGCAGAGACGGTGGACACGTCCGCCTGGGGTACGTCGATGCCGAAGAACGGCCCCGGTTCGGGCTCGGGCGGCGATCCCAGGTGCAGTGCGACCAGTCCCGCCACCCCGAGACCCGCCACGCCCAGACCCGCGCCCGCGGCGACACCCCACCTCATGGCTGCTCCTGGCGGACCGCGAACAGCGGCGCCGTCATCGGCGAGAGCCAGTCGCTGTACGTCGCGCTCATGTGGCTGGCATCGCGGTAGACCAGGATGTTGCCGACGACGGCCGGGCACGCCTGCGAGGTGCAGAACAGCCTGGTCGGGTTCATCGTGGTGACACCGCGAGGCCCGAGCGTCTCGTCGAGCGACGACATGCGCCCGGCGTACAGCTCGGTCTTGTCCTTGCGGACGTTGCACGCCCCGACGTTGTCCAGGTGCGTGGCGACGCACTCCGGAACGTTCTGCTCGGGCAGGGGCGTGTCCAGCACGTAGGTGACCGGGAGCTTCGACTCCAGGAAGCGGGTCAACGTCGTGGCCGTCGAGTCCGCCCAGTCGGTGTTGCCGACCTGGGTCCCCGGCACGGTGTCGCTCTGCGAGGTCAGCAAGACGTCGGGGTAGACCTTGAGGATCTTGCGCACCGTGCGCTCGCGCCAGTCGTCGCACTCGGTGTAGTCGCGTCCCAACGCGTCGTTGAACACCGTCAGGTCGGCGATCGGACAGGCCGCCTTGGTCCAGGCGATCACCTTCCAGCCCTGCTGCTTCGCCTGGGCGTCGAGCGCCGGCAGCCACTGCTGGGCGTGCGAGTCCCCGAAGAGCACCATGGTGTGCTTGCCCGCCGGATCGCCGAACACGCAGTCCGGCTGGTCCACCTGGAGGTACGTCGCGTGGCACCCGTCCGCCGAGGTGACCGGCTGGTCGGAGGCGGCGTCGGCGGGAGCGGGCTGCAGGTTGCGCGGCGCCTCCATCACCGAGAGCCCGTCGACCAACGCGGTGCGCACCGAGTTCATGTCGCTCTTGTCCAGCTTGATCGCCTGAGCGGCGGCACCGGTTCCGGTGAACGCCGGCAGCGAGGTGATCACCACCGCCACCACGGCCGCTGTCACGCCCGACACGACCAGTCCACCACCCAGCCAGGTCCCCAGGCGCAGCTTGCTGAGCCGGGAGGGGCTCTCCACCAGGTAGTGGGTGAGCACGGCGAACCAGAACGCCAGGACCGAGATCTCGAGCAGGTAGACCCAGGCGAGGTCGTAGCCCATGGCCAACGGGATCAGGATGACCATCGGCCAGTGCCAGAGGTACCACCCGTAGGAGAAGTTCCCGACCAGCTGGAAGGGTCGGCGACCCAGGATCGCCTCGGCGCCGCCTCGCGAGCGGCCGCAGCCGGCCGCGATGATCGCGGCCGTCGCCACGGTCGGCCACAGGGCCGCCGTACCCGGGAACGGGGTGTCATCGGTGAACACGAAGGCCGTGGCGACCAGCACGACCAGCCCGCTCCACGACAGCACGAGCACGAGGCCACGTGGCATCCGCGACAGGCGAGTGGCGGCCATGGCGACGAGGGCGCCGAGCGCCAGCTCCCAGGCGCGGGTGTGGATGCCGAAGTAGGCGTAGGGAGGGTTCGTGACCGTGACGGTGACCGAGGCGTAGAGCGACGCCGCGGCACCGAGCACCAGCACCGTCGTGATGAGCGCACGGCGGTGCCGGCCGCCGACCAGGGCACAGAAGGCGAGCAGCAGCGGCCAGATCACGTAGAACTGCTCCTCCACCGCCAGCGACCACATGTGCTGCAGTGGGGACTCCGGCCCGTTGGCGTTCTGGTAGTCGACGCCCAGCGCCGCGAGGCGGTAGTTGATGCCGTAGACCAGCGTGAACAGCGCGTCGACCGACACGCTCCGCACATGGAAGATGGAGTCCCAGAACCGGGCCGCCACGACAGTGGCGATCACGACGACAGCCGCGGGAGGCAGCAGCCGCCGGATCCGTCCACCGTAGAACCGGATCAGCGAGATGCGTCCGGTGCGCTCGATCTCGCGCATGAGCTGGCCGGTGATGAGGAAGCCGGAGATCACGAAGAACACGTCGACTCCGACGTAGCCGGCCGAGATGCCCGGGACGTGGGCGTGGTAGAGCACCACGAGGGTCACCGCGACCGCACGCAGTCCCTGGATGTCCGGGCGGAACTGCCGGGCGCCCGAGGGCGTGGGCGCGGCCGGCGTGGCGGCGGACGGGGCCACGACCGCAGCCGTCGCCCGCGGCTGCGGGATGCGTACGGCGGCCGGCGCGGGCTGCTCCGTCGCCGGCTGCGGCGCGGGCCGGCGCTTGACCCCGGTACGCAGGAAGAGCAGGGGCACCTGGATGAAGGAGCCGAGCACGGCGAAGACCACCATGGCCCAGTAGTGCTCGATCCCATGGTTGATGACGCCACGCGCCAGCCCGGCCCACAGGGCGAGCTGGGTGAGGGCGACGTAGGTCTTCAGGTTGCGGGTGAGGCTGACCGCGAGCGGGGGCGCGGACGACGTGCTCGTCGACGTGGCTCCGGTGGCCACCCAGCCGCGGGTCCGGCCGCGCATCAGGTGGACGATCGCAGTCAGGTGGGCGAACGAGTACAGGTACTGCACCCGGAGCACGTCGAATCGCCAGCGGCCCTTCATCACCAGGGGCAGGACGACGAACCACAGCGCGAGGGCACCCAGCAGCCAGATCGAGTTCATCGGCTCGACCCACTCCGGAAGCATCCACAGCATGGCCAGGGCAGGCAGGGGGGCCACGAGGGAGTTCACCGCGGTCGAGAGGTAGTAGAGGAAACCTGCCCAGAAACACAGTCGCTGCTGACGGGAGATGCCGGCGGACTCGTGGAAGGTCTTGTCGGCCAGCAGCGACATCGACCCGGTGCACCAGCGGTACTGCTGGTTCACGAAGGCCGACAGCTGGTCGGGACACAGCCCCTTGGCGACGACGACCGGCACGTAGCGCAGCCGGAAGCCCGCCTTCATCAGCTTCACGCCGGTGTGGACGTCCTCGGAGTGCCCGATCTGGGCGAACCCGCCGGCGGCCTCCAAGGCCCTGCGCCGGTAGATGGCGCAGGTGCCCACGCAGATCGCGGCGTTGACCCGGTCACGGGACGGCTGGATGAACCGGTAGAACAGCTCCTGGGTCGCTCCCGCGGAACGCTGCAGCCAGCCCATCCCGCGCACCCGGGTGTCGAAGAACTGCGGAGACTGGACGATGCCGATCTCCGGGTCGTCGAAGTAGGGGACCAGCTCCTTGAGCATGTCCGGACGCGGCACGAAGTCGGCGTCCAGGATCAGGATCAGGTCGGCGCTGCTGCGCTCGTAGCCGTACTTCAGGTTCCCGGCCTTCTTCAGCTCCCCGCGGTTGGGGCGGGTGCGGTAGACCAGCCCGTAGGAGTCGGCCAGGGCCTTGACCTCCGGTCGGGCCGAGTCGTCGAGGACCCAGACGGTGACCTCGCCGGCCCAGGCCAGCCGGGACACGTGGTGGTAGGTGTTGGCGAGGATCTCCAGCGGCTCCCCCGCCGTCGGCAGGAACACGTCGACGCTCGGCGCCGACTCGCTCTGCCAGCCGCTGACCAGCGCCTGGTGCTGGGCCAGGCTCATCCGCCGCCGACGGGTGCCGCTGGTCAGACTGACCGCCAGGGTCACGGCGTACAGCGTCATCGGAATCAGGAAGAGCAGCAGCCGGAGATCGGCGGTGGAGAACCGCATGACACTCCACGCGATCATGCTGAACGAGGCAGCCTGGACGATCAGCAGCCAGCGGTGCTGCCGGCCGAGGTAGGAGTACTTCTCGACATCGGTCGGAGGGCTGGGAAGGCCCGGGTCCGGGTCGACCCGGCGCTGGCCGGGGACCTGCTGTGGGCGGATGGTGGCAGCACTGACCTGAGCAACTGTCATGGGGGAACCCTTGCTGTCGGGTGGATCACCGAGATTGACCAGCACGGACGACGGGCTGAGACACGAGCCTAGGGACGGCGACAGGTCCGCTGGCTTCGGGAACGCAACAGTCGAGTTAACTCTGGCTTGCCCGAATCGGACCGAACGGCCCACCGCGAAACACAGCAGGTCTTTTGGGCGTGAGGACCTTCACACGGCGCCCTGGAAACCGGGCCAGACGAATTACAGAGATGTACTTATCTGTGAAAGGTGTTGCTGGTGTTACTTGTGTGGTTAAGGTGACTCCGCCGGCACGGGGACCGGGGCATGCCCCCCGCCTACCCGGTCCCGTGCCCGGCCCTCATTCGAGCCTCGACTGGAGAGAACATGCCCAGCCCTGCCCGCCGCCCCGCCCGCCGCCTCACGGCCCCTCTGGTCGCGCTGACCATCGCGCTCCTGGTGGTCTCGGGGTGGGTGGCGCCTGCGACCGCGCGCGAGGGCAACGTCGCGACTCCGGGCAACTTCACCGGCTACGGGTTCGACCAGTGCCTGGCCCCCGAGCAGTCGACGATGGACCGGTGGCTGAACCGGTCACCGTTCCTGGCCGTCGGCATCTACGTCTCCGGTGACTCACGTGGGTGCCGCAGCCAGCCGAACCTGACCCCGACGTGGGTCTCGACCCAGCTGAGCAAGGGCTGGCGGCTGCTGCCGATCACCCTCGGACCCCAGGCCTCCTGCTCGACCCACTTCCCGCGCTACGGCAGCGACGAGACCATCGACCCCTACCCCGGCGCCGAGGGCAAGTACGGCCGCGCCAAGGCCCAGGCCATCGAGCAGGCCGAGGAGTCGGTCTCCGACGCCGCCGCGCTCGGCATCGCCCAGGGCAGCGCGCTCTGGTACGACCTCGAGGGCTTCGACGACACCAGGACCGCCTGTCGGGAGTCGGCCCTGCGCTTCCTCAGCGCCTGGACGGGGCGGGTCCGCAAGCTCGGCTACCTCGCGGGCGTCTACTCCAGCGCCGGGTCAGGAATCGAGATGCTCGACCGGGCCCGTGCGGCCGGCGAGAGCTACCGCTACCCCGACTACATCTGGATCGCCCGGTGGGACGGGGTCGCGAACACCCGGACGTCGTACATCAGTGACGAGGGCTGGAACCCGCACCGCCGGATCAAGCAGTACCAGGGCGGCCACAACGAGACCTGGGGCGGGGTGACGATCAACATCGACCGCAACTGGCTCGACCTCGGCAAGGGCAGCGTGGGGCCGCCCAACCTCTCGCTGTGCGGTGGCCTGAAGCTCAACTTCTTCGTCTACCAGGCACTCGGCCCCGAGGTGAGACGCCCCTACAAGACCGCTGCCCTGCAGTGCCTGCTCAGCGAGAAGGGCCTCTACGACGGCAAGTTCACCGGGACGTACGACGCCGCGACCAGCGCCGCCGCGAACCTGTGGCAGGCCCGGGTCGGAGCCACGGTCTCCAGCACGTGGAGCACCTCCAACTGGTCCACGCTGCTGTCCGCGGGCAGCGCGCCGGTCGTCAAGATCGGCTCCGCCAACCGCGCCGTACGCCGGCTGCAGCGGGCCCTGAACGCCGAGCTGCCCACCGCGCGACTGCACACCACGGGGCTGTTCGACGCTGCGACCGTGAGCGCGCTGCGCACCTGGCAGCAACGCTCCGACCTCCCGGTGAGCGGCGTCGCCGCCGCCAACACCTGGGCCCGGCTGCAGAGCTAGGGGCTAGAGGACGGCGGCGGCCAGCGAGGTGAAGAACCCGAGCCCGTCGGTGCCGGGACCGCAGAGGTCCTCGATGGCGTGTTCGGGGTGGGGCATCAGCCCGACGATGTTGCCGCGCTCGTTGGTGATGCCCGCGATCGCCCGCTGGGAGCCGTTGGGGTTCTCGCCGAGGTAGCGCGCCACGACGCGGCCCTCTCCCTCGAGCAGGTCCAGGGTGTGCTCGTCGGCGACGAACGCGCCCTCGCCGTTCTTGAGGACGATGGTCACCTCGGCGCCCTCGCCGTAGGACGAGGTCCACGGCGTGCGGTTGTTCTCGATCCGCAGCCGCTGGTCGAGGCAGCCGAACTTGCGGTGGTCGTTGCGGATCAACGCCCCCGGCAGCAGGTGGGACTCGCACAGGATCTGGAAGCCGTTGCAGATGCCGAGCACCGGCATCCCGCGGCCGGCCGCCTCGATCACCTCGGTCATCACCGGGGAGAAGCGCGAGATGGCGCCGCAGCGCAGGTAGTCGCCGTAGGAGAACCCTCCGGGCAGGACCACGGCGTCGACTCCCCGCAGGTCGTGGTCGCCGTGCCACAGGGCGACCGCCTCGTTGCCGCCGACCGTGACCGCTCGCTGCGCGTCGACGTCGTCGAGCGAGCCGGGGAAGGTGACGACCCCGACCCTCATGCGCCCTCGACGTGCACGGCGTAGTCCTCGATCACCGGGTTGGACAGCAGGGTGCCGGCCAGGTCGTTGACGCGGGCCAGGACCTCCTCGGTCACCTCGCCGTCGACCTCGAGCTCGAACCTCTTGCCCTGGCGGACGTCGGTGACCCCGGCGAAGCCGAGGCGCGGCAACGCGCCGTGCACCGCCTTGCCCTGGGGATCGAGAATCTCTGGCTTGAGCATGACGTCGACGACGACACGGGCCACGGGGTGCTCCTCGGCAGAAGGCGTGCAGTTGCGGCTCCGAGTCTAGGGTGTCGGGCAGAATGGGTGGCATGGCAACCCCTGATCCCCGCATCGCCCGAGGCCTCGACCTGGAGTTCCCCCAGTCGCTGGCCGTCTACCCGGAGTACGCCGCAGCCCAGAAGGCCGTGGACTTCCTCTCCGACAACCACTTCCCGGTCGAGAACTGCATGATCGTCGGCACCGACCTCAAGCGGGTCGAACGGATCACCGGACGCCTCACGACAGGCCGGGTCGCGATGGCCGGCGCCCTGTCCGGGCTGTGGCTCGGCGTGTTCGTCGGGCTGATCTTCGCGATCTTCGGCGACGACCCGGTCTGGCAGGTCGTGCTGACCACGGCCGGTTTCGGTCTCGTCTTCGGCATCATCTGGGCGCTGCTCGGCTATGCCGCCTCGCGCGGCCAGCGCGACTTCTCCTCGGTCAGCCAGGTCGTGGCCACCCGCTACGAGGTGCTCGTGGAGAACAAGCACGCGCAGGCCGCCCGCGACCTGCTGGCCCAGCTGCCCGGCGCCCTGCCCGACCCGTTCGCCTGAGACGTCAGCTGAGCTCGCGCTTGAGGATCTTTCCGGTGGCCGTCATCGGGAGCGCCGTGACGATCTCGACCATCCGTGGATACTTGTAGCCGGCCATCTCCGCCTTGCCCCACGCCACCAGCTCCTCGGGGGTGCTGGTGGCCCCGGGGTTGAGGATGACCACGGCCTTGATCTCCTCACCGTGGCTCTCGTTGGGCACGCCGATGACGGCGGCGAGGGAGATGTCGGGGTGGGTCATCAAGACCTCCTCGACCTCGCGCGGATAGACGTTGAACCCGCCGCGGATGATCATGTCCTTCGACCGGTCGACGATGTAGTAGAAGCCGTCCTCGTCGCGGCGACCCAGGTCGCCCGAGCGGAACCAGCCGTCCCTGATCGCCTCGGCCGTCGCCTCGGGACGGTCGTAGTAGCCCTTCATGATGTTGTGACCCTTGATGGCGATCTCACCGATCGCGTCGGGGCCGTCGGCGATCTCGTTCCAGTCGGGGTCGATCAGCTTCATCTCGACGCCAGGGATGGGCACCCCGATCGAGCCCACCCGGGGCTCCTGCCCGAATCTCGAGAAGCTCGCCACCGGCGAGGTCTCGGAGAGGCCGTAGCCCTCGAGGATCGTCACTCCGAACCGCTGCTTGAAGTCCTTGTGCACCTCGACCGGGAGCGCCGACCCACCTGCCGCGGCCACCCGCAGGTTGGCGGCGAGCGCGGCCACGTCGACGGTGTCGTCGAGGGCCCCGAGCAGACCCCAGTACATCGTGGGCACTCCGGCGAAGAACGTCACCTCATCGCTGGTCATCAGGGCCAGTGCGGCGTGCGCCTCGAACCGGGGCAGCATGACCACGGTCCCTCCGAACGCGAAGGCGCCGTTCTGGATGACCGTCTGCCCGAACGAGTGGAAGAGCGGCAGCACGCACAGGTAGGTGTCGGGGTTGGCTGCATCGGCACCGAACAGGTCCGAGCCTGCCAGGGCGTTGTCTCGCATGTTGCGGTGGCGCAGCTCGGCACCCTTGGGCTGCCCCGTCGTGCCGGAGGTGTAGAGGATCACGGCGGTGTCGTCGGCGTCGGTCTCCACCGTGTCGAAGGCAGGGGACTTGCCCGCCGTCGCCTGGGCGAACGTCTCTGCCCCGTCGATCGGCGAGGCCGCTGCAGGGTCGGCCGTGATCAGCACGAAGGTCTCGCACGCCGGCGTCTGGTTGAACGCGGCGTACCCGTCCTGACCCATGGGCAGCTCGGGCGTGCCCTGGAAGCAGAAGTAGGCCTTCGCGTCGGAGTCGTCGAGGTGATAGGCGATTTCGCGGCTCTTGAGCAGCACGTTGAGCGGCACCACGGTCGCGCCGGCCTTGAGGATGCCGAAGTAGATGATCGTGAAGTAGGGCAGGTTGGGGCAGGTCAGCGCCACCTTGTCACCGGGTCGGATGCCGCGCTCGACCAGCAGGTTGGCCACCTGGTTGGCGGCACCGTTGACCTGGGCGTAGGTCAGTCGGGTGTCACCGAGCACGACGGCCTCGCGGGCCGGGTAGTCGCGAGCTGAGTCCTCGAGGAGCGAAGCCAGATTCAACATGCTGACAACCTACTGGGCGGGTGTGAGCCGCGTCACCGATCAGTTCGTGACAGCTCCCCCGGCCACCAGAATCGCCGGCCCAGCAGGGCCACCAGGGCGGGCACCAGCACGCTGCGCACCAGCAGGGTGTCCAGCAGGACGCCGAAACCGACGATGACGCCGATCTGGGTGAGCACGATCACCGGCAGCACGCCCAGCACCGTGAAGACGGCGGCCAGCAGGATCCCGGCGCTGGTGATCACCCCTCCGGTCACCGCCAGGGCGGTCGAGATGGCCGTGGTCGTGTCGGTGCGGAACGCCTCCTCACGGGCGCGGGTGGTGAGGAAGATGTTGTAGTCCACCCCGAGAGCCACCAGGAACAGGAAGCTCAGCAACGGAACGCTGAGATCCAGCGCCGGGAACCCGAACCAGTGACTGAACGCGAACCAGCTCGCACCCAGGCTCGCGACGTACGTCGCGACGACGGTGAGCACCAGCAGCACCGCGGCGACGACCGAGCGCAGCAGGAGCAGCAGGACGACCAGCACCACGGCGAGGATCAACGGGATGACCACCTTCTGATCCCGGGTGGCCGCGGTCTGGGCATCCAGGCCCTCGGCGTCCGAGCCGCCGACCAGGGCCGTGGGGTCGACCGACCTGGCGGCCTCGCGCACGGCCTGGACCTGGGCGAAGGCCGCGTCGGAGGCGGGGTCGGCCCTGAGGACCACGCTCAGCTCGGCGAGTACGTCGCTGCCCCCGGCCTTCTCGACCGACTGCACCCCGTCGACTGCCTCGACCGCACTGGTGACCTCGCTCGCAGCCTCTGGGGTGGTGATCACCGACGTCGGTTGGGAGGCGCCGGCCGGGAAGTGCTGGGCCAACACCTCCTGCCCGGTCACCGATTCGGGCTTGACCCGGAACTGCTCGGTGGCCGAGAGACCTGTCTGGACGCCCAGCAGCGGGAGGGAGAGGACCACGAGGAGGCCCAGCCCGATCACCGAGACCAACCGGGGCCGGGATGTGACCACACCAGCCACCTTCGACCAGAAGCCGGTCTCGGTGGGCTCGGGTTGCCCCACCCGGGGCACGAACGGCCAGAACAGGCGCCGACCGAAGATCGTCATCGCCGCGGGGAGCACGATCAGCGCGAAGACCACGGCGGTGACGATGCCGATCGCTCCGCCGTAGCCGATGGCGCTGCTGGAGGGGTTGTCGGCGAAGGCCAGGCAGAGCAGCGAGAGGACCACGGTGCCGGAGCTGGCCAGGATCGCCGGCGCGGCTCGTCCGAGGGCGGTGCGCATGGCGTCGTACCGGTTCTCCTCGCGGCGCAGCTCCTCGCGGTAGCGGGCGATCAGGAGGAGGGCGTAGTTGGTGCCGGCCCCGAAGACCAGCACCGACGTGATGCCCGTGGTGGCCCCGTCCGCGGCGAAGCCGAAGACGTGGGTGCCGGCCGCGAGCGCCTTGGCAGCGACCTGGTCGGCCACCCCGACGACCAGCAGCGGCACCAGCCACAGCCAGGGGCTGCGATAGGTGAGCAGGAGCAGCAGCGCCACGACCACCACGGTGGTGACGAGCAACTTGATGTCGGCGCCGTCGAAGGCCTGTGAGATGTCGACGGTGAACGCGGGGCCACCGGTCACGTTGCTGTTCAAGCCGTCGGGGAGGTCGGCGGAGGCCACCTCACGGATGTCACCGACCGGGCCCTTCAGGTCGTCCTCGGGGATGTCGGAGGCGAGCGGGACCCCGATGAACGCCGCCTGGCCGTCGTCGGAGAACACCGGGAAGACCTGCTGGCCCTCGGCGGCCAGCGGTTGGAGCGCGGTCACCTTCTGCGCCACGGCCGCCCGGTCGGCGGCGGTGAACTGCTCGCCGTCGCGGTCGAGGACGACGATCGCCGGGACGTACTCCGCCGTGGACAGCGAGGCCTGGAGCTCGGTCGCGCGCGCGGACTCCGAGTCGACCGGAAGGTTGGCGGTCGCGTTCGGCGCGGTCTCGGCGGTGACGCCCGAACCCAGCACTGCCCCGGAGAGCAGTACCGCCACCACGACGACCAGCCAGCTCAGTCGCGGGCCCACCGGGTGCAGGAAGCCGAGCCAGTTCTTTCTACCTTCGAATATTTCCACGCCAGAAAGAGTAGGATGTCCGCGTGGAGAAAGCAACGCGCCGCCCGGCCGGCCCGCCGAGCGACGAGGCGATCCGCCTGATCCGTGCCCTGCGCGCCTACATCAACGAGACCGAGATCTACATCGGCGCGGCCGGGCGGGAGGCGGACATGCACCGCACCGATCTCACGGGGCTGACGGTGGTGATGGATCGCGGCAACCTCGGCGAGAGCACCACCCCCGGTCAACTCAGCACCGCGATGCGACTGAGCGCTCCGGCGACGTCGGCGATGCTGGACCGCCTGGAGAAGCTCGGCCACGTGGTCCGCCACCCCCACCCCACCGATCGCCGATCGGTCGTGGTCGATCTGACCGATCACGCCCGCGAGGTCGGAGGCGCCATGTTCGGCCGTCTCGCCGCCCACTTGGCACCCGTCCTGGGCCAGCGGTCCGAGGCCGAGCTGGCCGACATCGCCGAGTTCCTCGAGCAGGTCGTCGAGGCGACCCGGGCCGCGAGCGACGAGATCAGCTGATCAGCGGCCAGCCAGCAGCCGCGCCGCCCGACGAAGGTCGGGGAGGACCCCGAAGACGGCGACCTTGTCCACGGCGTACGCCGGGAGCCGGGCCGGGCCCTTGCCGGTGACCCGGAACGTCGGGGTGACCAGGCAGCCGGCGCCGTCGACGGTGAAGTCGAGGGTGAGGACCGCTGCGATGCCATGCCAGCTGCCGACCTCGGTCCAGGTGTGCGGTCGCTCCAGGACGGTGGTCTCCATCTGAGGTCGCAGGCCGGGTGTCGTGACGTCGACCCAGCGCTGGCCCACGCGGGGCTCGCCGTAGACCGACTCGACGCGGCGCAGCGACGACTGCCACTCGGCGCGGTTGAGCGGATCGACCAGGTAGTCGAACGCGACCTCGCAGGGCACGTCGAAGCGCACCTGCCGGGTCATCAGAAGCTCGTGCCGGTGAGCCGCTCGAAGGCCTCGACGTACTTGCGCCGGGTCAGGTCGACGACTTCGGCGCTCAGCGCCGGTGGGGGCCCGCCGGCGCTGCGGTCCCATCCGCTCTCCGCCGAGGTCAGCCAGTTGCGCACGATCTGCTTGTCGTACGACGGCTGCGGACGTCCGGGCTGCCAGTCGTCGGCCGGCCAGAACCGGCTCGAGTCCGGGGTGAGGACCTCGTCGGCCAGCACGATGGTCCCCGAGGGCCGGCGACCGAACTCGAACTTGGTGTCGGCCAGGATGATGCCCCGTTCGCGGGCGATGGCCTCGGCGCGAGCGTAGACGTCGAGCGTCAGCTCGCGCAGTGCCTCAGCGTCCGAGGCGCCGATCGTGGCCACCACGGCGTCGTAGGAGACGTTCTCGTCGTGATCGCCCAGATCGGCCTTGGTGGCGGGGGTGAAGATCGGCTCGGGCAGCCGCGAGCCGTCCTCGAGACCACCGGGGAGGACGACACCACAGACCTCGCCGGTGGCGCGGTAGTCGAGCAGGCCGGAGCCGGTGAGGTAGCCCCGCGCCACGCACTCGACGGGAAACATCTCGAGCCGCTCGCAGACCACGGCACGACCGGTCACGGCCGCTGGGACGTCGGTGGACAGGATGTGGTGGGCCACCCCCAGCTGCTCGAACCACCACAGCGACATCCGGGTCAGGATCTCGCCCTTGTCGGGAATCCCGGGCGACAGCACGTAGTCGAAGGCCGAGATGCGGTCGCTCGCCACCATCAGCAGCTGGCCGGCGTACTCACCGGAGTCGAGCGTGTAGAGGTCGCGCACCTTGCCCGAGTGCAGGTGAGTCGCCCCTTCGATCACCGGCGCGGCTGGGATGTCCATGCTGCGGAGCCTATCGGCGGCCTGTGGACAGCCGAACGCACGCTGGCCGGAAGTCGGTCAGGCTGCTGCCGTGGATCCGGTCGACGCCCTCGCCGAGCTCGGCGGAGTGGCCGCACCGACCAGCTCCTGCAGCGGTGCACCTCCCGCGCAGTCCGGCAGGCCCTGCAGGCCGGGCGGATCATCAAGGTGACGCGCGGGCGCACCAGCTGCCCTCCGCGCACGAGGCTGCTGTCGCGGCTGCCCGGCTGCACGGCACCCTGAGCCATCTCAGTGCTGCTCAGCACCATGGATGGGAGCTGGCCAAGGATCCCGACAAGCCGTGGGTCTCGGTCCCACGCAATCGCAAGGTGACCACCACGCGCGGAGTGCACCTGGTCTACGGCGACGCGCGTGGAACCGTCACGAGTCCGGTGCAGACGGTGCTCGACTGCGCGCGCCGGTTGCCGTTCGGCGAGGCGCTCAGCGTCGCCGATTCGGCACTGCGCCACGGCGTGGATCCGCAGCACCTCAGTGCCGCCGCAGGTGCCGCCCGTGGCCCCGGTGCAGGTCGTTGCCGACGGGTGGCGAGGGAAGCGACCCCACTTGCCGCGAACCCGCTGGAGTCATCCCTGCGGGCGATCGTCCTCGAGGTGCCCGGCCTGTCGGTGAAGCCGCAGGTGCCGATCCAGCTCCCTGGGCTGCTCGTCCATCCGGACCTCGTCGACACCGATCTCGGAATCGTCATCGAGGCTGAGGGCTGGCTCTTCCACGGGGTCAGCCGCGAGCAGTTCTCCCGCGACCTGTGGCGCTACACCATGCTGGTTGTCCGTGGGTGGCTGGTGGTGCGGTTCGGCTATCGACAGGTGATGGAGCGGCCGGACTACGTGTTCGAGGCTCTCATGACGCTCGTTCAAACGGGCAGAAGGCTTCCCGGGTCGATCCACCCCCGCGCAACGACGTGATCGCAGGCGACTATTGCCCGTTTGGCCGAACAGTCAGCGGCTGTTCAACCACCAACCGAGCCGCCGGGTGAGCTGCGGTAGCACCACCCAGGTCATCAGCGGGATCATCACGAAGGTTGTCAGGAGCACCCGCACGGGGATCGCGAGGTCCGGAGCGACCGCGGCGAAGGCATAGGCCGCCAGGAGGCTGAGGGGGAAGAACGCCAGCCAGATCACGCTGGCCTGCTTCCACCGGGGAGGTGCCAGCGGTGCGCTGTCGAACCAGCCCTCTACGCCGGTGCCGCGGATGGACGTCGTCTCCACCAGGCCGAGCTGTTGGGCGTCCCACAGCCAGGACCGCCGCCGCTCGGAGCCCTCCCATGCTGCCATCGAGTCCTCGTCGGCGAACCGGTAGAGCAGCTGCCACTCGTCGGACGCCATCGCGGGTCGGATCCAGCCCGCCCCGAGGAACCCTGGCACCTGTCCGGCCAGCGCCGCACCGGCTCGGATCCAGCCGACCATCTCCTCGGCCAAGGAGGGGTCGACGTGCCGGGTGATGGACACGGTGACGGGCGCAGTCATGCACCCAGGCTGAGCCCTGCGGGCCGTCGATGGCAAAACGAACGACGCGCAGCGTCCCTGCCGGACAAGGTGATCCGCACGGTGGTCGGGTCACGCCGACAACTCGTTGCTCGGAGGCCCGCTGACTGCTGGCCGAGCAGGAGCTAGAGGATGTCGCCCGGGGAGTACGCCGCGGCCTCGGGGTGTGCCTTGGCGACCTCGTCGATGCGGCGACACACGGTCTGCACCTGGTCGACCGCCGCGCCGGTGAACGCGATCGGCGCCGCCACCAGAGAGGCGATCTGGTCGCGGGTCAGACCCAGTCGGGAGTCGGCAGCGAGTCGGTCGAGCAGGTCGTTGACGGCGAGCCCCTGGCGCATCTCCAGAGCCACGCCGACGGCATGCTCCTTGATGGCCTCGTGGGCGACCTCGCGCCCGACCCCGTTGCGCACCGCGGCCATCAGCACCTTCGTGGTGGCCAGGAAGGGCAGGTAGCGATCCAGCTCGCGCTGGATCACGGCCGGGAAGGCACCGAACTCGTCGAGCACGGTCAGGAACGTCTGGAACAGCCCGTCGGAGGCGAAGAACGCATCCGGCAGGGCCACCCGCCGGACGACTGAGCAGGAGACGTCGCCCTCGTTCCACTGGTCCCCGGCGAGCTCGCCGACCATCGAGAGGTGGCCCCGCAGGATGACGGCGAGCCCGTTGACCCGCTCGCACGAGCGCGTGTTCATCTTGTGCGGCATCGCGCTCGAGCCGACCTGGCCCTCCTTGAAGCCCTCGGTGACAAGCTCGATGCCGGCCATCAGGCGGATCGTGGTGGCGAGGTTCGACGGTCCGGCCACGAGCTGGACCAGCGCGGAGACGACCTCGAAGTCGAGGGAGCGGGGGTAGACCTGGCCGACGCTGACGAAGACGTCCTCGAAGCCGAGATGGCGGGCCACCCGCTGTTCGAGGTCGGCGAGCTTGGCGGCGTCACCGTCGAGCAGGTCGAGCATGTCCTGGGCGGTGCCCATCGGGCCCTTGATGCCGCGCAGCGGGTAGCGGGCGAGCAGCTCCTCGATCCGCTGCAGGGCCACGAGCATCTCGTCGGCGACGGTCGCGAAGCGCTTGCCGAGGGTGGTGGCCTGGGCGGCGACGTTGTGGGAGCGACCGGCCATCACGGTGGTCTCGTGCTCGGCGGCGAGCCGCCCGAGGCGTACGACGGTCGCGACCCCGCGGTCGCGGAGCACCTCCAGCGACTGCCGGACCTGGAGCTGCTCGACGTTCTCGGTGAGGTCGCGCGAGGTCATGCCCTTGTGGATGTGCTCGTGGCCGGCGAGCGCGCAGAACTCCTCGATCCGGGCCTTCACGTCGTGGCGGGTGACCCGCTCGCGGGCCGCGATCGAGGCGAGATCGACCTGCTCGACGACTGCCTCGTAGGCCTCGATGACGCCGTCCGGGATCTCGACACCGAGATCCTGCTGAGCCTTCATCACCGCGATCCACAGGCGGCGCTCGAGGATGATCTTGTGTTCCGGCGACCAGATCGCGGCCAGGTCGGCGCCGGCGTAGCGGGTGGCCAACACGTTCGGGTGGTTCACGACTTGCTCGCCTTCAGTGCGATGTCGGTGCGGTGCTGGGCACCCGGGAAGCTGATCGTGGCCACGCCTTCGTAGGCCTTGGCGCGGGCGTCGGCGAGATCGGTGCCGACGGCGGTCACGGCCAGCACCCGGCCACCTGCAGTGACCAGGTGGCCATCGACGAGGGCGGTGCCGGCGTGGATGACGTGCACATCGTCCTCACGGTCGAGAGTCTCGGTGCCGACGATGACGTCGCCCGACGACGATGACTCCGGATAACCCTTGCTCGCCATCACCACGGCCACCGCCGCGCCCGACTTCCACGACGGAGGAGGCACGGCAGCCAGGTCGCCGGTGGCGGCGCCCATCAGGAGGGGGCTCAGGGGCGAGTCGAGCAAGGTCATCAGGGCCTGGGTCTCGGGGTCACCGAAGCGGGCGTTGAACTCGATGACCCTGGTGCCCGTGGAGGTCAGCGCCAGCCCGGCGTACAGCAGGCCCCGGAACGGGTTGCCCCGGCGCGCCATCTCGTCGACCGTGGGCTGCAGGACATCGCGCAGCACCTCGGCCACCAGGTCGTCGGGGGCCCACGGAAGCGGCGTGTAGGCCCCCATGCCGCCGGTGTTGGGGCCGGCGTCGCCGTCGAAGATCCGCTTGAAGTCCTGCGCGGGCTGGAGGGGGTAGACCGTGGTGCCGTCGGTGATCGCGAAGAGCGACACCTCGGGGCCGTCGAGGAAGTCCTCGACCACGACCCGCTCGCACTGCGCGGCATGCGCCAGCGCGACGTCCCGGTCGCCGGTCACCACCACACCCTTGCCGGCGGCGAGGCCGTCGTCCTTGACGACGTACGGGGCACCGAACTCGTCGAGCGCGGCGGCCACGTCGTCGGCGGTGAGACAGACGCGCGCGGCAGCGGTGGGTACGCCGGCAGCGGTCATCACGTCCTTCGCGAAGGCCTTCGAGCCCTCGAGCTGGGCGGCTTCCTGCGACGGCCCGAAGACGGCGATCCCGCGGCTGCGGACGGCGTCAGCCACCCCGGCGACCAACGGCGCCTCGGGGCCGATCACGACCAGGTCCACGCCGAGCTTCTCGGCGAGGTCGGCCACCTCGATCCCCGACATGGGGTTCACCGCGTGAAGAGTGGCCAGGTCGGTCATCCCGGGGTTGCCGGGAGCCACGTGCACCTCGGTGACGCCGGGATCGCGGGCGAGCGCCCAGGCGAGCGCGTGCTCGCGGCCGCCGGTGCCGATGACAAGAGTCTTCACAGGCGTCGATCCTATCGGCGCCCTCTCACTGCTGCTTGGCCAGGAAGGTCAGCGCCGCCTCGGCGACGTCGCCCCAGCCCGCGTCGATCACCAAGGAGTGCCCACGGCCCGGGATCTCGACGATCTCGGTGCGGTGGGAGTTGCGCTTCTGCTGCTTGTACGCCGCGTTGGCCAGCGCCCACGGGACGATGTTGTCCTTCTGGCCCGAGATGATCAGCATCGGTCCCCGGTCGGGGTTGACCTTGTCAGCCTTGGCCTCGGTGCCGGGGTGGAGGTTGGCGGTGGCGGCCTGGAAGAGCGGTCGGCCCGGGGCGGCGACGTGGAACTCCTCGTAGAGCGCGCGGGCCTCGGCCTCCGACACGGCGTTGGCGAAGCCGTACCGGAACTGTTCGAAGGTGAGGGTGACGGCCTTCGTGCGGTTGCCTGGATTGCCCAGCACCGGGAAGGCGGCCTTGAGCGCGGAGAACGGGAGCGGGAGTACGCCGCGACTCGGAGCGGGGTCGATCGAGACGGTGGCGGTGGCGAGCCCCCGGCCGGCCAGGATCTGCACCAGCAGGCCCCCGAAGGAGTGCCCGATCACGATGGGCTTGCGCTCGAGCGTGGCGATGAGGTCGGCGACGTGGTCGGCGACCTGGCCGACCGACTTGCCGGCGAAGCCGTCCGGGTTGGCGCGGGCCTCGGCGACCGTCTCGGGGTCGTCGGGCCAGTCCGCGGCCACGGTGGCGTAGCCGCGCTCCTCGAACAGGGTGCGCCAGGCGGCCCAGCTGCTGGGCAGGAGCCACAGCCCGTGCACGAAGACGACGGGCTGGCGGCCGGACGCATTGGCGGCGGCGACCTCGGCTGACTCGCGGGGAGAGATGGTGCTGGTCATGGTTGCGCTCCTGGTTGGTGGGCGGGGCTCAGCCTCGGACGAGCACCGTCTGCTCGCGACCCGGCCCGACACCGACGCCCCAGAACTGGGTGCCGGACATCGACTCCAGTGCCTCGACGTAGAGCTGGGCGTTCTTCGGCAGGTCCTCGAAGGTGCGGCAGCCGGAGATGTCGGTCTGCCAGCCGTCGAAGTATTCGTAGATCGGCGTCGCGTGGTGGAACTCCGACTGCGTCATCGGCATCTCGTCGTGGCGGACGCCGTCGATCTCGTAGGCCACGCAGACCGGGATGCGCTCCCAGCTGTCGAGCACGTCGAGCTTGGTGAGGTAGTAGTCGGTGAGCCCGTTGACGCGGCTGGCATAGCGGGCGACGACGGCGTCGTACCAGCCGCAGCGGCGGTTGCGCCCGGTCGAGACGCCGACCTCGCCGCCGATCTCCCAGAGCTTCTCGCCGTCCTCGTCGAACAGCTCGGTCGGGAACGGACCCGACCCGACGCGGGTGGTGTAGGCCTTGATCACGCCGATCACCCGATCGATGCGGGTCGGCCCGACTCCGGCTCCGGTGCAGACGCCGCCGGCGATCGCGTTGCTGGAGGTCACGAACGGATAGGTGCCGTGGTCGACGTCGAGCATCGTCGCCTGGGCGCCCTCGAACAGCACCGTCTTGCCCTCGTCGAGCGCGTCGTTGAGCAGCAGGCTGGTGTCGGTGACCATCGGGCGCAGCCGGTCGGCGTAGCCGAGCAGCTCCTCCACGATCTCCTCGACCCCGATCGCCCGCCGGTTGTAGACCTTGGCGAGCAGGTGGTTCTTCATGTCGAGCGCCCCCTCGACCTTCTGGCGCAGGATCGACTCGTCGAACAGGTCGGCCACCCGGATGCCGGTGCGGTTGATCTTGTCGGCGTACGCCGGCCCGATCCCACGCCCGGTGGTCCCGATCTTGTTCTTGCCCAGGAACCGCTCGGCGACCTTGTCGATGGTCGAGTGGTATGACGCGATGATGTGGGCGTTGGCACTCACGATCAGGTTGGTGACGTCGACCCCGCGCTCGCGCAGGCCGTCGAGCTCCCGGAAGAGCGCCTCCGGCGAGATCACCACCCCGTTGGCGATCACGGCCGTGCAGCCGGGCGTGAGGATGCCGCTGGGCAGCAGGTGGGTGGCGAACTTCTCGCCGTTCACCACGATCGTGTGACCGGCGTTGTGTCCGCCACTGGTGCGCACGCAGTAGTCGATCGTGGTGCTCGTCGCCAGCAGATCGGTGGCCTTGCCCTTGCCCTCGTCGCCCCACTGGGCGCCGAGGATGACGATGGCGGGCATCGCATCTCCTTCGGTGGTCGAACGTCGTCGAGACCCGTGAAATGCAAGCGACCCCGGCAAGAAGGCGCCGGGGCTCTTGCGGCCACACGCTACCAAAGACCGGGTGGGTAGTGTCCTCGCCATGGATCCCCTCCTCGTCATCACCAACAGCGACGCCGGCTCGGCCGACCAGGAGAGACTCGATGCGGCGCTCTCCGTGCTTCGCGCCAACGCCTCGGTGGAGGTGGCGGCCACCGCCAACCCGGGTGAGCTCGACGGGGTGCTCCACCGCGCAGCGTCCCGGCGGATCGTGGTCGCCGGCGGTGACGGGTCACTGCACGCGGTGGTCGCGGCCCTGCACCGCCGCAACGAGCTGAAGGACAAGGTCCTGGGCCTCATCCCCCTCGGGACGGGCAACGACTTCGCGCGCGGCACCGGCATCCCGCTCGATCCGGCCGAGGCCGCCGAGCTGATCCTGCACGGCGAGATCCGGGCGGTCGACCTGATCGTCGACGAGTTGGGCGAGGTCGTGGTCAACAACGTGCACGCGGGCATCGGCGCCCAGGCCAGCCGCCGGGGGCACCGCTGGAAGCATCGCCTCGGCAAGCTCGGGCTGGGCCGGCTGGGCTACCCGATCGGCGCGGTGCTCTCCACGTTCCAGCCTCCTCACGTGCGGTTGCACATCGAGGTGGACGGTCACGTCGTCGTCGGGGTCGACCAGCCGGTGCTGCAGATCGCCCTCGGCAACGGGTCCCACGTCGGTGCCGGCACCGAGCTCAACCCCGAGGCCGACCCCGAGGACGGACGGATCGACGTGGTGATCTCACGCTCGCTGAGCCCGCGAGCCCGCCTGGGATACGTCCTGCAGCTGCGGCGCGGGGAGCACCACGAGCGGCCCGACGTGATCAACCTCAAGGCGCGGGAGGTGTCGATCGCGGGCGAGCGGTTCTGGTGCAGCGCCGACGGCGAGATCTACGGTCCGGAGCGGCAGCGCAGCTGGCACCTCGAACCGGCCGCCTACTCGATGACCCTGCCGCACTGATCGGTCCCCTCTAGAGCAGTCCGCGCCGGGCGGCCTCGACCCCGGCCTGGAACCTCGTCTCGACGTGGAACTCGTCCAGGAGCTCGGCCACGCGGCGTCGTACCGTGCGCAGGCTCAGGCCCATGGTCCGGGCGATCTGCTCGTCCTTCGCCCCGGCCGCGAGCTGTCGCAGCAGCAGGTGTCGCGCATGGGCCTGGCTGCGGCGGGCCTCGAACCCGGGGACCGGCGTGGCGTGGGACCAGGTGCTCTCGAAGAGCATCGAGAGGGCACCGACGATCGCCGGCTGGCGGATCAGCAACCGCGGCTCGTCGGCGTGGCCCAGCGGCTCCGGGAGTACGGCGTGCGTCGTGCCGATCACGATGAGGCGGGTCGGCAGCTCGGGCACCACCCGGATCTCCTCCCCCGCGTCGGCGCGCACCTGGAGGGCCTCTGGAGCCTCCCGCACCGCCAGCTCGGGGTAGATCGCCCGGGACCGGCGTCCCGACCGTACGGCGGCAGCGATCACCTCGGCGACGGCGGACTCACGGGGGATCCGCCAGGCGTCAGGGCGGAACCACAGCAGGTCGCCGCGACTGTTCTCGACCAGCGCCCGCAGCAGCTTGAGCGGGTTGCCACCCGACGTCACCTCACCGTCGAGGTCGGCGACCTCCGCCACCTCGCCGGGAGCCGGACGGCTGGCAGCGGCGACGAGATGCGGGATCGCGAGGGCCAGGTCCTCGAGGCGCTCCCGGGACCGGGCTGCCAGCTCGGCCTCGGTCGCCACCATCGTGGCGACCAGGCCCGAGGGCGACAGCACCCGCACCCGGTCGTCCACCAGCTCGACGAGGCCGAAGTCGACAAGCCGGGACAGCTCGCCCTCCAGGTCTTCCGGGGTGGTGACCAGGCGGGAGGCGAGCACACCCAGAGTGCTCCCGGACAGCGGCAGGATGCGCTGGTGAAGCCGCTCCAGCTCGGCCGGCACACCGAGGGCGGCCAGAACGGACGCGGCGGGACGACGAGACATCCTGGCAGTTTAGTGCCAGTGGCATCTTCAGGGGCGAACTCGGCTCGGTGCCGGTGCGAAGATGCTGCCTCCACTCGACCCGTTCCCGACGGTCCCACCGCGGGGGATGTGACTTGCCGGGGGTGGCAGTGGACGCGCGAGGCGCTGGATTCGACCACGGTCGACTCCGGCGCCTCTCGCCATCTCCGGTGTCCCCCTAGGAGCGTGACTCGGGCCGCAGGTGCGGGAACAGGATCGTCTCCCGGATGTTGGCCCCGGTGAACAGCATGATCAGCCGGTCGATGCCGAGTCCGAGACCGCCCATCGGCGGGGCGCCGTACTCCAGAGCCCTCAGGAAGTCCTCGTCGAGCTGCATGGCCTCCGCATCGCCGGCAGCGGCCAGCTGAGACTGCTCGGTGAGCACCTGACGCTGGACGACAGGGTCGATCAGCTCGGTGAAGCCGGTGCCGCGCTCGATGCCGGCGATGATGAGGTCCCACGCCTCGATCAGCCGCGGGTCGTCCCGGTGCTGCCGGGCGAGCGGCTGGGCCGAGGGCGGGTAGTCGTAGAGGAAGGTCGGCTGGAGCAGGGTCGGCTCGACCAGCTCGCCGAGGATCTCGAGCACCAGCTTCTCCGCTCCCCACGCCGGGTCGAAGGGCAGCTCGTGAGCCTCCAGGAAGCCGCGCAGGGTCTCGACACCGGTGTCGGGGGTGACGGTCTGACCGACCGCGTCGCTCACGGCGTCATAGACCTTCAGCCAGCGCCACTCCCCGTCGAGGTCGACGACTCCGGCCGGGGTCTCGACCTGGCGGCTGCCGAGCGCGTCGGCTGCGGCGAGGAACATCGCCTGCATCAGCTCGGCGATGCTGCGCTGGTCGCCGTAGGCCTGGTAGGCCTCGAGCATCGTGAACTCGGGGCTGTGGGTCGAGTCGGAGCCCTCGTTGCGGAAGATCCGCCCGATCTCGAAGACCTGGTCCACACCGCCCACGACCGCCTTCTTCAGGTTCAGCTCCAGCGCGATGCGCAGCGTCATCTCCTGGTCGAACGCGTTGATGTGGGTGCGGAACGGACGGGCGGAGGCGCCGCCGTGGATCAGCTGCAGGACCGGCGTCTCGATCTCCACGTAGCCGCGCTCCTCGAGCGTCGCGCGGATGGCTCGCACGATGCGGGAGCGGTTGCGCACCATGTCGCGGGACTCCTGCCGCACGACCAGGTCGGCGTACCGCTGCCGCACCCGTGACTCCTCGGAGAGGTCCTTGTGCAGCACCGGCAGCGGGCGAAGGGCCTTGGACGCCATCTCCCAGCGCGACGCCATCACCGACAGCTCGCCACGCTTGGACGAGATGACCCGGCCCTCGACGAACACGTGGTCGCCGAGGTCGACGGTCGCCTTCCAGTCGGCCAGGGCCTCCTCCCCCACCTCCGCGAGGCTGAGCATCACCTGCAGGCGGGTGCCCACTCCCTCCTGCAGGGTGGCGAAACAGAGCTTCCCGGTGTTGCGGACGAAGATCACTCGTCCGGCCACACCGACGACGTCCTGGGTCTCCTCCCCGGTCTCCAGGTGTCCCCACTGCTCCCGGACCGCCTCCAAGGAGTGCGTGCGGGCCACCGCGACGGGGTAGGCCTGCCGGCCCTCGTCGAGGAGTCGCTGACGCTTCGCCCGGCGCACCTTCATCTGGTCGGACAGGTCGAGGTCGGGCTGTTCGGGGGTGTCACTCACCCGCGAAGAATAGCGAGTGCGCGAACTGCTCCGGGCCTAGCCCAGGAGCTCGTCGTAGGCCGTGGCGCTGGAGTCGCGCAGGAACTCCGAGCAGCGGTCCCACTCGGCGTCCTCGCCGATGGCCTTCGCGGAGACGGCGAGCAGGGCGAGGCAGCGCAGGAAGCCGCGGTTGGGCTCGTGCTCCCACGGCACCGGGCCGTGGCCCTTCCACCCGTTGCGTCGCAGCATGTCGAGGGAGCGGTGGTAGCCGACCCGGGAGTAGGCATAGACGGTCACGTCGTCGGCACCGTCCGCCTTGGCCTGCTCGGCGAGCGCGGCCCAGGCCCAGGGTGACGCCGGGGCACGGCGTACGACGTCGACGGGGTCGGCGCCTTCGACCAGCTCGGCTGCGGCGGGATCAACGGGCAGGTGGGTGGCGGGTGGTCCTGCCATCAGGTCGAAGTGGCTCATGGCCTCAGCGTAGTCACGGGCCCGGAATCGATGTCGGTGGTTCGGTGTTGACTACAACCATGTCCGACACCATCGACGCGGGCGCGCCCGCGAAGGCGCCCCACGAGCTCAATCCCTGGCCGGCGCTGTTCGCCCTCTGCCTCGGGTTCTTCATGATCCTGGTCGACTCGACCATCGTCTCCGTCGCGACGCCGGCGATCATCGAGGACTTCGACGCGGGCGTCAACGAGGTGGTCTGGGTGACCAGCGCCTACCTGCTGGCCTACGCCGTGCCCGTCTTGATCACCGGTCGACTCGGTGACCGGTTCGGGCAGAAGAAGATCTACCTGATCGGTCTGACGGTCTTCACCCTGGCGTCGCTGTGGTGCGGGCTCACCGGCACGATCGAACAGCTCATCATCGCCCGGGTGGTGCAGGGTCTGGGCGCCGCGCTGATGACGCCCCAGACGATGGCGACGATCACCCGGATCTTCCCGTCCGAGCGACGCGGACAGGCGATGGCGCTGTGGGGTGCCACGGCCGGCGTGGCGACCCTCGTGGGCCCGATCCTCGGCGGGGTGCTGGTCGACTCGCTGGGCTGGGAGTGGATCTTCATCATCAACGTGCCGGTGGGCCTGGTCGGCTTCGTGCTCGCCTACCGCCTGGTCCCGACCCTGTCGACCAACCCACACCGCTTCGACTGGCTGGGGGTCGCGCTGAGCGGGGCGGGCATGTTCGCCCTCGTCTTCGGCATCCAGGAGGGCCACCAGCACGACTGGGGCACCGGCATCTGGCTGCTCATCGCCGCAGGGCTCGCGGTGATGGCGCTGTTCGTGTGGTGGCAGGCCCGCAACACCCGCGAGCCGCTGGTGCCGCTGCGCCTGTTCCGCGACCGCAACTTCTCGTTGGCCAACGTCGGCATCACCACGATGGGCTTCGCCATCACCGCCATGGCGATCCCCCTGATGCTCTACGCCCAGCTGGTCCGGGGGCTCTCACCCACCGGTGCAGCGCTGCTGCTGGTGCCGATGGCGGTGGTGACCCTCGCCCTCGCCCCTGTCGTCGGCAAGCTCACCGACACGATCCACCCACGGATCCTGACCGGCCTCGGCTTCGGCCTGACCGTGACGTCGCTGGTGTGGCTGTCGCGGGTGATGACTCCCGACAGCGCGACCTGGGAGATCCTGCTGCCGATGGCCCTGCTCGGCCTGGGCAACGCCGGGGTCTGGGCACCTCTCAGCGCCACCGCCACGCGCAACCTCGAGATGCGTGAGGCGGGTGCGGGCGCGGGCGTCTACAACGCCACCCGGCAGTTCGGTGCGGTGCTCGGCGCTGCCGCGATCGCCGTCCTGATGGACTCGCGGCTCGCCGCCAACCTGCCCGGCATGAGCTCCGCCGGCACGGCCGAGGCGGCGGGAGGACAGCTCCCCCGAGCCGTCCTCGAGCCGTTCAGCCACGCCATGGCTCAGTCGATGCTGCTGCCGCCGACGATCCTGCTGGTCGGTCTGCTGGCGGTGCTCTTCTTCGCCACGCCGCGACACCTCAAGCCGGTCAGCTGACCGAGGTCCCGGCCGAGCGCAGGTTCTCGCAGGCGGTGACGACGCGGGCCGCCATGCCCTCCTCGCCGGCCTTGCCCCAGGCGCGCGGGTCGTAGGCCTTCTTGTTGCCGACCTCGCCGTCGATCTTGAGCACGCCGTCGTAGTTGGCGAACATGTGGGCGGCGATGGGGCGAGTGAAGGCGTACTGCGTGTCGGTGTCGACGTTCATCTTGATGACGCCGTAGTCGACGGCGGCCGCGATCTCCTCGGGCAGTGAGCCGGAGCCGCCGTGGAAGACCAGGTCGAACGGCTTCGAGCCGGCTGGCAGCCCCAGGTGGGCGGTGACGGCCTCCTGGGCCTGGAGCAGGATCTCGGGGCGCAGCTTGACGTTGCCCGGCTTGTAGACGCCGTGCACGTTGCCGAAGGTCAGCGCGGTCAGGTAGCGGCCCTTCTCCCCCACGCCGAGCGCGGCCACCGTGGCGAGAGCGTCCTCGGCGGTGCTGTAGAGCTGCTCGCCGCCACCACCCTCGACGCCGTCCTCCTCGCCACCGACGACTCCCACCTCGATCTCGAGGATGATGTGGGCCGCGGCCGCGAGGGCGAGCAGCTCCTCGGCGATCTGGAGGTTCTCGTCGAGGGGTACGGCGCTGCCGTCCCACATGTGGGACTGGAAGAGCGGGTTCTCGCCCCGGGCGACCCGTTCGGCGGAGATCGCCAGGAGCGGGCGGACGAAGCCGTCGAGCTTGTCCTTGGGGCAGTGGTCGGTGTGCAGGGCCACGTTGATCGGGTAGTTCTTGGCGACCTCGGCGGCGTACGCCGCGAAGGCGGCCGATCCGGTGACCATGTTCTTGATGGAGGGGCCGGACAGGTAGTCGGCACCCCCCGTGGAGACCTGGAGGATCCCGTCGGACCCGGCGTCGGCGTAGCCCTTCAGCGCCGCGTTGAGCGTCTGCGAGGACGACACGTTGATGGCGGGATAGGCGAAGGCTCCTGCCTTCGCGGAGTCGAGCATCTGGGCGTAGACCTCGGGGGTGGCGATAGGCATGCGAACTCCTGAGAAGCGGGGGTCGATGAGACTCAGACCACACTAGTGGCTACCGGGCGGTCGCTTCATCCGTCCGAATCCCGGTCAGACTTTCACCCGTGGTTCTCCGGCTCGACCGCCCGGGTGCGATCAACCCCGCCAGGCGGGGACCTCGGCGGCACCGGACAGATCGGCGTACGTCCTGATCCAGGCGTGCATCGCGATGGCGGCTGCGGCCGAGGCATTGATCGACCGGGTCGACCCGAACTGGGCGATCGAGAAGGTGCCGTCGCAGACGTCGCGAGCGCCCGCCGACAGCCCGGGGCCCTCCTGGCCGAACAGGAAGCACACCTGCCGGGGCACGGTCATGGTCTCGAGGTGGGCCGAGCCCGGGAGGTTGTCGATGCCGAGCAGCTGCACGCCGCTGGCGTGCAGGTGGCTGGCCAGGTCCGCAGCGGTCTCGTGGTGCCGGATGTGCTGGTAGCGGTCGGTGACCATGGCGCCGCGGCGGTTCCACCGCCGGTTGCCGACGATGTGCACCTCGGCGGCGAGGAAGGCGTTGGCCGAGCGGACGATCGTGCCGATGTTGAAGTCGTGCTGCCAGTTCTCGATGGCCACGTGGAAGTCATGGCGACGCTCGTCGAGGTCGGCGACGATCGCCTCCATTCGCCAGTAGCGGTAGCGGTCCACCACGTTGCGCCGATCACCGTGCGCCAGGAGGTCGGGGTCGAAATGCGGCGCGGTCGGGAGCGGCCCCGGCCACGGCCCCACCCCCACCTCGGCCGGGCCGTGGGGCATCGGGTCGTACGGCGCCCGCTGGTCCGTCTCATGCTCACCCGCCATGACACGCGAGCGTAACCGTCTGGCAGTTAGGGTTTGCCCGTGACCGCACTCCTGCTGCAGCCGTTGCTGCTGGGCATGAACTGGATGGATCCCGAATGGCTTCTCGAGCAATTCGGGCAGGAGCTGTTCTGGATCAGCCTGGCCATCGTGTTCGTCGAGTGCGGCCTGTTCTTCCCGTTCCTGCCCGGTGACACCCTGCTGTTCGCGATGGGGCTTTTCATCGCGACCGAGAAGATCGACATCTTCGGCGGCCACCACTCGGTCGACCTGGTGGCGGCGCTGGCCCTGTTCAGCGCGGCGGCGTTCCTGGGCAACGTGGCCGGCTACGAGATCGGGCGTCGGATCGGTCCACCGCTCTACGAGCGCGAGGGCCGCATCCTCAAGCGGAAGTACTTCGACCAGACCGAGACCTTCTTCGAGAAGCACGGCAACAAGGCGCTGGTGATCGGCCGGTTCGTCCCGTTCGTGCGGACCTTCATCACCGTGGTCGCTGGGGTGACCCGAATGGACCGGCGTCGGTTCTTCCTGTGGAGCGCCATCGGTGCGGTGCTGTGGGTCTTCCTGATCACGCTGCTGGGGTACTTCCTCGGCACCAGTCCGATCGGCGACTGGCTGCAGAGCAACATCGACTACGCGATCCTGCTGCTGCTGGCGCTCTCCGTCATCCCGGTGGCCGTGGAGTGGTGGCGCCATCGTCGGCCGACCGCCAAGGTCGCCGAGTAGCGCTACTTCCGCTCCGTGGACTCCAGGTGACCGAAGGCGATCATCCGGTTGTCGGTGTGGAAGATCTCCGAGCAGGTGGTGAGGGTGATCAGCCGCTGGCCCTCGCGCTGGCGTGGCTGGACCCCGCCGTCCGGGTTCCTCGGCAGTGGCTCCAGCACCCAGGTGCCGGTGAACGGCACCACCAGGGCATCGCCGGCGGTGTCCAGGACGTAGGTATAGATGGTCGAGCGGGTCTCGATCACGATCTCGTCGCCCACCTCGAGGTCGGGCAGGTTGCGAAACGGCTCACCGTGAGTCACCCGATGGCCGGCGAGGGCGTAGTTACCGACCTCGCCCACCGACGCCGTCTCGGTGAAGTGGCCGACACCGGCGGCGAGGACGTCGTCAGCGGTGCCCTGGAGGATCGGGACGGCGTAGTCCTTGCCGAACCGGGGCACCCGCAGGAGGGCGTCGGCCTTCATCGAGTCGACGGTCGCGAGGTCCTTGCCGGCTTCCCACTGCTGCTCGAGCGAGGTCGTGATCTCACGGTGCTTGCGGGCCGAGACGATGTTGGTGCCGTAGAGCTGCCAGCCGACGTACGCGATCAGCGACAGGCCGCACACGATGAGCAACCAGCCGAGTCGCGACTGCCAGCGGCGGCGTCGTGGTGCGTCAGGCATGCCGCACATTGTGGCCCACTAGTCTCGGCTGCATGACTCGTGTCGCGCGCCGCCTGCAGGGGATCGCGCCGACGATCTTCGGTGAGATGTCGGCGTTGGCCGTCCGCACGGGCTCGGTGAACCTGGGGCAGGGCTTCCCCGACGCCGACGGACCCACCTCCGTGATCCTGCGGGCGGAGCGGGCGCTGGAGGGCGGCGAGAACCAGTACGCCCCCGGACCGGGACGGCCCGAGCTGCGCGCCGCGATCGCCCGGCACCAGCAACGGGAGTACGGCATCGAGCTGGACCCCGACACCGAGGTCGTGGTCACCACCGGCGCGACCGAGGCGATCGCCGCGGCCGTCCTCGGACTGGTCGACCCCGGCGACGAGGTGGTCGTGCTGGAGCCCTTCTACGACTCCTACGTCGCGGTGCTCCAGATGGCCGGCGCCGTACGCCGCCCCGTGACCCTGCGGGCACCCGCCTTCCGGCTCGACGTCGCGGCGCTGTCCGCGGCCGTGACCGACCGCACCCGGTTCCTGCTCGTCAACAGCCCGCACAACCCCACCGGCATGGTCCTCACGGCGGCCGAGTCGCAGGCCATCGCGCAGGTCGCGATCGCCCACGACCTGGTCGTGATCACCGACGAGGTCTACGAGCACCTCACCTACGACGTCGAGCACATCCCGCTGTGCACCCTGCCCGGGATGGCCGAGCGCACCCTGACGATCTCCAGCGTGGGCAAGTCGTTCTCCTTCACCGGCTGGAAGGTCGGCTGGGCGAGCGGACCGGCCGAGCTGGTCGGGGCGGTGCTCGCCGCCAAGCAGTGGCTGACCTTCACCTCCGCCGGGCCCCTGCAGTCGGCCGTGGCCTCGGCACTCGACCAGGAGCAGGCATGGCCAGCGGGGCTCGCGGCTGACCTCCGACGTCGGCGCGACCTGCTCTGCACCGGTCTCGCGGACCTCGGCCTGCCCACCACGCGACCGGACGGGAGCTATTTCGCGATCACCGACATCACGGACCTCGGGTGGCCGGACGGGCGCTCGTTCTGCCTGGCGCTGCCCGAGCGGGCCGGGGTGGTGGCGATCCCGTTGCAGGGCTTCTACGACGACCAGGAGGCTGGACGTCAGCTCGTGAGGTGGGCGTTCTGCAAGGATCGCTCGGTCATCGAGGAGGCGCTGCGGCGGCTGAACGGGGTCTCCCTGGGCGCAGCGGTCCTATAGTCGGACGGTGAGCTTCGAAGTCACCGCCGAGGCCTACTCGCGCTTCATGGGTCGCTACGCCGATCCGCTGGCGCCGCTGTTCGCCGACCTGGCCGTCGTACGTCACGGGCAGCGCGCCCTCGACGTCGGCTGCGGCCCCGGCACCCTGACCGCCGTCCTGGTCGATCGCCTCGGGCAGGACGCCGTCGCGGCCATCGACCCCTCCGACTCGTTCGTCGCGGCCACGGCGGCGCGATTCCCGAAGGTGGCGGTCAGGTCGGGCTCAGCCGAGGAGCTTCCGTATGCGGACGACGAGTTCGACCTCACGCTGGCACAGCTGGTGGTGCACTTCATGAGCGACCCCGTTGCGGGCCTTCGTGAGATGGGTCGCGTGACCCGACCCGGTGGCTCGGTCGCGGCCTGTGTCTGGGACCACGCGGGTGGTGAGGGACCGCTGTCGCTGTTCTGGCGCTGCGCCGCGGAGCTGGACCCGAGCACGCCGGGCGAGTCCAGCCTGCCGGGCACCAGCGAGGGCGACCTCGCGAGGCTGGCCGCGGAAGCAGGGTTGAGCTCGATCACGAGCGGTTCGCTCAGCGTCGTGGTGCACTGCGAGACCTTCGCCGACTGGTGGGCGCCGTACACGCTGGGCGTGGGGCCGGCCGGCGCCTACGTCGCCGGACTGGCGCCGCCACGGCGTGAGGCGCTCAGGGCACGGTGTGCCTCGAGGCTGCCGTCGGAGGGCTTCGAGGTCACCGCCACCGCCTGGAGCGTCGTCGCACGTCCCTAGCGCGGTGGCGGCGGCGGGGCACACCAGGCGGCCGCCCGTGAGGTGAGCAGCAGTCTGAGCACCACGGCCGAGGCGATCAGCACGGGCAGCGTGACGAGGTTGCTGAACAGGGCCAACAGGGACACGGCGGCCACGACGGCGGAGGAGGCGAGGAGCGCCTTGCGCGCCCAGGACCGCCCCAGCCAGACGAAGTAGGTGGCCCCCATCACCAGCAGCGACCACACGAACAGCACGGCGATGACGACACTGACCCCGACGAGCAGGGCCTCCTGCGACATCCCCGAGGTGTCCAGATCGGGATTCTGGGCGATCGCGTCGTCGATGAGGGCGTGACCTTCGACGAGCAGGGCCAACAGACCGATGCCGAGGCCCACCGCGCAGAGGGCGGAGAAGGCCCAGCTGACCACGCAGGCCCAGAGGACCTGGTCGGGTCGATCGCGTTTCGCGACCGCGTGGGGCGGTGGCGGCGGCAGGGTGCCGAAGCCGACGTACGGCGCCGCCTCGACGGGTGGTGGAGCGGACGACCAGTGGCCGGGCTCGCGAGCCCCGGACGGGTGAACGACCTCGGGTCGTGGTCGGCTCACGCCGTCGAACCAGTCGCGTGCGGGGCGTGACCAGAGCAGGAGGGCGGACGCTGCGACCAGGGAGGAGAAGAAGCCACCGGCCACGATCCCGGACAGGAACAGGGGGACCGCGACGATGGACAGGGCGATCCGGGACGGCCTGTGGCGGCGCAGGACGTGCCAGCCGAGCACGGCGGCCGCGGTGGCGCACCCGGCTGCGACCATCGCCAGCAGGCGCAGGAGGGTCAGCGCGGACTCAGTGGACAGCCCCAGTCCTTCGCCGGTCGAGGTGCGAAGGAAACGCTCGACCTCCTCACGCACCTCCAGCGTGTGGAAGCTGCCGATCTGCTCGAAGGCGGTGAGCACGACGACGACCGATCCCACGATCACCATCCACCCGGCCATGGTCACCTGGCTGGGGCGCATCAACTTTGCCTCGCTCACTCCTCCATTTGACCACCTCAGGCAAAGGCCGTGCGATATCGCCCGAAATGACCACCTGGAGTGACGAAATCGCGGGTGCAAGACACAAGTTCGGGTAGTAAACCGTTGTGGCGCGTGATTTCGGGCCCTGCATGGCTGTTCAATACTCCTAACACCCATCGTGGTGGGGGGAACGATCATCGAAGTGGTCAACGTCGGGGGGCGTAGGAACATGAAGAATCAGGCGCGCACGCGCACAGTGCGATGGAGAGTCGACAAGACGTCGAGCACCGGCTTTGCCGTGCTCACGCATCAGGGGGATGCAGACGCGGTCGACGTGCAGGTCCAGATGAGCCGCGGCACGGATGTGCCGTTCATCTATGCGGGGCTCGGCTTCCGCCAGATCGCCGCCGGAGCCGTGCTGCGGCTGGCGCGGCACAGTCAGGACCCGAGCCTGCCGTCGTGGAACGTCGTCACGGTCACCTGGCGTGAGGGCAACCGGTGGGAACGCCGGCGCCTGCACCGCTGGCAGGGCGTGCTCAGCCCGGACACCTCGATCCATCCGAGTCGTCGCTCGCTCGTGAGCGCCAGCTCGGGCATCCGGGTTCCGTCGCCGAGACGTCCGCTCTAGCAGGCAGAATGCCCAGGTGAGCTCAGTCATCGGCTACGCACCCTTCGGGTTGGGGCTGCTGGCGATGACCGCGCTCACGCTGGGGCTGGGCCGCTGGGCCGGGCTCAGGTTGGGCTGGTTCCCGCTCTGGGCGGTGCTGCGCGCGGTCGTCCAGCTGACCGCTGTCGCGTTGCTGTTGCGCGGCATCCTGGCCGTTCCGTGGACGGTGGCGTTGTTCATCGTGCTGATGGTGACGACGGCGTCGTGGACCGCGGCGGATCGCCTGCAGGACGTGTGGCACGGTCGGCGAACGGCGCTGCTGGGCGTGCTGGCAGGGGCTTCGGTCACGTTGGTGGTCATCTTCGGACTGCGCCTGGTGGACGTGGAGGTGCGCTACCTCGTCGCGGTGGCGGGCATCATCATCGGAAACTCGATGACCGCCGCCACCCTGGCCGGTCGCAACTTCCTGCGCGGCGCACGAGCCAGGCGTGACGAGGTCGAGGCCTGGTTGTCCCTGGGTGCGTCGCCGGTGCAGGCGCATCAGGAGATCGGCCGCGAGGCCGCTCGCGAGGCTCTGCTGCCGACGCTGGACCAGACCAAGTCCACGGGGCTGGTCACGCTTCCGGGCGCGTTCGTCGGGGCGCTGTTCGGAGGCGCGAGCCCCGCGGTGGCAGCCCAGTTCCAGCTTGTCGTGCTCGTGGGCATCGCGCTGACGATGACCCTGACCGGGATCGTGGTCACCCGGCTGGCGGGCCGTTCGCCCTACCTCGTCGTCACGGCCGACCACTGAGCAGGACCTCACCGACATGGGTGGGGATGATGTGGGTGCCACGGTGGTCGATGAGTCGGTAGTGGCCGTGGGGGGTGCGCCAGACGTATTCGCCTGGCCCGGTTTGTCGGCTGTGCCAGCCTGCGTGGGTCTTGATCCGGTGGTGGGTGCGGGTCAGGGGGCCGGAGTTGTGGGTGCCGGTCTGGCCTGGTGGTCCTCCCCGGGCAGGGGGGACGAAGGGGACGGGGTGGTCGAAGTCGACCCGGTCGCGGTGTCCGGGGCTGGCGGTGTGGGGGAAGTAGTCGCCCCCGGCGGTGAGCCAGACGCGGTCCTTGACCGCTTCGGGGTGCTCGTAGGCTGCCACGCTGATCTGCTCGGCCAGGTCGAGGACCGGGGTCACCGTGACGTGCGCACCGCGGAGCAGCTCACCGACCTGCCCGACCAGCACCGGGCCGAGTCCCTCGGCCCGGGCCACCCCGGTAGCACTCCCGGTGGTGGTGCCGGTGATGGCGGCTTGGTGCAGGTGTAGGTAGATCACCGCACGCGGGCGCAGCTTGGCGGGGTCGACCGCGCGGAGGGTCGCGAGGACCTCGGCGGGCACTGCGGTGGTGCGTGAGGAGGTCAAGTCCTCAGCATGCTGGGGGCCTGATGCGTGGAGGAGGAGGGTGATCAGCTCGGCGGGGCGGGCCAGCCAGCCCATCGCCTCGGAACGGAGCTCCTCGCGGGTGGCGTCGGGGTGTCCGGGGGCCAACAGGTCCGCGACCCGCTCCAGCATCGCCTCGAGCCAGACCGCGTCGCCTGCGCTGACCCGGGCGATCAGGTGTCGCAGCCCGAACTCGTCACAGCGGCCCAGGGTCACGAACCGGCGCCGGCGCTGTTCTTCGAGCCGGGCCTCGTGGGCGAGGGGGTCGGCCTCGATGATCTTGGCCTGGACCAGCTCGAAGACCCGCGACGGCGAGAGCCCCTCGATCGCGGCCGAGACCGCTTGGTCGACCAGCGCCGCACCGGCCACCGGCAACGCGCGGGTCATCGCCGCGACCCGCCGCGCGACCCACACCTCAGCCCTCAAGGACTCGACCAGGGCCCAGGTCGAGGGGAGCCGGTGCTGCAGGTCGAGGACGTCGCCCAGCACCTTGTGACACGCCACCGGGTGCACCCGGCGTACGGTCGCGAGCTCGGCCACACAGAACTCCCGCACCCGCGGGGTGCCCGGACCACCGACCTGCACCCACCGCTCACCAAACGCCCGCGCCTGGGCCGGGTCCTCACCATGCAGCACCGCCCACTGCGCAGCGACCAGCAGATCCTCGACCTCCACCGCCCGCCGCCGCACCAACACCTGCTCCTGACGCGCGAGCAGACCCGCCGCGTCCAGGGTGTCGAGAGGTGCTGGTTCCATACCCCCTATTGTCTCGAACACCAGTTCGAACAGGAAGAGCCACTACCCAATCTGTGGAAAGCGGCCGCCCGCGATCACGCCGGGGTGAGCGTCAGTCCACCCTCGACCACGTCGACCGTGACGCCGCCGCCGTCCGTGACGGTGCCAGCGATCAACAGCCTCGCCAGCGGGTCGCCGATGGCGGTCTGGATCAGCCGCCGCAACGGACGGGCGCCGTACGCCGGGTCGTAGCCGGTGTCGGCGAGCCAGGTCTGAGCGGCCTCGGTCACGGAGATCGTGATCCGGCGGACCGCCAGCCGCTGCTCCAGCAGGGCGAGCTGCAGGTCGACGATGTGCGTCAGCTCGTCCTTCGTGAGGGCGTCGAACATCACGACCTCGTCGAGCCGGTTGAGGAACTCGGGCTTGAAGTGCTGGCGCACGACGTTCATCACCGACGAGTGCTTCACCTCGGTGGTGAGCGAGGGATCCACGAGGTACGTCGAGCCCAGGTTGCTGGTCAGGATCAGCAGCGTGTTGCGGAAGTCGACGGTGCGCCCCTGGCCGTCGGTGAGGCGACCGTCGTCGAGCACCTGCAGCAGGATGTCGAAGACCTCCGGGTGGGCCTTCTCGACCTCGTCGAGCAGCACCACCGAGTAGGGGCGCCGACGGACAGCCTCGGTGAGCTGGCCGCCCTCGTCGTAGCCCACGTAACCGGGAGGCGCACCCACCAGCCGCGAGACCGAGTGCTTCTCGGAGTATTCGCTCATGTCGATGCGGACGATCGCGCGCTCGTCGTCGAACAGGAAGTCGGCCAGCGCCTTGGCCAGCTCGGTCTTGCCGGTGCCGGTCGGGCCGAGGAACAGGAAGGAGCCGGTCGGCCGGTTGGGGTCGGCGATGCCGGCCCGGGAGCGGCGTACGGCGTCGGAGACCGCGTTGACCGCCCCCTTCTGACCGATCAGCCGCTCACCGATGACGGACTCCATCTCGAGCAGCTTGGCCGTCTCGCCCTGGAGCATCCGGCCGGTCGGGATGCCGGTCCAGGCCTCCACGACCTCGGCGATCTGCTCGGCCCCGACCTCCTCGCCGACCAGCGGGTCGGTGTCGGACTTCTCAGCGTCCTCGACGGCGACGAGCTTCTTCTCCAGCGACGGGATCGACTCGTAGCGGATCTTGCTCGCCGCCTCCAGGTTGCCCTCGCGCAGGTAGCGCTCCTCCTCCATCCGCAGCTGGTCGAGAGCCCGGCGCAGCTCGCCCTCGCCTTCGAGGGAGGCCTTCTCCCGCTCCCAGCGACCCTCGAGGCCGAGGAGCTCCTCCGACCGGTCGGCGAGGTCGGCGCGGAGCTTGGCCAGCCGGTCGACCGAGGCCGGGTCGCTCTCCTTGGCGAGCGCGAACTCCTCCATCTTCAGCCGGTCGACCTGACGGCGCAGCTGGTCGATCTCCTCGGGTGAGGACTCGATCTCCATCCGGAGCCGCGAGGATGCCTCGTCGATCAGGTCGATGGCCTTGTCGGGAAGCTGGCGGCCGGTGATGTAGCGGTCGGACAGGGTGGCGGCAGCAACCAGGGCGGCATCGGTGATCCGGACGCCGTGGTGGGCTTCGTACTTCTCCTGGATGCCTCGCAGGATCTGAATGGTGTCCTCGACGCTGGGCTCGCCGACGAAGACCTGCTGGAACCGTCGTTCGAGGGCAGGGTCCTTCTCGATGCGCTCGCGGTATTCGTCGAGGGTCGTGGCCCCGATCATGTGCAGCTCACCACGCGCCAGCATCGGCTTGAGCATGTTGCCCGCGTCCATGGCGGAGTCGCCACCGGCGCCTGCACCGACGACGGTGTGCAGCTCGTCGATGAAGGTGATCACCTGACCACCGGCGTCCTTGATCTCCTCCAGGACCGCCTTGAGGCGCTCCTCGAACTCACCACGGTATTTCGCGCCGGCCACCATGGCAGCCAGGTCGAGGCTCAGCACGCGCCGACCCTTGAGGCTGTCAGGCACGTCGCCGGCGACCACGCGCTGGGCGAGGCCCTCCACGACGGCGGTCTTGCCGACGCCGGGCTCGCCGATCAGCACCGGGTTGTTCTTGGTGCGCCGACTGAGCACCTGGACCACGCGCCGGATCTCGGCGTCCCGCCCGATGACGGGGTCGAGCCGACCGTCGCGGGCCGCCTCGGTCAGGTCGACGGAGTACTTCTCCAGCGCCTCGTACGTCGACTCCGCCTCCGGGCTGGTCACGCGGCGGTTGCCACGGACCGCGGTGAGCCCCTCGCGCAGCCCGCTCTCGTGGAGCCCGGCGTCGATGAGCAGCTTCTGAGCGCTGCTCTCCACCGAGGCCAACCCGATGAGGAGGTGCTCGGTGGCCACGTAGTCGTCCTTCATGGACGACGCCAGGTCGAGCGCGGACGCCAGAGCCCGCGTCAGGGACGCCGAGGCGGCGGGCTGCTGCACGGTGGCGCCACTGGCGCGCGGCAACGACTCCATGACGGCTTCGGCGCGCGCGGTGAGAGCGGCGGCGTCCACCCCGGCATTGGCGATCAGGGTGCGACTGATGCCGTCGGACTCACGCAGGAGAGCGACCAGCAGGTGGATCGGCTCGGTCTGGGTGTTGCCGGCCTTCGTGGCGAGCAGTTGGGCGGTCTCGACGGCCGTCCGGCTCCGCGTGGTGAACTTCGCTGCGTCCATGCATCCAACCTATTCATTCTCGGGGCGTTGACGTCGAGGGTCCTTGGCCCTCACTTCTCACAACGTTCCTAAAGTTGAGTGCATTCCACTCAACTTTGACGGTCAGCGGCCGCGACGCCAGACGACCATGGCCTGGCCGGGTTCGGGATCGCGCAGCGCCGGAAGCCGGCTGGGCAGGGTCGGGGAGGGTGGCCTGGACGCGCGGGTCGCGTCGAGCTCGGCCTGCAGCTCGGCGTTGCGCTGCTGCAGTGCGTCGATGCGGTGCTCGAGCTCGAGGATGCGGCGTACGCCTTCGAGACCGATGCCGTGGGAGGTGAGGTCGGCGATGACCCGGAGCAGCTCGATGTCGCGGAAGGAGTAGCGCCGACCGCCGCCACCCGTGCGGCCGGGGGTGACGAGTCCGAGCCGCTCGTAGGTGCGCAGCGTCTGCGGATGCAACCCGGTGAGCTCGGCGGCCACGCTGATGACGTAGACCGCCGCCTCCGGAGCCGGCACGTGGGTCATGACGCCTCGAACAGGTTGCTGCGCAGCGCGCGTCCGGCGGTCGCCGAGCGGTAGGCCTCGACCGCCTCCTTGGCGGCTTGGTCGAGCACGGCCGGCACCTGCACCTCGACGGTGGCGAGCAGGTCGCCATAGCTGCCGTCGGCCTTGCGAGCTCCCTTGCCACGCACCCGGAAGGTGCGCCCGTTGGGGGTGCCGGCGGGGAGCTTGAGGGTGACCGGGGCGCCACCCAGCGTCGGGATCTTCACCTCGGCACCGAGGGCGGCCTCGTCGAAGGAGATGGGTACGTCGAGCGTCAGGTTGTCGCCCTTGCGCGCGAACAGTCGGTGGGCGGTGACCTTCACGTTGACGAACAGGTCTCCCGCCGGGCCGCCGTTCTCACCGGCTGCGCCCTTGCCGCGCAGCCGGATCTTCTGACCGTCCTTGACGCCGGCCGGGATGCGGGCCTGGATGCTGCGGGCCGACATGCCGCGGCCGCTGCCGTGGCAGGTGGGGCACGGCTCGTCGTAGACCAGCTGGCGTCCGCCGCAGGCGGGGCAGGTCTCGTTCATCGAGAACGCGCCCCCCACGCTGGCGACCACGAACCCCGCACCCTCGCACTGAGGACAGATGTGCGGCTTCGTGCCGGGCTTGCCGCCGGTGCCGGAGCAGTCGGGGCAGGGAGCGTCGCTGGTCAGGCGAAGGCTGATCGTCACGCCTTCGAGCGCATCGGTGAACCCGATGGTCGCGGTGGTCTCGACATCGGAGCCCTTGGTGGGGCGTCGCTGCTGCGTGCTCCGGCGGCCACCTCCACCGAACAGGTCGCCGAACATGTCACCGAACCCGCCACCGGCGCGCTCACGGAGCAGGTCGTTGATGTCGAAGCCGCCGCCACCCGCACCCGTCGGGAAGCCGGTCGGCATCGAGCGGATCTGGTCGTACTGCTTGCGCTTCTCGGCGTCCCCGACGACGTCGTAGGCCTCGGCGACCGCCTTGAACTTCTCGTGGCGGCCGTTGTCGCCGGGGTGGGTGTCGGGGTGGTTGTCGCGCGCGAGCCGGCGGTAGGCCTTCTTGATCTCGTCGGCGCCGGCGTCCTTCTTGACGCCGAGCTCGGCGTAGAAGTCCTTCTTGGCCCAGTCTGCGTTGGTCACGCACTCACCCCCTTAGTCGTCGTCTGTCGGGTCCACGACCAGGACCTGCGCGGCGCGTACGACGCGCTCGCCGATCCGGTAGCCCACCTTCGCGATGTGCTGGCACGTCGTCACGCTGACCTCGGGGTCCAGCCCGATGTGACTCAGCGCCTCGTGGATGTTGGGGTCGAACGGATCACCGGGCGCACCGAACCTGGTCAGGCCGAGGTTGGCCACCGTGCGTTCGAGCTGCTCGGAGACCGCCTTGAAACCGCCTTCGAGCTCGCCGTGCTGGCGGGCCAGGTCGATGGTGTCGAGGACCTCGATGATCGGCGCGAGGGCGGCGTACGTCGCGTTCTCGCGGATCAGGTCGCGGTCACGATCGACCCGTCGCTTGTAGTTGAGGTATTCGGCCTGCAGCCGCTGAAGGTCGGCAGTGCGCTCGGCCAACGCCATCTGGGTGACCACGAGCTCGTCGTCGACCACCGACACCGGGGCACCCTCCTCCACCATGTCGGACTCGGCGAGCTCCTCCTCCGACTCCAGGCTCGGGTCCCCGGCGAGGGGAGCCGCAGTGTCCTGCGGCTCCCCTTCCGGAGCGACGTTGCCGTCGGTCACTTGGCGTCACCCTCGGTGGCGGCGCCGCTCTCGCCCTCGGGGGCCTCGTCGACGATCTCGGCGTCGACGACGTCGTCATCGCCCTCGCCGGTGCTGCCGGTGGTCCCGCCCGCCGCGGCCTGGTCGGCCTCCGCTGCGGCGTACATCGCGGCACCCATCTTCTGGCTGGACTCGCCCAGCTTGGTGACTCCGACCTGGATCTCGTCGGCGCTGGCCTCGGCGTTCTCGAGGATCGCCTTGAGGGAGTCGACGTCGCCCTGGACCTCGGTCTTGACGTCGTCGGGCAGCTTGTCGGCGTTGTCGGTCAGGAACTTCTCGGTCGAGTAGACGAGCGAGTCGGCCTGGTTGCGGACCTCGACCGCGGCACGACGCTGAGCGTCCTCCTCGGCGTACTGCTCGGCCTCCTTGACCATCCGCGCGACCTCGTCCTTCGACAGGGCAGAGCCACCGGAGATCGTCATCGACTGCTCACGGCCGGACGCGTGGTCCTTGGCCGAGACGTGCACGATGCCGTTGGCGTCGATGTCGAAGGTGACCTCGATCTTCGGGATGCCACGGGGAGCCGGGGGCAGGCCGGTGAGCTCGAAGTTGCCGAGCGGCTGGTTCTGGCCCCACATCTGACGCTCGCCCTGGGCGACCTTGATCTCCACCGACGGCTGGTTGTCGTCGGCGGTGGTGAAGATCTCGCTGCGCTTGGTCGGGATGGTGGTGTTGCGCTCGATCAGGGTGGTCATGACGCCGCCCTTGGTCTCGATGCCGAGGCTCAGGGGGGTGACGTCGAGGAGCAGGACGTCCTTGACCTCACCCTTGAGGACGCCGGCCTGCAGCGCCGCGCCGACGGCGACGACCTCGTCGGGGTTGACGCCCTTGTTGGGCTCCTTGCCACCGAGCAGACCCTTGACCACCTCGGTCACGGCAGGCATCCGGGTCGAGCCGCCGACGAGGACCACGTGGTCGATCTTGTCGACCGCCACGCCGCCGTCCTTGAGGACCTGCTCGAACGGCGCCTTGGTGCGGTCGAGGAGGTCGGAGGTGAGCTTCTGGAACTCGGCGCGCGTCAGCTTCTCCTCGAAGTGCAGCGGGCCGGACTCGCCGTGGGTGATGTAGGGCAGGTGGATCGTCGTCTCGCTGGAGCTCGACAGCTCGATCTTCGCCTTCTCCGCCGCCTCCTGGAGACGCTGGTTGGCGATCTTGTCGGCGGCCAGGTCGACGCCGTTGTTGTCCTTGAACTTCTTGACCATCCACTCGACGACGCGGGCGTCCCAGTCGTCACCACCGAGGTGGTTGTCACCACTGGTGGCCTTCACCTCGACGACACCCTCGCCGATCTCGAGCAGGGACACGTCGAACGTGCCGCCACCGAGGTCGAAGACGAGGATCGTCTGGTCGTCGCCCTTGTCGAGACCGTAGGCCAGTGCGGCCGCGGTGGGCTCGTTGACGATGCGGCTCACGTTGAGGCCGGCGATCTCGCCGGCTTCCTTGGTGGCCTGACGCTGGGCGTCGGAGAAGTAGGCCGGGACGGTGATCACCGCGTCGGTGACCGTCTCGCCGAGGAACGCCTCGGCGTCGCGCTTGAGCTTCTGCAGCACGAAGGCGCTGATCTGCTGGGGGGTGAAGGCCTTGTCGTCGATCTTGACGGTCCAGTCGGTGCCCATGTGGCGCTTGACCGAACGGATCGTGCGGTCGACGTTGGTGACGGCCTGCCGCTTGGCGACCTCACCGACGAGGACTTCGCCCGACTTCGAGAACGCGACCACCGACGGGGTGGTGCGGGCGCCTTCCGCGTTTGCGATGACGGTGGGTTCTCCACCTTCGAGAACCGAGACGACGGAGTTCGTCGTGCCGAGGTCGATGCCGACCGCGCGTGCCATGGGTTTACCTCCGGGTTGACTCTGCTGAGAACGAGCAGGGGTTGATGAATTGAGTCTGTCAAAGAAGTTGAGTCGGATCAACTCAAGTTCGTGTGACCTGTGCAACCAGCACCTAGGGCCCGTTGTTCCCCCGGTCCAAATCCGACATCCAGCCAGCAACCGGACAGACCGATCCGGGTTGTCCACAGAACGCGCTGCCGAGCGTTGCCGGGCGTCGATCGGGCGGTCTAGCCTCGCCCCGCCGTGTCCCCTCTCGGAGGTCTTCCAGCATGTGCGTACGCCGACTCGGACCCACCCTCGCCGCCCTCGTTGCCCCCGTCCTCCTGCTCTCGCTCGCGGCCTGCACCGACGACCCGGTCGCCCCCGGGCCGGTCACGCCCAGCTCGCCGGCTGAGTCCGCGTCGCCGAGCGCTGAGGCCTCGAAGGACCCGCTCGCTGATGAGACTCCCCATGAGTTCCTGCGGCGGTGGGTGGAGGTGCAGAACGAGATGGAGGTGACTGGGGACACCGATGCCTTTCTGGCACTGAGTCACAACTGCGAGTACTGCACCACATTCGCCCGCCGACTCCGGCAGATCTACGGCGATGGAGGGTGGGTCAAGACCAAAGGTTGGCGGATCACGTCAATCCGACGCGAAGGCAAGCTTCCGCACGGCGAGGTCAGCCTTGACTTCTTCATCAGTTCGGCGCCGACGAGCTACGCCGAGGACACAAGTGCCAAGGTCCAGCGCCTGCCCGGCTCAAGAAGCATCAGATACCGAATTCAGATGAAGCCCACCTCGGCAGGCTGGGTGGTCACATACCTGATCCAGGTGGCCCAATGAGGATCGCGGCTACCTTCGCGTGCCTTCTGCTCCTGGCTGGAGCATGCCAACCCGCGTTCGGTGTGGAGGACGACGGCCCGTTTCACTGTCAAAGTGGTGCAGACCTCAACGATGCGGCCGCGTCCTGTACGGGCTCCGAGTCTGAGACCGTAGCGATGTTCGCCACCCCCGGCACCCACACCTACCGCATCCAGATCGAGTGCGACAGCCTCGCCACCGACACCGGCTGCCGCGGCTCACGCCGCTGCGACACAGCCCCGAACGGACGCTGGTACACCGTGTTCCGCGACGACCTCGAATACGCCCGCGTCTGCCTCAGCCCAAACATCGCCGAAGACCTCGGCGCGATCACCCCAGCCATGGTCGCCCGCGAGTTCCAACACCTCGACTGGCCCTCCGCCACCCTCACCATCGCACCACCCGACGCCCGCACCCTGATCAACCTGCCCGCCGTGTTCTCCACCACCCGCGCCACCCCACAAGTGCGCACCATCACCCTTCTCGGACAGCAGGTGACGATCGAAGCCACCCCCACCACCTGGACCTGGCACCCCGGCAACGACGAGACCTCATGGCACACCGACCACCCCGGCCAGCCCTGGACTCCCGGCACCGACGTGGACTCCCTGAACACCCACACCTACCTTCACCCCGGCATGTTCGACGTGTCGGTCGACGTCACCTTCACGGGCCGCTACCGCATCAACAACCAAGGCTGGCAGGACATCCCACTCACGCTCACCGTCACCGGTCCCAGCACACCCCTCGAGGTCCTCGAAGCTCGCGGACAGCTCACCGGGCCGTGAGCCAGCACGGAATAGTTCCAGAGCCGACGAGTTGTCCTAGGTATGACTGTTTCCACTCTGACCCTGAACGACACCACTTACGATCCCCCAGCTCGGCTTCGGCGTGTTCCAGGTGCCACCCGCGGAAACCGCCGAGACGGTGACCACGGCCTTCGAGGTCGGCTACCGACACATCGACACCGCGCAGATGTACCAGAACGAGAAGGGCGTCGGCGACGCCATCGCCTCCTCCGGCATCGCGCGCGACGAGCTCTACATCACCAGCAAGCTCAACAACGGCTTCCACCAGCCGGACGATGCCCGCCGCGCCTTCGATGAGAGTCTCTCGAAGCTCGGCCTCGACCAGATCGACCTGTTCCTGATCCACTGGCCGCTGCCCACCAAGTACGACGGTGACTTCGTCTCGACCTGGAAGACCCTGGCCGAGTTCGCGGCCGACGGTCGCGCGCGCTCGATCGGCGTCTCCAACTTCCAGCCCGCCCACCTCGACCGGATCATCGAGGAGACCGGCGTGATCCCGGCCGTGAACCAGATCGAGCTCCACCCCTACTTCACCAACGAGAAAGCTCGGGCCGCCTCCCACTCACACGGCGTCCTCGTCGAGTCCTGGTCCCCCATCGCCCAGGGCAAGGTGCTGGGCGACGAGGTGATCGGAAAGATCGCCGCCGCCCACGGCAAGACCCCGTCCCAGGTGACCCTGCGGTGGCACATCGAGCGGGGCGACATCGTCTTCCCGAAGTCGATGCGCGCCGAGCGGATGAAGGAGAACTTCGAGATCTTCGACTTCACCCTCAGCCCCGACGATGTCACCGCCATCAGCGCCCTCGACCAGGGCGAGGCCGGCCGCACCGGGCCGAACCCCGACACCATGGACTGGATCCCCAGCTGACTCACACCTCGAGAGCCCGGCCCCACACCTCCAGCAGGTGTGCGAGCCGGGCTCGTTCGATCTCACCCAAACCCGCCACCAGCCGGTGCTCGTTGGCCATGTGCGCGGTGAAGGCGCGATCGATCGTGTCGACCCCCTGGTCGGTCAGGGCGACCACGCGACCACGGGCGTCGGTCTCACTCACCCGGCGGGTGGCCAGCCCCTGGGCGACCAGGCGATCCACCCGCTTCGTGATCGCCCCGGAGGTGACCATCGTGCCCGCGGCCAGCTCACCGGCAGTCAGCTCGTAGGGCGCACCCGACCGGCGCAGCGTTGCCAGCACATCGAAGTCACCCTCACCGAGGCCGTGCTCGGCGTACACGGCGACCAGCTCCTCGGTGAGGGCGCTCGCCAGCCGGTGCAGCCGGCCGATGATTCCCTGCGGCGACACATCGAGGTCGGGCCTCTCGTGCTGCCACTGCGCCATGATCCGGCCCACGTGGTCGAGTTCTCGTTCCATAGGGAGGAACATATCTTCTTCGGAAGATATTATGTCTTCCATGGAAACTAGATGGGCCACACCACTCTTCACCGCCATCGCACCCGCCGCCTGGGGCTCGTCATACTTCGTGACCGCGCAGTACCTGCCGCCCGACCGCCCGTTCTTCGCCGCCGCCGTCCGTGCCCTGCCCGTGGGTCTGCTGATGCTCGCCGCCACTCGACAGCTCCCCCGCGGCGCCTGGTGGTGGAAGTCGCTCGTCCTCGGAACCCTCAACATCGGGGCGTTCTTCCCGCTGATCTTCCTCGCCGGCTACCACCTCCCCGGCGGCCTGGCCGCCACCCTGACCGCCACCTCACCGATCGCGGTGCTGCTGATCGCCTGGGCGCTGGTGGCGGAGCGGCCAGCCCTGCTCTCCCTTGTGGGCGCCGCCGTCGGCATCACCGGCGTGGCCCTCCTCGTGCTGCAGGGCGGGATGAGCGTCGATGCCGTCGGCGTGGCAGCCTCGCTGGGTGCCGTGGCGATCTCGAGCCTGGGCTACGTCCTGGTCAAGCGCTGGCAGCCCCCGGTCGGTCTCCTCACCTTCACGGCCTGGCAGCTGATCGCCGGCGGCCTGATGCTGGTCCCGGTCGCCGCCGTCATCGAAGGCGCTCCCCCGCAGCTGGACGCCCGCGCACTGGGCGGCTTCGCCTACATCTGCCTCGTCGGGACCGCGCTGGCCTACGTCGCCTGGTTCACCGGGCTCAAGCGGATGCCCGCCGGGTCGGTGGCCCTGATCGGCCTCCTCAACCCGGTGGTCGGGATGCTGATCGGGGTCGCGCTGGCAGGCGAGGCCTTCGGCAGAGTCCAGCTGCTCGGAATGACGCTGGTGCTCGGCGGGGTGCTGGCCGGCCAACCGGCCATCCAGCAGGCCATCGCTCGGTGGCACCTGGCCCCACCGTGGTCGTCGGCCTCAGCCGACCTTCACCATCACGGAGTTGGACTTGGTGTCGGTGTCGGTGTCGATGACACGGAACTTGTTCATGCCCGAGACGCCGGTCTGGACGAACGTCGAGAAGGTGCCACCCTGAACGGTCATGGTGACCGGGAACTCGCGCCACGACCCGCCTTCGAACCGCTGCACCTGCAGGATCTTGCCGTTGCCCATCGGATAGGTGCCGGTCAGGTCGATCTCGTCGAACGAGCCGACTGACTGCTGGCCCGCCACGAGCTGGATCTTCCGCTCGGGCTTCTTGGTGTTCTCCTCGGCCGGCGCGGACGAGGACGGCGTCGGATCACCTGGGGCGAGCGTGATCTGCCCCCCTGCCGCCTTGGTCGGGCTCGGCGTCGGCAGGTAGAGGGAGTCGCCCTTCGTAGCGGCTCCGGTGGCGTCACCGCCGCCGTCGAGGCCGAGGATCTTGGTCCCGAACAGCGCCGCACCACCCATCAGCAGTCCGACGACGACAGCGACCGCCACCAGCGCGATGAGTCCGGTGAGGACAGGCCTTTCTTGTTTCTCCGACACCCTGGCATTGTTGCAAAGAGACCCAGCCCCAGCACCATCACGGAGCCCTGAGGGTCACCCGGATCCGCGCACCGCGCCGCGGGACGCTCGTGATGTTGCGGACCTTGGGCTCGTCGACACCCACCGTGTCGACGTCCCAGGACCACAGCACCTCACGCAGGACCGCCACGCCCTCCATGAGCGAGAACCCCGCGCCGATGCAACGGCGCACACCGCCTCCGAACGGGATCCACGTGTTGGTGGCTGGGCTGGTCCCGAGGAACCGCTCGGGACGGAACTCGTCCGGGTCGGGGAACTGCTCGCCGTCGGCGTGGTTGAGCAGGATCGACGGCCCGACGGTGGTGCCGACCGGGAGGTCGATGCCCGCGATGCTCGCCGGCTTCATGACGGTGCGCACCACCATCGCGATGACGGGGTGGAGGCGCAGCGACTCCTTCATCACCGCCTCCAGGTAGGCGTCGCCGCCGGCCCGGGCGCGTTCCCGCAGCTCGGGCGAGCGGCCGAGCTCGTAGAGGGCCCACGAGAGGGCGGTCGCCGTGGTCTCGTGACCAGCGAGGAGCAGCGTGACGAGCTGGTCGCGCAGCTCGGCATCGGAGAGGGCGTCGCCGTCCTCGGCGCCCACCGCGAGCAGGCGGGAGAGTACGTCGGTCCGCTCGCCCAGGTCGGCGGCAGCGCGGCGCTCGGCGATCTCCGCGTAGATCAGCCGGTCGAGCTCGATCCGGTTCGTCACCTGGGCCCGCCACGGCCCGAATCTCAGCAGCCAGGGCCAGACCGCGCCGGCCAGCAACGCCGGGCTGACGTTGACGATGGTGCGGACCCGTGGTCTGAGGGCGGCCAACCTCGACTCGTCGGTCACGCCGAAGACCACGCGCAGGATCACCTCCAAGGTGATCGCGTTCATCCGGTCGAGGGAGCGGAACTCCTCGCCGTCGTGCCAGCGATCGACCTCGGCGCGCGCCAGGTCGGAGACCACCAGCTGGTAGCCGTGCAGCGCGTGACCGTTGAACGCCGGCATCAGCAGCTTGCGCGCCCGCTGGTGGTCGGCACCGTCCTGCAGCAGGAGAGAGTGCTCCCCCATGATCGGCCCGAGGATCGCGTTGCCCTTGCCGGCGTGGAACACCTCCGGGTCGGCGGCGAAGATCTCGCGCGTGTGCTCCGGACGGGTGAACAGCACCAGTGGGCGGCCCCGCGGGATGACCTTCACCGTGAACGTGTCGCCGTACCTCCTGCGCAGGTAGGGAACGAAACGGTGCCGGAACCGCAGCAGTCCCATGCTCTGCACGATCACCGGCCAGCTCGGTCCGGGCGGCAGGCCGGCGAGGGTGGTCACGGTGTGCACCGGGGCAGGTTTCGTCGTCAGGTCGGCACAGCTCTGCCGCCTCGACGTGCCCGGCTGTGTCCGGACGACCGCGGAGCCGCGGTCGAACCGGACCCTGGTCAGGGCACCGTCGTCGGACGCGTCCAGGAAGGTCAGGTCAGGCCCGGGCTGCGCAGCCAGGTGCAGCTCGGCCGCCTGCACGGGGGTCGGCATTCCGGCGCGCCCGCGCGACAGCTCGAGGGGGTGCCTCCCGTCGGCGACGGCCCGACAGCCCACCACCGCCGACTCGGCGTCGAGCCTGCCGAGCGTGATCCCGGAGGGCAGCGCCAGCAGGGTGCCCGCGAACCTGTGACCGCCGAGGTGAGTGGTCTCCCAGGTGGCCTCCGGCCAGAGCCCGGCGACGGCCGCGGCCACGGGGCGGCCGATCTCGGCGCAGCAGACGTCACGACGACCATTGGTGCAGACCAGCCAGAGCAGGTCGTCGTACGGCGTGAGGCCGGGCGAGCGGCCGGCCGCCAGGGCCTCGAGGTCGAGGTCGGCCAGCTCCGAGAGTCCGCCCAGGCTGGTGGTCTCGACCGCGAAGCCCCGCTCGGTGCGCCACGCTGCGAACACCGTCGTGCGGTCGTTGACGCGGGCTCGATGGCGCCTGATCAGCTGAGGGCGTACGCCGGCCGGCACGCTGACGTGCTCAGTCAGCACCGAGGGTGCATCACGGGCCCAGGACCCGGCGTACTCCACCAGGAGGAAGGCCGCCTCGGTCGGCGCGGTACCCGCCATGGACTCCTCATCGACCCGGGACGCGGCGGAGCAACGGAAGTCGTCGGGCACAGCCCGATCCTGCCTCAGTCGGTCAACAGCCCGCGACGCCGGGCGATGGCCGCGGCCTCGGTGCGGCCCGAGGCACCGAGCTTGCCGAGGATGTTGGAGACGTGCACGCTCACGGTCTTGGTGCTGATGAACAGCTGCTTGCCGATCTCGCCGTTGCTGCGGCCCTGGGCGACCAGGGCCAGGATCTCCTGCTCGCGCGGCGTCAGCGTCACCGACGCGGCCGTCGCACGCTGGGGCGTCGAGCCGAGCTCCTTGAGGCGGTCGAGCAGCGGCGCGGCTCCCAGGGCGTGAGCGGTCGCCCGGGCCTCGTCGGCGGCCTCGCGTGCCGCGGCCGGATCACCGGTCGCCCGCAGCACCTGGGCCAGGACGGCGCGGGACCGGGCTGCCTCGTGCACGTGACCGAACTCGTCGTAGGCCGCCACCGTTGCGCGCCAGGCGGCCACCAGGTCGTCCGCGGAGGGACTCCCGGCCGCGCCGGCCAGCCAGCAGATCCGCAACCACTCGGCCTCGAGCCGGGCCACCCACGCCCGGCCCTCAGGACCCCAGTGGTCGGACGGGTCCTGGCGTCCGTCACGGACGGCGAGCCCGTCGTCGTGGATGCGCTCCGCCGCAGACATCAGGGCAGGGTGTTCGGCGAGCGACACCTGCGGGAGGCAGTCGGCCACCGCACCCAGGGTGACGGCGGCGAGCCGGACCCGGGCCCCGAACCACTCGTGCCAGATCTGCACCATGACGTCGACCGCGTCGTGGTAGGCGGTCACCGCTCCCGCAGCACCCGCCGCCCCGCCGCGTCGTCCGGCCAGCTCGATCTCCAGCGGGCTGGTGGTGATGGCCAACAGTCCCTCGAGCGGCCAGAGCTCGCGCAGCGGCGGGAGCGCCGCGCTGACGTCGTCACCGCGCCCGAACAGCACCTGGAGGCGCAACGCCTCCAGCAGGGCGGCGGCGATCGGCGGAGGGTTGACCGCGGGCAGCCGCACCAGCTCGAGGACCTCGTCCCAGCGGCCCTGCACGTGACACACCCAGGCGAGCTGCCAGCGCGCCTCGAACCCGTAGGGCGCCCAGGCGAGCCCCTCCGCCTCAGCCCGCTCCAGGCCGCTGCGGAACCAACGGCACGCGTCGTCCCACTCGGCCCAGTCCTGGTGGGAGCGGCCGAGGTGGAACCGGCCCCTCAGCTCGGTCTCGATGGCGCCGGACTGCTGGGCACGTCGCACCGCGTGCTGCAGCGACTCGCGCAGCGCCTCCTTGGGGCCGGCCCGCTTGAGCCCGCTCAGGGTGGTGACGGCGTCGCTCGCCACGACCCCCAGGTCGAGACGCTCGGCCAGCTCGAGAGCGTCGAGACCGAAGTCCTGCGCCTCGTCGTAGCGCCCCTCGCCGGCGAGCAGCCGGGCGTGCAGGGCCAGCACCTGGGCGCGCAGTGCCGTCGGCTCCTCCGAGAGCAGCTTCACCGCCTCGGCCGACAACGCCAGGGGATCCTCGTCGGGCTCGATCACGTCGAGCGCCGCCGCTCGGGAGATCAGGAGTCGGGCGCGCGCCGACGCCGGGGCGTCGTCGGGCAGGCGCTGCAGCTGCTCGCGCACCAGGGCGGCCGCGCGACCCGGGTGGCCGCTGGCCATCAGGGCCCGGGCGGCGTTGGCCACCAGCGTGGAGACGTCGACGTTGCTCGAGCTGGCTCGGCGCCGGTCGGCGAGCAGCTCGAGGGCGGCCTGGTAGTGCTGTGAGGCCTCATCTGGTCCACCGACGGACATCGCCTCGTCGCCGGCCCGGATGCCGGCGTCGAGGGCGGTGTCGAAGTCCATCGCGAGGCGAGCGTGGCGGGCCAGCTCGGCGGCGGTCCCGAGGCCCCGCCGCTCACTGAGGGCGTCGGCGTAGCGGGCGTGCAGCCGGATGCGCTCGCCGGGCAGCAGGTCGTCGTAGGTCGCCTCGCCCAGCAGCGCGTGGCGGAAGGCGTAGTAGGGAGCCTGCGCCACCAGCACGTTCATCTCCACGGCTTTGCGCACGGCCCCCTCGAGGACGTCGGCCTCGATGCCGGAGGCGGCGGCGAGCAGCTCGTGGGTGACCCGACGTCCCGCCACACTGGCCGCGCGCACCGCCTGCCGGGCGGTGTCGTCGAGCCGGTCGAGCCGGACCAGGAGGACGTCGGCGAGGTCGGCGGGAACCCATCGGCCCGGCCCGCTCGCGGCACCGACCAGCTCCTCCACGAAGAACGCGTTTCCCTCGGCCCGCTCCACGATGTCGTCGACCTCGGGATCAGTGAGGGGCTCGGGGTGCAGCTGATGCACCAGGACCCGGACCTGGCTCGGGGTCAGGGGACCGAGCTGGAGTCGCTCGACCCCGCGGACGCGGCCCCATTCGGCGACCTGGGCGCGCAGCGGGTGGCGCCGGTGGAGATCGTCGGAACGGTAGGACACGACGATGCCGACCGTGGCGACGAACGGCCGGGAGAACAGGAAGCTGAGCATCTCGCGCGTCGACTGGTCGGCCCAGTGAGCGTCCTCGATGACCAGCAGCAGCGGCGTCGCTCCCGCAGCCGCCTCGAGCACCGCGTGGACCGCGTCGAAGAGCTCGCCGCGGTCGATGGCCCGCGCGTCGGCGGTCGGGTCGTCGGACATCATCCGGCGCCCCGGCTGCAGCCGGCGCAAGGCGGGATGGCCCTGGGCCACGGCGGCGACGAGCTCGGGGTGGTCACTGCTCAGGCGGCCGATGACCTCGGAGAAGGGCAGGTAGGGAAGCGCGCTGTCACCGAAGTCGAGACAGTGGCCCGCCACGACCTGCCAGCCCTCGACGAACGCGACGTCCCGCAGGGCGGTCAGCAACCGCGTCTTGCCGACACCCGCGTCTCCGGCGAGCAGCACCGCGTTGGGGAGCAGGGCGTCGTCCAGCCTCTCCGGACGGACGCCGAGCAGGGAGGCGATCTCCGCAAGCTCGGCGTCTCGTCCGACGAGTTCTCGTGTCTGGTGTCCTGGCGGCGCCACGTCACCCATGATCGCAGTCGCGACCGACACCGCGGGTCCTCAGCGGACGCTGTTGGTGACGGCGCGGCGTACGCGACTGATGCGACGGTTGCGACGGACGTCGTTGCGCACCCGGTTGGTGCGGTACTCCAGCTCGGACTTCAGGATCGACTCGGCCCTCATGAACTCGATGCTCATCTTCTTCTCCTCATCTTCGTTGATGAGTCGAGAATCGTCCTCTGAGGTAGGCCCCCACATCGGACGAGTGCCTTATCTCTACGCTACCTGGCCGAGGCCTACCTCAGACGGTGGGCCGGCCGCCGATCCAGGTCTGCGCGACCAGGGGTACGCCGGGACGGTAGGCCAGGTGGACGTACGACGGCGCCTCGAGCACCACCAGGTCCGCCCGCTTGCCGACCGCGAGCGACCCGACGTCGGCGCGCCCCAGCGCGGCGGCTCCGCCCGCGGTGGACGACCAGAGCGCCTCGGCCGGGGTCATGCCCATCTCGCGCACGGCCATCGCGATGCAGAACGGGAGCGAGGAGGTGAAGCAGGAGCCCGGGTTGCAGTCGCTGGCGAGCGCCACGGTGACGCCGGCGTCGATCAGGCGCCGGGCGTCCGGATAGGGCTGCCGGGTGGAGAACTCCACGCCCGGGAGCAGCGTGGCGATGGTGCCGGAGTCCGCGAGCGCCGAGACGTCGGCGTCATCGAGGTAGGTGCAGTGGTCGACGGCGACCAGGTCGAGCTCGCACGCGAGCTGGACTCCCGGACCGAAGCCCAGCTGGTTGGCGTGCAGCCGGCCCTTGAGCCCCTTGTCCGCTCCTGCCTGCAGGATGCGCCGGGCCTGGTCGGCGTCGAAGGCTCCCCGCTCGCAGAACACGTCGATCCAGGTCGCGTAGGGCGCCGCGGCATCCAGCATCGCGCCGGTGACGAGGTCGACGTACGCCGCCGGATCGGTGTCGGACGGCACCACGTGAGCGCCCAGGAAGGTGGTGTCCTCGGTGAACTGACGGGCGATCGCGAGACTGCGAGCCTCGTCGAAGGTCGTCAGTCCGTAGCCCGACTTGATCTCCACGCTGGTCGTGCCCTGGCGCTGCATCTCGGCCACCAGTCGAGCCACGTGCGCGGTGAGCTGCTCGTCGGTGGCCTGACGGGTGGCGGCCACGGTGGTGCGGATGCCGCCGGCGGCGTACGGTCTGCCGACCATGCGGGCCTCGAACTCGGCCGAACGGTCGCCCGCGAAGACCAGGTGGGAGTGACTGTCGACGAAGCCGGGGACGACCGCGCGGCCGGCTACGTCGACGTGCGCGTCGGCCGCCGGGGCGTCCCGGGCCTCGCCGATCCAGGAGATCGTGCTGCCCTCGATGACGAGTGCGGCGTCGTGCCGGAGCCCGGCGTCGGTGCTCAGCTCGCCGACGTTGGTGATCAGGGTGCTGCTCACGCCCACACCTTCCCGATGGCCGCGTCGAGCTGGCGGCCGATCTGTTCACCGTCACCCTGCCGCAGCACCACCCGGCCGTCGACCACCACCTGGGTGATGTCGCCCGCGGCGGCCGCGAAGACGGCGGTGTTCTCGTCACGGCCCGTGCCGGCGGTGCGCAGGCTGCTGGTGTCGAGGGTGACCAGGTCGGCGCGCTGGCCGACGGCGATCGAGCCCGCATCCGGCCAGCCGAGGGAGGCCTGACCGGTGGTGGTGGCCGCCTGCAGCAGCTCGCGCGCGCTCCAGTGCCCGCGCTGCTCGGTCGCCAGGCGCTCGTCGAGCTCGACGGCCCTCATCTCCTCGAACAGGTCGATCACGGCGTGGCTGTCGGAGCCCAGAGTCAGCCGGGACCCTGCCTCGTGGAGCCGCCGGCTCGGCCCGACGCCGTCGCCGAGGTCGCGTTCGGTGGTGGGGCAGAAGCAGGCGAAGGCTCGGGCAGCGCCGAGCGTCGCGATGTCGGTGTCGGTGAGATGCGTGGCGTGCACGACGCTGGTGCGTTCCCCGAGCGCACCCTCGGCCTCGAGCAGCTCGGTGGGGGTGAGCCCATAGGCCGCCAGGCACTGGTCGTTCTCGGCGCGCTGCTCGGAGAGGTGGACGTGGAGCGGGCCACGCTGTGCCGCGACCGTGGCGATCGCGTCGCGGGGAACCGCCCGCACCGAGTGGATGGCGGAACCGATCCGGGCATGCGGCTGCTCCGTCAGGCCCTGCACCCGCGCGGCCCAGGCATCCCCGCTCCCGTCGTCGAACCGGCGCTGCACCCCCTCGGGCGGCTGACCGATCCCGGCGGCGAGGTAGCAGGTGTCGAGCAGCGTGATGCGCAGTCCGGCCAGCTTGGCCGCCTCGATCAGCGCCCTGCCGAGCACGTTCGGGTCGTCGTAGGGCTGCCCGTCCGGCTGATGGTGCAGATAGTGGAACTCGCCCACCGAGGTGATCCCGGTGGCAACCATCTCCCGGTAGGTCGCCAGCGCGAGCTCGAAGTAGGTGTCGGGCGTCAGCCGAGCGGCCACGGCGTACATCTGCTCCCGCCAGGTCCAGAACGTCCCCCGCTCCCGCTGGGTGCGCCCCCTGAGAGCGCGGTGGAACGCGTGGCTGTGGCAGTTGGCCAGCCCGGGGATCGTCAGTCCGGGGACGCTGCAGGTTTCCCCGGATATCCGGGGATTCCCTCGGTTGTCAGGGGTTGCAACACCTGACAACCGCCAGTTTCCCCGGATATCCGGGGATTCCTGCACCGACGTGAACACGCCAGCGTCGACGGTGACCAGCACGTCGTCGGCGACACCGGAGGGCAACAGGGCCCGCTCGAGGAGGTAGGCCGTCATGAGGTGAGCCGCTGGAGACTGTCGGCGAGGGCCTCGACACCGGCCAGGCAGTCGACGGTCTCGGCCGACTCGGCGGGCGAGTGGGAGACGCCGGTGGGGTTGCGCACGAACAGCATCGCGGTGGGGACCCCGGCTGCGGAGAGTACGCCGGCATCGTGGCCGGCCTGGGTGGGGATGACCGGCCACCCGCTCGGGCCGGCGAGCTGCTCGGCCAGCGGGGTCGAGAAGGCCACCGAGGCCGAGACGGACTCGGCGGTCACCGTCAGGGTGGTGCCGTCGCGGTCGGCCCGGTCGGTGGCCTGCCGTTCGATCGCGGCCACCAGGTCGGCCAACGCACCGTCGTCGGCGCAGCGGGCGTCGAGCCACGCGGTCACCGTCGACGGGACCGCATTGGTGCCGTTGGGCTCGACGGCGACCCGCCCGAAGGTGGCCCGCTGACCGGCCATCCGCGCTTGCTTGTTGGCCGCGAGCGCAGTCATCGCATAGGTGAGCATCGGGTCGCGGCGGTCCTCCATGCGCGTGGTGCCGGCATGGTTCGCCTCGCCCGCGAACTCGAAGCGATAGCGCCCGTGCGGCCAGATCTCACTCGCCAGTCCGACCGCGGCTCCCCGGTCGACGAGGTCGCGGCCCTGCTCCACGTGCAATTCCACGAACGTGCCCACGCCGGCCAGGATCGACGAGCCGTCCGACGGGTCGAGCCCGGCCGCCGCCCACGCGTCCTCGAGGCGCGTCCCGTCTCGGTCGGTCAAGGCGCCCGCTCGGGCGACGTCCACCGAGCCTGTCATCAGCCGCGAGCCCAGACAGGCGAGCCCGAAGCGGGAGCCCTCCTCCTCGACGAAGGCGCCGATGCCGATGCGCCGGTCGGGCACGAAGCCCCGCTCGCGCAGGAGGTCGACCGCGGCGAAGGCCGAGACCACGCCCAACGGCCCGTCGTAGGCCCCGCCGTCGAGGACCGAGTCGAGGTGCGAGCCGGTCAGGACCGAGTCGCCCGCCGGGGTCTCGACGTTCCACCAGGCCACGGCGTTGCCGTAGCCGTCGTACTCCACCTCGAGGTCGCGCCCGGCGGCCGCCTCGGCGAACCACGCCTGACACTCGCGCTCGGCGGAGGTGAACGGCTGGCGGAAGTAGCCGCCACTCGCTGCCGAGCGTCCGACCGGGGCCAGGTCGCGCCACATCTCCTCGAAGCTCACCCGCCCAGTCCATCGACTGCAGGCATCCTGGTCAACCGACCACGGAGCAGGACAGTCTGAGATCCGAGACGTGGGCACGCGGGCTATCGTGGGCGGCGATGGGTGAGGACGACGACACCAGGACGGGCGGGTCGGCCGCGGAGGCCAGGATCCGCCACCAGGCTCGCTGGGTCGACCTGCAGATCGAGCAGGCGATGGCGCGCGGCGAGTTCGACAACCTGCCCGGTCAGGGCAAGCCGATCGAGGACCTGGGCAGCAGCCACGACCCGGACTGGTGGCTGAAGAAGCTGGTCGATCGGGAGCAGATCAGCGTGCTGCCTCCCGCGCTCGCGCTGCGCAAGGAGGACGTCGAGCTGGACGCGACCGTGGACCGGCTCGCCGGTGAGGCGGAGGTGCGCCGCGAGCTCGAGTCGTTCAACGAACGGGTACGCCGCGCCCGGATGCAGCTCACGGGCGGTCCTCCGGTGGTGACCGCGATGCGTGACGTCGACGCCGAGGTCGCGGCCTGGAGCGAACGCCGGCGCTCACGACTGACCAGCCGACGCGCGGACGAGGCACCCCCGGTGGCGCCCCGTCGCAGGCGCTGGTTCCGCCGTCGCTGACCCTGTGGACCAGTGGGATTCGTCATAGGAGGACACGACGATCCGCTGCTAGCGTCCGCAGCATGCGCAGCGCCAAGGACTTCCTCGCCCCCCTCGCCGTCGGAGCACCCACCCCGCTGCGCGAGATCCCGGCCCGACCGAGTCGTGCCATCCACTTCTTCGATCCCAGCAACGCCAAGATGGCGGCGAAGATCCCGCAGATGGTCGGCACGGTCGACGTACTCCTCGGCAACCTCGAGGACGCCGTCAAGGCCGACAACAAGCTCGCTGCCCGCCGCGGGCTCGTGGACATCGCGACGTCGACCGCCGGTCTCGGAGGGGAGGGCGGCAGGACCCAGCTCTGGACCCGGGTCAACTCGCTCGACTCGCCCTGGGGACTCGATGACCTGACCACGCTGGTGGGCGAGATCGGCGACCGGCTCGACGTGATCATGGTGCCGAAGGTGCAGGGGGCCGAGGACATCCACTACGTCGACCGGCTGCTGGCCCAGCTGGAGGCGAAGGCCGGACTGACCCGGCCGATCCTGGTGCACGCCATCCTCGAGACGGCCCGCGGCATGGTCAACGTCGAGGAGATCTGCGGCGCCTCTCCCCGGATGCAGGGCCTCTCGCTCGGGCCGGCCGACCTCGCAGCCGACCGGCGTATGAAGACCACCCGCGTCGGCGGTGGACACCCGGGCTACCTGGTCCGCCAGGACCCTGTCGACGGCGACATCGACGGGGCACGCACGACCTACCAGCAGGACCTGTGGCACTACACCATCGCGCGGATGGTCGACGCCTGCGCGATGCACGGCATCTACCCCTACTACGGGCCGTTCGGCGACATCGCCGACGTGGTGGCCTGCGAGGACCAGTTCCGCAACGCCTTCCTGCTCGGCTGCGTCGGCACCTGGTCGCTGCACCCCAAGCAGATCGAGATCGCCCACCGGGTGTTCAGCCCGAGCGTCGAGGACATCGCGCACGCCCGCCGCGTCGTCGCAGCCATGGGCGACGGCACGGGCGCGGTGATGCTCGACGGCAAGATGGAGGACGACGCATCGCTCAAGCAGTGTCTGGTGATGGTCCGACTGGCCGAGGAGCTCGCCGCGATCGACCCGGAGCTGAAGAAGCAGTACGACGCCATCGAGGTGTCGGCATGAGCGAGTTCCGGCCCCGCCGCTCGGTGCTCTACATGCCCTCGTCCAACGAGCGGGCGTTGGAGAAGGCGAAGTCGATCCCCTGCGACGCACTCATCCTGGACCTCGAGGACGCGGTCGCTCCCGCGGCGAAGGTGGAGGCACGAGCCGCCGCGTGTGCTGCGGTGCAGTCGGGCGCCTACGGCCGGCGCGAGCTCACGATCCGGATCAACGCCATGGACACCGAGTGGCACGCCGACGACCTCGCCGCCGCCTGTGCGGCCGGCCCGGACGCGATCGTCGTACCCAAGGTGAGCTCCGCCGATGAGGTCCGCACCCTGGTGGCCGGCATGTCCGGTGCACCCGAGCACACCAAGCTCTGGGCGATGGTGGAGACCCCCATAGCAATGGTCAACGCCCTCGAGATCGCCACCGCGTCCGAGCGGCTGACGGTGCTCGTGATGGGCACCAACGACCTCGCCAAGGAGCTGTACGCCGAGCACGTCCCCGGCCGGCAGCCCCTCCTCACCGGCCTGTCGCTGGCCCTCCTGGCCGCCCGCGCAGCCGGCAAGGGCATCGTCGACGGGGTCTACAACGACGTCAAGGACACCGAGGGATTCCTGGCCGAGTGCGCCCAGGGCCGCGAGCTGGGCTTCGACGGCAAGACCCTGATCCACCCCGGCCAGGTCGCGGGCGCCAACGAGGCCTTCGCACCGTCGCCCCAAGCAGTGGAGGACGCCCGCGGCATCCTCGCCGCCTGGCAGGAGGGCTCCGGCGTCGTCACCTACAACGGCCGGATGGTCGAGAACCTGCACGTCGAGTCCGCCGAGCGGATCCTGTCGATCCACGAGGCGATCTCCGCGCTGTGAGGCTCAGTGGCAGTGCCCGCCTTCGGCCGCCGGTGACGGCGCCACGTCGATCGACGGGTTCTGGTCGAAGAAGCCGAACGGTTTGAGCCAGAACGACACCGTGTCGGCCGGCATGATCGGCCAGTCCTCGATGCGGGTGATGTGGTGGATCCCGAAGACGTACCAGAGCACCACGTCGGTGTTCTCCAGTGGCTCGTCGTCGGCGACCCAGCGGCTCATGCCCTCGTCGTGCTCCGACTGGGTGGGATAGGCGCCAGCCGGCCACCGTTCGTCGTCGTGGTGCCGGGTGACCCAGACGGAGTGCCCGATCACCGGGGCGCGCAGGAACTGCGGGGTGTCGGGCTCCATCATCGGCGGAATCGAGGCGCTCGGCACCAGCTTGTACGCCGGGTGGGTGCCGACCTTGTTGGTGCGGTTGGGGTTGACCACCTTCCACGACCGCTGGGTGGCCCAGTTGAAGTCGCGCGCCGACGCTGACTCGGAGGTCACCGGGGTCGCCTGGGTGACGACCGCCAGGCCGTAGGCGTTCTCCGGCGACACCGGCGAGGCCATCGAGTCGACCTCCATCATGGTGTTCTCGTTGCCGTCGACGTCGAGGTCGAGCCGCGCGACGAGGAAGTGCTGATGGAACGGCGCGTAGGTGCGCTCGTCGACCACGGTCCCGGTGGGCGGTGGTCCGGTCTCGGCGTCGTACGGCGTGGTCACCATCAGGCCCGTCGCCCGCACCTCGCACTCGATGTTGCCGTCCTCGTAGAACCGCCAGTAGAGGAGGTACTCGTAGTTGGCCACCGTGGCGTGGCAGGACACCACCATCCGGCGCGTCCGACGCACCTCGGCGCCGTGGTGGTGGTCGACGTGCTTCCACAGCACGGCGTTGTCCTCCTCGTGGAGGCAGATCGCGTTCTTGATGGTGTACGGCGTCCCCGTGGTGTCGTGCAGGACCGCGTCGACGTACCTGATCTCGCCCAGGCAGTCGCAGCCCAGCTCGAGCGAGGTGGTCATGAAGCCGAGGCCCCACTCGCCGATGTCGAACGCGGTGCGCCGGTAGTGGTCGAAGGAGGCGTCGCGGTAGGGGACGACCATCTCGGCCAGCGACATCCGGTAGGCGATGTCGCGCTTGGTACCGTGGTCGTCGTAGGCGACCTGGTAGATCACCGGTCCCTCGCGGTAGTTGAAGCCCAGCCGCATCGACCAGTTCTGCCACCTGAGCTCGGTGCCCTCGATGGTGAACGAGACGCCCTCGGGCTGCACGATGTCCAGCGGCTTGCGATCGGTGCGGTGCTGCCCGGCCCACGGGCCGACGACGTACTCGGCATCGACCTCCGGCTGACCGTGGTCGTGGTCGTTCTCGAGCGCCAGCAGCTCGCAGGTGTTCACGTCGACGACCACCTTGAGCCCCGAGACGGGGTGGGCGTAGAGGTTGCCCTCGGGGGTGGCGCGGTACCAGATGTCGCACCAGCCGAGCCGGCGGTCGCGCCACTGCTCGGGCATCAGCGCCTTCGCGTAGGTCCACACCTCGATGGCCACCAGGGACAGGTCGGTGATGCCGCGCTCGGCCAACGCCGCGATGACGTCGGGGTGCGCCCGCATGGCGGCGTCCACCTCGGCGTACTCGTCGGTGGTGAAGTGGGGAGTGACCCCGGGGATGTGCGTCCAGGAGTCCACCCGGTCCTCGGTCAGGTCGACGACGCCCTCGTAGGTCTGGTTGTCGTCGCGGTTCCACAGCACCGCCAAGGCCTGACGAGGCACCGGGTCGCCCTCGCGCCAGGCCAGGACGTCGAGCTTGGGGGGCTCGCGCAGCTCGATCGAGGCGAATCGCCACGACCGGTCCAGTCCGACCTCGCGTCGCAGGACCGCCGCGGTCTGGGTGAACTCCGGTTCGGTGAGGGGCTCGAGCGGGTGCCGGGACATGGCAGCACTCTGTCAGCCGTGCGGCACCACGTCGATGAGCACCTTTCCGACGGCCCCGTGCTCCACGGCCAGGTGCGCAGCCGCCGTCTCCTCGAGCGGGTAGCGGTGGATCGGCAGGCCGGCCTCCGCGCCGACGCGTAGGGCCCCGGCTGCCAGCGCCGCGCTGACGTCGGCCACGGCGTGGGCCTTCGCCTCGGAGGTGACGGTGTAGACCATGATCCCGCGCCAGCTCAGGTTCGCCGACATCGAGGGGCGGACGGGGACGCTCACCTCGTCGCCACCGTTGTTGGCGTAGAACGCCACCGTGGCCCCCGGGGCCGCGACCGCCACGTCGAGACCGGCATTGGCCGCCGGCGAGACCTCCACGACCAGGTCGACACCGTCCGGGGCGAGTGCCCGGATCGTGTCGACGGCGTCCTGCGCGCGGTAGTCGACCACGTGGTGCGCACCGGCCGACGCGGCGAGGGCCGCCTTCTCCGGGCTGCTCACCGTCGTGATCACGGTGGCGCCGGCCCAGCGGGCCAGCTCGATGGCGGCGTGGCCGACCGCTCCGGCACCGCCGGCGACGAGCACCACCCGACCGTCCAGGGCGTGCGGACCCAGCCGCTCCGGACCGGCCAGCGTGAGGGCGCGGTGCGCGGTGAGCGCGGGGATGCCGAGGCTCGCGCCCACGTCGAAGCTCGCCCCGTCGGGCAGGGCGACCGCCTGGGCGGAGGGCAGTGCGACGTACTCCTGGGCGGTGCCGTCGGCGCGCTGCCAGGCGGCCTCCCAGATCCACACCCGCTCACCGACCCGCTCGAAGGACACGTCGGTCCCGACCGCGGTGATCACGCCTGCGCCGTCCTGGTTCGGGACACGGGCGGTGCTGTCCCCGGTTGCGGTCGCGCCCGAGCGACTCTTCCAGTCGGTCGGGTTGACGCCGGAGACGTGGACCTCGACCAGAACCTCGTGCGGCGCGGGCATCGGGACGTCTCGCGTCTCGAGGCTGAGTACGTCGGGTCCGCCGGTGGAGCGATAGACGATGGCTCTCATAGGCCCATCATGTCTCGCCCTCCCCGTCGACTTGCGCCTCGCGGCCCGTCGACTTGCGCCTCACGGCCCGTCGACTTGCGCCTCGCGGCCCGTTGACTTGCGCCTCGCGGCCCGTTGACTTGCGCGCTACAGCCCCTGAGCTCGCCACAAGTCACGATTGAACGGACCCGGAGGCGCAACTCGCCGGACCCGGAGGCGCGACTCGACGGTCAGGGGGAGGGGCGCAGCTTGTCGTCGAGCCAGAGCTTGGCCGAGCCCATGAAGCCGGCGGCGTCGTGGACGAGGCGACCGAGGGCGTCCTGGGTGTTGCGGAAGCTGTCGGCATAGCTCCTGGCCGCCTCGGCCGCGGCATCGCTGACCTTCGCGGTGGCGTCGTCCTCGCGACGCGGGTAGGTGCCACCGAGCGTCGCGGTGTAGACACCGGCGTCGACCCAGCGGCGCAGCTCCGTCGCCCGAACCACCGCGAACGGGTGGGAACGGTTCTCCACCAGGAACGCCTTGAGGATGGAGTCCCTGAGGTCACCGGTCTCGTGGTATTCCGCGCCCTGGGCGAAGAACGAGGTGGCGTCGAGGTTGTCCAGGCTGCCGCCGCTGGCCAGCTTCATCTGCAACCGGAAGGCCGCGGCGGGGTCCTGCGCAGCCAGCAGACCGGCCCGGTCGGCGGACAGCTCGGCCTTGCGGGACCACTCCATCAGGCCAGCCGTGACCGCCCGGAAGCCGAGCGTCCCACCGGGCACCGCCGCGAACAGGCCGGTCAGTCCGAGCAGGCGTTGCAGCATCGTCTGGTAGACCGCGTGGCCACTCACCGCGTGGCCCAGCTCGTGACCGATCAGGAACCGCAGCTCGTCCTCGTCGAGCAGGTCGACCATCGCCGAGTTGACCACGATGATCGGCTCGTTGATGCCGATCGTGAGCGAGCCGAGGAACGGGCTGGCGGTGACGTAGAGCTCGGGCAGCGAGTCGACGTCGAGGGTGGTGCCCACCTCGGCGAGCAGCCGGTGGAGCACCGGGAACTGACGTTCGTCGACCCGGATCGCCGAGCCGAGCAGCATCAGCCGGATGGTGCGCTCGCGCACCAGCCCCGACATCAGCTTGAGGATGGAGTCGAACCCCTTGAGCTTGCGCAGGGCGACGAGCGCCCCCTGGTCAGCCGGGTGTTCCCACGCCCGCGAGCTGACACCGGTGAGGACGACGCGTGCCCGAGCAGGCTGTTTCTCCATGGCCGGGATCGTGTCACGATCCCAGCCTCCTGACCACCGAACCGCAGCTCACTCGCGCATCGGGATGCGCACGTCACGCTCCTCGGCGACCTCGACGGCGCGGTCGTAGCCCGCGTCGACGTGACGGATGACCCCCATGCCGGGATCGTTGGTCAGCACCCGCTCGATCTTCTCGGCAGCCAGTGCCGTGCCGTCGGCGACGCACACCTGACCGGCGTGGATCGAGCGCCCCATGCCGACACCGCCGCCGTGGTGGATGCTCACCCAGGTCGCCCCGGAGGCGGTGTTGACCAGAGCGTTCAGCAGCGCCCAGTCGGCGATCGCGTCGGAGCCGTCGAGCATGGCCTCGGTCTCGCGGTACGGCGAGGCGACGGAGCCGCAGTCGAGGTGGTCACGCCCGATCACGATCGGCGCCTTCAGCTCCCCCGAGGCCACCATCTCGTTGAACTTGAGTCCGGCGAGGTGGCGCTCGCCGTACCCCAGCCAGCAGATCCGCGCCGGCAGCCCTTGGAAGGCCACCCGCTCGCCGGCCATGGTGATCCACTTGTGCAGGCGCTGGTTGTCGGGGAACAGCTCGAGGATCGCGCGGTCGGTCGCGGCGATGTCGGCCGGGTCGCCGGACAGCGCCGCCCAACGGAACGGCCCCTTGCCCTCGCAGAACAGCGGCCGGATGTAGGCCGGCACGAAACCGGGGAACTCGAACGCCCGGTCGTAGCCGCCCTTGCGCGCCTCGTCGCGGATCGAGTTGCCGTAGTCGAACACCTCGGCGCCCGCGTCCTGGAACTCCACCATGGCTCGCACGTGGGTGGCCATCGACTCCTGGGCACGCTTGGTGAAGCCCACCGGATCCTCGGTGCGCTCGCGCTCCCAGTCCTCGAAGGCGGTGCCGACGGGGAGGTAGAACAGCGGGTCGTGGGCCGAGGTCTGGTCGGTGACGATGTCGATCGGAGCCTGCGACTCGAGCAGCTCGGGCAGCATGGCTGCGGCATTGCCGAGGACGCCGATCGAGAGCGGACGCCGGGCGTCACGGGCCTCGACCGCCATCGCGACGGCTTCGTCGAGCGAGTCGGCCTGGACGTCGAGGAAGCGGTGCTCGATGCGCCGGGTGATCCGGCTCTGGTCGCACTCGATGCAGATCGCCACCCCGTCGTTCATGGTGACCGCGAGTGGCTGGGCACCGCCCATCCCACCGAGTCCGGCGGTGACGGTGATGGTGCCGGCCAGGGTGCCGTCGTAGCGCTTGTCGGCCACCGCGGCGAACGTCTCGAAGGTGCCCTGCAGGATGCCCTGGGTGCCGATGTAGATCCACGACCCGGCGGTCATCTGGCCGTACATGGTCAGGCCGAGATCCTCGAGGCGGCGGAACTCCTCCCAGTTGGCCCAGTCGCCGACCAGGTTGGAGTTGGCGATCAGCACGCGAGGCGCCCACAGGTGGGTGCGCATCACCCCGACAGGCTTGCCCGACTGCACCAGCATGGTCTCGTCGTCCTCGAGGTCGCGCAGGGTGCGCACCAGGGCGTCGTACGACTCCCAGTTGCGGGCCGCCTTGCCGGTGCCGCCGTAGACCACCAGGTCCTCGGGGCGCTCGGCGTTCTCGGGGTCGAGGTTGTTCATCAGCATCCGCAGCGGGGCCTCGGTCTGCCACGACTTCGCGGTCAGCTCGGTGCCGGTCGCGGCGTGGATGGGCAGGCGCTCGTTCACAGCAGTTCTCCAATCGTGTTCTCGACCGCTGCGAGCACGGCGCCGGAGCGCACGAGCTGGAAGGCGGTCTCGATCTCGGGGGACAGGTGGCGGTCGGGTCCGGGGCCTTGGACGCCGGCCTCGCGCAGGAGGCGTACGACGGCAGCGGTGGCGGGCGACGGGGTCAGTGGGGCGCGCATGTCGAGGGCTCGAGCAGCGGTCAGCACCTCGATGGCCACGACCCGGGTGAGTCCGTCGACGGACCTGCGGAGCTTGCGCGCCGCGGACCAGCCCATCGACACGTGGTCCTCCTGCATGGCGCTGGAGGGGATCGAGTCGACGGAGGCCGGGTTGGCCAGCCGCTTCAGCTCCGAGACGATGGCGGCCTGGGTGTACTGCGCGATCATGTGCCCGCTGTCGACGCCGGGGTCGTGGGCGAGGAACGGGTTGAGGCCGTGGTTGCGTGCCTTGTCGAGGAAGCGGTCGGTGCGGCGTTCGCTGATGCTCGCGACGTCGGCCGCCACGATCGCCAGGAAGTCGAGCACGTAGGCCACGGGAGCCCCGTGGAAGTTCCCGTTGGACTCGACGCGCTCACCGACGACGACCGGGTTGTCGACGGCGCTGCACAGCTCGCGGCCGGCCACGACGGCGGCGTACTCCACGGTGTCGCGGGCGGCACCCTGGACCTGAGGTGAGCAGCGCAGGGAGTAGGCGTCCTGCACCCGGTTGCAGTCGGGGCCGCGGTGCGAGGCGACGACGCCGGAGTCGGCGAGGATCCGCACGAGGTTCGCGGCCGAGGCCGCCTGACCGGGATGGGGGCGGATCGCCTGGAGCTCGGGGGCGAACACCCTGTCGGTGCCGAGCTGACCCTCGACCGACATGGCCGCCGAGATGTCCGCGGTGCGCAGCAGCATCCGCAGGTCGGCGATGGCCATCACCAGCATGCCGAGCATGCCGTCGGTGCCGTTGATCAGCGCCAGGCCCTCCTTGGGGCCGAGCTCGACGGGTGTCAGCCCCGCCTTCGCGAGGGCTTCGGCGGCCGGCATCAGGACCCCGTCGGCGTCGCGGACGTCGCCTTCACCCATCAGGGCGAGCGCGCAGTGGGACAGCGGGGCGAGGTCGCCGGAGCACCCGAGGGAGCCGTACTCGTGCACGACCGGGGTGATGCCGTGGCTGAGCAGGTCGGCGAGCAGCTGCGCCGTCTCGAGCCGGATCCCGGTGTGGCCGGTGGCCAGGGTCGACAGCCTCAGGAGCATCAGCCCGCGGGTGACCTCACGCTCCACCTCGGGCCCGGACCCGGCAGCGTGCGAGCGGACCAGCGACTTCTGCAGCTGGGCCCGCATCTCGGTGGGGATGTGCCGGGTCGCGAGCGCACCGAAGCCGGTCGAGATGCCGTAGGCCGGGGTGGGTGCCGCGGCGAGCTCCTCGACCACGCCGCGAGCACGTCGGATCGCCGTGGTGGCATCGTCACCGATCACGACCGAGGCGCCGTCACGGGTCACCGCGAGGACGTCGTCGAAGGACACCGGGCCGACTCCGAGCTCAATCACGTCTGTCATGGCTTCATCAAACGCCCCTGGGGTGACCACCCACTAGGGACCACCCTAGGGATGCGTCTCGGATCCGAGACTCTGAGGCGACATCAGGGCCGAAGAGGCGTAAGCCGGTGAGGAACGTCAACCAACTGCGGCGGCGGGGGCTCAGTTCAGGTGGGCGACACACACGCCGCCGAGGAGGGCGTCGGGATGAGGCAGCGGGACCGGATCGAGTTCGAGGGGGTCTTCGACGCCTGCTACCACTCGGTCCTGCACACCGCCTTCGTGATCCTGCACGACCGCGGACGGGCCGAGGAGGTCACGCAGGACGCGTTCCTCAAGCTCTACGAGCGCTGGAACGATGCCAACCGCATCGAGCGGCCCGGAGCCTGGGTGCGTACGGTCGCGGTGCACGCCGCCGTACGCCGGGCCCAGCGCGAGCTCTCCCAGTCGATCACGCTGATCGACCAGCCCGCCGACGCCGACCCCCTTCCCGATGTCGACCTCCGTCGAGCCCTGGCGGTCCTGACCCCTCGGCAACGGGCGGCCGTGGCGCTCTACTACCTCGAGGACCGGCCCGTGGACGAGATCGCCGACCTCATGGGCGTCTCCACCTCCACGGTGAAGCAGCACCTGTTCCGGGCCCGCTCCGAGCTGGCCGCCCTCCTCACCGAGACCCAGGAGGAGGCCACGCGGTATGGCGACTGACGAGCAGCTCCGGTCGGCCCTCACCGAGCACGTGTGGGCCCTTCGACCCGACCCGAGCGTCGAACTGGCCACCTTGATGCGCCGGGTTCGTCGACGTCGTCGGCTGCGCGGTCTGGCGTGGGTGGCCGGCGGCGCGGCCGCGATCGCGGCGACCTGGCTGATGCTGAACCCCCCGGGGCTGTCCCGCACCGCACCCGCCGACCCTGCTCAGCACCCCTCCCCGACGAGCAACGTCGAGTATCCGGAGGGCGTGAGCCCGTTGAAGGCGCAACTCGGCGTGTTCGGCAAGCCAGCGCCGCTGCGCCCTGGTCGCTACGCCGTCGACTTCCTCGATGCACCATCGTGGGTGCCCTCGGCGGTGGTCGCGGTCCCCGCGGGCTGGGGCCAGGACGACGACGTGATGCTCTCGACCGGTTCGGCCTTCGGTCGTGACGTACGCCGCCTGGAGCTGTGGACCGTCGACCGGGTCGGGTCCAACCCGTGTGACGTCTGGCCTCCGGCGATCGCAACATCTGTGAAGGACCTGGCGACGGCCCTTCAGGGACTGTCCGCCGCTGTCGTCACCCGTCCCGTTCCGGTGTCGGTGGGGGGCTACTCGGGAGTGTTCCTGCGCATCACCGGCACGAAGGGGCCCTCGGACTGCCAGGTCCGGACCCTGTGGACCACCAACAAGTGGGAGAAGTACCAGGAGCCCAGGTGGACCGACCTCGTGTGGGTCCTCGACATCGAGGGCCACCGCGTCGTCGTCAACGCGGCGTACGGACCGGCCGTGCCCCCACGCCAGATCGACCAGCTCAAGTCGATGGTCAACGCCATCACGTTCACGACAGGAGAACAGGAACCATGACGCCTCACTCGCATCCCAGGACCAGGACTCTCGCCGCCCTGGCCGCTGCCGTACCGACGGCCCTCGCCCTCATCCTCACCGTCCCGACCAGCACGGTCGCGTCGATGCCCGCCCGACCGGTGACCGCGCCGGCAGCCGGGCCCTCCCAGGTCGTGCTCGACTGGGAGCGGACCTCGTTCCGGACCGTGTTCACCGAGGCTGTGTCCCCGATCCCGGTCGGCACCCTCTACCTCGGCTTCACGTCTCTGGCGATGAACGACGCAGTCCACCGCGCCCGCCACCACCACGGGTCCCGGGTCGCGGCCGTGGCACAGGCCGCGCACGACGTGCTCGCGGAGTACTTCCCCGCCTCGCTCGCCGCGCTCGACGCCGACCTGGCCACCAGCCTCGACGCACTGCCGGGCAACCGGTTCACGCACCGGGGCATCGACGCCGGTGCCGCAGCAGCCGACGCCATGATCGCCAGCCGGGTGGATGACGGACGTGACGACGCGAGCGTCGTCTACATCCGCGACGAGGCGCCCGGTGTCTGGCAGCCCGCGGAGGGCGGCACGATGCTCGCAGCCTGGCTCGGCTACGTCGACCCACTGGTGCTGCACCGCCGCGTCTGGGTCAACGGCCCCGACGCGCTGACCAGCCGGGACTACGCCCGCGACTACAACGAGGTACGCCGGCTCGGGTCCGCCACCTCGACGGCACGGACGGCCACCCAGACCGACACGGCCCTGTTCTTCAACTCCAACTCGGCGATCATGATCGGTGAGGCACTCATCGCGCGCCTCGAGTCCCGCCCGCTGTCCCTGCGGCGTACGGCGCTGCTGTTCGCCGCGATGCACGGCGCGATGGCCGACTCGGTGATCACCTGCTGGCGACTGAAGTACGAGGTCGGGTTCTGGCGCCCCGCCCAGGCGGTGGCCGGGGCGGAGACCGACGGCAACCCCGCCACCCACACGGAGGCCGACTGGACCTCGCTCCTGCCGTTGCCGCCGTACTCCGACTACATCAGCGGGCACGCCTCCCTCACCGGGTCGGCGGCCGCGGTGGTCAGGCGGATGCTGGGTGATCGCACCCGGCTGACGCTGCACTCCTACAACACCGGCACCGATCGCACGTACGCCAGGCTGTCGCGCCTGGAGGCCGGAGCGCTCAACTCGCGGATCTGGGGTGGACTGCACTTCCGGGACGCCATGAACGACGGCTACCGGGTGGCTCATCGCACCGGTGCACGAGTTCTCGCCCACCTCCGCTAGTTGAATTTTGTCCTATTTTAGGTGGTTTAGTAGCCGTAACTAACCCCGAGACCCGTCGTTGTCCCTAGCACATCGACTCCATGTCTGGAATCGATTTCAATCAAAACTGGGGGCACGAAATGCGCAGTTCACTGACAGGTCTCACCACCCTCGCACTCACCGCAGCCGGGGCGGTCCTCGTCTCTCCTGGCGCCGCCGACGCGCACATCGCCGCGCCGGCGGCCACGGGAGCCTCGTCGTTCGCCCTGGCTGCCAACGGGTTCGGCACACGCGTCTCGGGCGGTGACCTGCCGGCCGGTTCCGACGAGACCGCATTCGCCGTCCTCGGCTGCACCAACAAGGTGGGGCTGCACCGGGAGAACTCGGAAGCCTCCCAGGTGGTCCCCGGCCTCGGCGTCGTGAAGGGCGTGAAGACGCGGGTGTGGACCGTCCGCAAGGGGAACGTCGTCTCCTCCTACTCCCGGCACACGGTGGCCAGCCTCACCCTCGTCGACACCCCGCTGGGCAAGCTCAAGGTCGAGGCGATCAAGTCCCTCTCGCGGGCCTTCCACAACGCCCGCGGGTTCCACGCCACGACCTCGACGTCCATCGGGTCGATCTCGTTCGACCCCGTGAGCGGTCCGGAGACCCAGCTGCGCGTCCCGACCCCCGACCGCCCGCTCGTCGTTCCGGGAGTCGCGAGCATCAGCATCGGCAGCAGCACTCGCAGCCACGACGCGAGCGGCGCGCGTGCCCGCGCCAACGCCCTCGACATCCGGGTCATCCCCCTCGGAACGCGGGCCAGGGTCGCCAACACCAAGGCCCAGATCTCCGGCGGCGTGAAGAGCGGCGTGTTCGGCGGCTGGTCCGCCGGCACCAAGGCCACGGGCCTCGCCGACACCCTGCACAGCGGCAAGACGCCCCTGCTGATCATGCCGTGCCAGGGCACCAAGGGTCAGGTCGTACGCCGTTCCGTGGCGAGTGTCGACCTGGGCTCGCTCACCGTTCGTGGGGCCACCACGGCCCAGCGGGCCGCAGCCACCATGTCGCGGGCCTCGGGCTATGAGCAGGGCCGCATCGCCAGCATCAACCTCGGTGACGGAGCCCTCGTCGTGAAGGCCATCACGGCCCGCGCCAACGTCTCCCGCACCGCTCACGGTGTCGTCCGTACCGCGAAGGGCACCTCGATCGGCGCCATCGTCGTGGACGGCGAGACAGTCGCTCTGCCCGCCAGTGGCAACCTCACCATCCCGGGTGTCGCCAGCCTCCAGACCAGGGTCGTCAAGCGCACCACCTCCGGGATCTCCGTCGTGGCCCTGCGTCTGACGGTGCTCGACGGCACCGGCGCCGTCGTCGACCTGGGCCAGGCCTCGATGAAGGTCCGTCCCAGCGGACTCTGATCCCCCCCACCAACGCCGGATGCCCTCTCGGGGTGTCCGGCGTTGGGGTGTTGACTGGTCCGGTGAGCACGACCCTGCAGCCCGGCGACATCGGTGAGCTCCGGCGGTGGGGCATGCTCGCGGTCGGCACCTTCGCACAGGCCGCCTCGGCGATCACGGTGCACGGGCCGGCGTTCCTGATCCCCGTCCTGCACGACCGGCTCGGACTCTCCCTGTTCGAGGCCGGTGTGGTGGCCGCTGCGCCCATGCTGGGGGTGATGCTCACCCTCGTGCTCTGGGGCCTCGTGGTCGACCGGCGAGGCGAGCGCTTCGCGCTGCTGGCAGGCCTGCTGGGTACGACGCTCGCCGGGGGCGCCGCCATCCTGGTCGACGGGGTCGTCTGGCTGAGCATGGCTCTCTTCCTGGCCGGGGCGGCCGCCGCCAGCACCAACTCCGCCAGCGGCCGGGTCGTGGTCGCCTGGTTCCCTCCCGACCGGCGTGGGCTCGCCATGGGCATCCGCCAGATGGCGCAGCCCGTCGGGGTCGGACTCGCCGCCATCACCCTCGCCGTGGTCGCAGACCGCTCGGGCATCTCCGCAGCCCTGGTCCTCGCTCCGCTGGCGAGCCTGGTCGCAGCCCTGGCGGTCGCTGTCGTCGTGATCGACCCGCCACGACCCGAGCGCACCGCCGAGAGCGCGCCGAACCCCTACCGCCAGAACGACTACCTCTCCCGGATCCACGGGGTCTCCACGCTGCTCGTGGTGCCCCAGTTCGTGGTCTGGACCTACGCCCTGGTGTGGCTCGTCCAGGACCGCGCGTGGTCACCGGCGGCGGCCGGCACCGCAGTGGCGGCAGCTCAGGTGTTCGGCGCGTTCGGCCGGATCGCGGCCGGCCAGCTGTCCGACATGGTCGGCAGCCGGCTGCGTCCCCTTCGCTGGGTGGCCCTGGCGGCGGCGACGACGATGGCGGCTCTGGGCCTCGCCGCCTGGCTGGACTGGGGGGTCGCCGTCGTCTTGATGGTGGTCGCGACCGCGGTCACGGTCGCCGACAACGGACTCGCGTTCACCGCCGTGGCCGAGCGCGCGGGCGCCTTCTGGTCGGGCCGGGCGCTCGGCATCCAGAACACGGCCCAGTTCCTCACGGCGGCCGCCGTACCTCCCGTCGCCGGCCTGCTCGTGCCCGCCACCGGCTTCCCGGTGCTGTTCGCCGGCGCCGCGGTGTTCCCTCTGGTCGCCACGCTGCTGGTGCCGGTGGCACACGAACGAGACCTGTCCTGACGTGGCCGGCGGGGCCTAGACTCGGGCCCACGGGCGATCTCTCGAGGTGATGCGATGAGCGAGGACATCCTGGTCGAGGTGTTCGGCGCGGGGGCGCCGTCCGACCCCGAGGAACTGGACCGGATCACCCGGGGGCTGCGGCGCGAGCTGCTGGAGCTCCAGGAGGTCGCCCAGGTGGCCGCGGCCACCGCCGGTCCCGCACCGCCGGGCACGCGAGGACTCGACGTCGCCGCCATCGGGGCCCTCGCGGTGACGGTGAAGCCGACCATCGAGGTGCTCGAGAAGGTGTTCGGGATGCTGCGCGCCTGGATGGGGTCGCGACACTCCAGTGAGACCCCGCAGTCCACCCTTCGCGTGACCGTCAACGGCCAGACGATCGAGCTCATCCCGACCGAGGAGCAGCAGGCCGCGCTGGTCGCGGCCTTCATCGCGCAGAGCGCCACTCCGCCCACCAGCTGAGGTCAGTGGCTGGTCCAGGAGGGCGGACCCACACTGCCCTCGACCCCCACTGCCCTGGGCCCGCTGTCGTCGGGCAGCTGCACCATCAGCCTGCTGAGGCCGTCGTCGGTGGGTTCCAACCAGGCCAGGGACTGCTCGTCAGGCGACTTGCTCGGCCAGCCGACGAGGTCGGGGAGCTGCTCGAGCTGATCGACCTCACCGTCCGAGGCGACGCTCCAGACGCTGCCGTAGTCGTCGTCCGGCGAGTCGGTGCGGAGGAACAGGACGCCGCCCCCGTCTCGTTGCACCCAGCTGGGGAAGCGCTCCGAGCCGTCGTGGCTGTCCATCAGCTCCCCGGACTCTCCGCTGCCGTCTGCCGCCACCCACTGGATCGTGCTCGACCCGTCGGGTCCGCTGTCACGACACTCCAGATAGATCCGCCCGTCAGAACCCCACGAGGGTGGACCGTCGGCGCTGCAGGGCAGCGTCAGCTCCCGGACCAGCTCGCCGCCGAGAGACACGATCCGCAGGCCGTTGACCTGCTTGTCCTCGTCGGTGCAGAGCAGGGCCAGCTCGGAGCTGTCCGGACTCCACGCCGGCCGGGTGGTGAACGGGCACGCCGCACGACCGCTGCTGTCCAGGAGCTCGTGCACGTCACTGAGATCTGGGGAGGCGAGGTAGGGCGGGCGAGCCGTGCCAGGCTTTCCGACCTGCAGCGTGAGCAGCGTTCGGTCCGGCGACAATGTGGGCACCCCGTAGTCGGGGTTGGAGCTGAGCACCCGTGGATCCTCGCCGCCGGGCGTGACGTCGACCGCCAGCAGCTGGCGGGTGCCGTCGGGCTGGTCGAGCGTGACCAGCAGCTCGTTGTCGGGAAACACCAGGGCACCGGAGCCACCGTCGTCCCCACCGTCGGGACGCAGCACCCACACCAGCGCGCCCGCCAGCACGGCGGCGGCCAGTGCAGACAGAGTGACCACCCGCCGGCGACCGCGCATGACCGGCTGCGGAGCCGCCGGCTCCTCGACGACCCGCTGCTCGACCACCGGCTCCTCCACCACCGGCTCCTGCACCACCGGCTCCTGCACCACCGGCTCCTCCACCACCGGCTCCTCCACCACCGGCTCCTCCACCACGGGATCCTCGACCACGGGATCCTTGACGACCGGCTCCTCGACGGCCGGCTCGCCCAGGGCGGAACGAGCTGCGGCGCGCACCCGCGCGCTGTCGTCCTCGGCAGCCATCCGTTCGAGGGCCAGCCGGGCGGCGAACGCCAGGCCGGGATGGTCACCGGCCAGCAGCTCGCTGAGCGGCTCGGCGGCGCTCGCTCGCTCCCAGGTGAGCAGGCTCTGCAGCGAGCGCTCGATCTCCGCGGGCAGGTCGCTCGGCGTACTCACCGGAGCGCCGCGGCGGGCGAGGTAGACGTCGCCCTCGATGTCGAAGGCCCACTTCTTCGGCGTCTGCTGCGGCGAGATCCGGGTGACCTCGTCGTGGACGAAGGCGTAGAGCTCGTCGAGGGACACCCAGCCGTCCAGGTCCCTGTCCGCCTCCCCTGTGCGCAGCCCACGGACCAGGACGCTGGTGAACGCCGACGGGCCGTCGGCATCCAGGGCGCTGTCGGCGAGGTCGTCGCCCTCGAAGGCGAACTGCAGAGCCGACGAGGCCGTGATCACCGCCCGGCCCCGGCCCCCGAGCCGCTCGTTGACGTCGACGGTGCCGACAGCCCGCGGCACCATGCCCCGGGCGAAGGCACCGGAGTAGCAGCAGTCGAGCAGCAGGACCACGCGCCCGGCCCGCGAGCGATCCATCGTCCGACTGACGAAGCTGGACGCCACCGCCGTGGCCTCGAGCAGGTCGAGGCTGGTGTCGGTGGCGGCGAAGTAGAGCTCACCGCTGTCGTCCTTCAACCCGTGGCCGGAGAAGTGCAGCAGGAGCAGGTCGTCGCCGCTGCGCCCCTTGAAGAACTCGGCAACCGCACGGGTCACCTCGTGACAGCGGCCGTTCACGACCGTGACGACGTCGAAGCCACCGATCTCCGGGTCCGAGAGGACCTCGGCCAGCTCCTCCGCGTCACGAGCCGGCGCGCGGAGGCGCGTGAGACCTGGATCCTCGTGGAGGTAGGTCGCCACGATCAGTGCGCTTCTGGTGCCAGCCATGTCTCCGTCCTCTGTCACCGACGAAGAGGCCGACTCGCTGGCACAGATACGGTGGGACGCGGGAGAGTGAGGCCCCCACGACTTCAGAGTAGGAGCCCAGCATGAAGCAGTCCAGTGCGCCGCCTGCCGGCGCCGATGACGTCGGCACGGGCACCGGCGAGCGCGACCCCGAGCACTACACCAAGTCAGGCAAGCTCAGATCGGCGCTCTACGAGGCCGAGATGGAGCGCCTCCAGGAGCAGCTGGTGCTCCTGCAGTACTGGATCCAGAGCCAGGGCCTCAAGGTGCTGGTGATCTTCGAGGGCCGCGGGTCCGCCGGCAAGGGCGGCGTGATCAAGCGGATCACCGAACGCACCAGTCCCCGCACGGTCAAGGTGGTGGCTCTGCCGAAGCCCACCGAGCGCCAGAAGACGCAGTGGTACTTCCAGCGCTACGTCGAGCACCTGCCGGCCGCCGGCGAGATGGTGCTGTTCGACCGCAGCTGGTACAACCGCTCCAACGTCGAATGGGTGATGGGCTACTGCTCCGAGGACGAGCACCAGGAGTTCCTGCGCACGGCCCCCGAGTTCGAGCGGATGCTGGTGCGCTCGGGGATCACGGTGATCAAGTACTGGTTCTCGGTCTCGTTCGACGAGCAGCGCAAGCGCTTCGAGGAGCGCAACGCCGAGCCGTTGAAGCGCTGGAAGCTGTCCGACATGGACCTCGCCGAGCACGAGTACTACGTCCGCTACTCGATGGCCAAGGACACCACGTTCCAGTACACCGACATCAAGCAGGCACCGTGGTACGTCGTACCGTCCGACGACAAGAAGGGCGCCCGGCTCAACTGCATCAACCACCTGCTCAGCCAGTTCGACTACGTCGACGTCGCCCCTGACGTCGTCGAGCTGCCGCAGATGCGCGAGGTGCCCTACGTGCGGCCGCCGATGCACGAGCAGACCTTCGTGCCCCAGCTGTTCTAGCCCGGCGCAACCTCAGCCGCCTCGCGCGTGGATACAGTCCGACCCATGAGCCAGGTCCCCGCCGCCACTCGCGCCCTGCGGGTGCTGCGCTTCCTGGCCAGCCAGCCCGATCCGGTCGCCCTGGACCGCATCACCCGGGCCTGCGACCTGCCGCGCAGCACGGCGTACCACCTGCTCAACGCGATGATCGCTGAGGGCTTCGTGGTGCACCTGCCCGACGAGCGGCGCTACGGCCTCGGGGTGGCGGCGTTCGAGGTCGGCAGCGGCTTCTCGCGTCAGGAGCCGCTCCAGCGCATCGCCCGGCGACCGCTCGCCGAGCTGGTCGACCGAACCCGGCAGAGCGCCCACCTGGCGGTGCTGCACGGGCGCGACGTGCTGTACGTCGTCGAGGAACGTGCTCCGGGCCGACCGCCCCTGGTCACCGATGTCGGCGTACGCCTGCCGGCGCACCTGACCGCCAGCGGCCGGGCGATCCTCGCTGCGCTCCCGGCCAGCCAGGTGCGGGCGCTCTACCCGGACCGCGACTCCTTCGTGAACCGCCACGGCAAGGGACCGACCTCGTTGAGCACGCTGCGCACTCTGCTGTCCGAGACCCGACAACGTGGCTACGCCACCGAGGACGGCGAGGTCACGCCCGGCTTCGCCAGCGTCGCCGCCGCGGTGCTCGACCACAACGGGCACCCGGTGGCCGGCGTCGCCGTGACGTACGCCGAGGACGTGGACGCCGCCACCATGGTCGCAGCGGTGCTGGCCACCGCCCGCACGGTGACCCGTCGGCTCAGCGGTCAGTCTGGTCGCTGAGTCCGGGGTCTCATCAGACCTGGCTCCCGCTGCCCTCGATGAGGAAGGCCGGCCACCTGCCCAGGTCTTCGTCGTCGGTCGGGATGACCGGGCTCACCGGGGTGCACGCGAGGGTGCGCAGCTCGCAGGTGACGACCTGCTTGGCGCGCAGCACGTTCGTGATGTTCTGCTCGTCGATGCGCTGGGCGACGCCGAAGAACGTGTCCTCGTCGCTCCAGCCGACCAGGGAGAAATGCTCCCAGGGAGCGTCGATCGGGCGCTGGCGGCCCGTCGCCGCGTCGTACACGACCGCCGGTGTGGGCCACACCGACTCGTCGAAGATCGTGCTGCGGTCCGGCGAGAGGAGTCCCCCGCCGTCCATCGAGGACTCGGCCAGCTCGCGGTGACGGCCCTCACCGCGCAGGCTCACGTGGTAGCCGTCCGGGAACAGCGTCTCGGCATAGCCCTCGTAGACCTCGATGCCGACGGCGTCCCGGCTCGCCGGCACCGTCGAGTCGTCGTCGAGGTGGATGGTGGTGCCGTCGAAGAAGACGCGATCGCTGCTCACGCCCCGGAGGAGCGGCATGATCTCGCCGTACAGGGCAGCCAGATCGTCGCCGTCGCGCGGCTGCTTGTCGGGAGTGCGGAACAGCTGCTCCCCTGTTCGGGTGTCGAACGCGGCCAGCTGGAGGACGTGGGTGCCGTAGTCGTCGGTCGGGCCGCGTGACTGGTCCACGGTCGCGAACACCGACCGGTCGGCGGAGACCGCCAGGTTGCGCCAGCCCACGTCCTCGACCTTCTGGGCCTCGCCCTCCGCGCTCGTGAACATCAGCGTCTGGCCGCGCATCCAGTAGACGCCGGTGGCGCCGAGCACGAACTCGTCCACCCGCTCGCCGAGGTCGACGGTGCGCTCTCCGACGTGCAGTGTGCCCTGGTAGAACCACGCCGGAGGGCTGACATCCCACTCGCTCGGCCCCACCGGCAGCGTGAACGGAGCCCGGCCGCCCGGGCCCTGCGTGGACTCGCCGCAGCCGGCCAGCGCGAGGCACGCCAGCAGACTGATTAGGACGACCCGAGCGTTCATGGGGCCATGGTCGCATCCACGAGCAGGTAGTCGGCCACCAGCCGCGGGTTCACCAGGGGCAGCAGATGGCCACCGGGGATGACGTCCGCCTCGATGCCGAGCCGGTCCCGTGCGACGCGGCGCTGCAGGTCGGCCGGGAAGAACCGATCGTCCCGGCCGGCGAGAACCCGGATGCCGACGCTGGGCCAGGCTGCGAAGTCGCAGGGCGAGGTGAAGGCGAGGTCTGCCTCGGTGCGCCTGTGCCGCACACCCTCGGCCGCGACCTCGGGGGCGACATCGTGCAGGAAGTACGACGCCTCGTCGAAAGACCCGTAGCCGCCTTCTCGCGCCGCCTGGTCCCGCGCCTCGAGAGCACCGGTGTGCGCCCACCACTCACCGGCGATCTCGCCGGGAACCGGGATCATCGCGTTGACGAGCACCAACGCCCTGACCGGCACTCGCTCGCACACGAGCGGTGCGGTGAAGCCTCCCAGTGACCCTGCGACGAGGACGACCTCGGAACGTGAGCCGATCGCGTCCACCACCAGCTCGGTGTAGCGAGGGAGACCGGCGGTCTCGTCGTCGCCGGGAAGGTCCACCGCGACCACCTCGTGGCCGGCGCCGACCAGGTGGGGCGTCACTCGGCTCCAGACCCACGGCGATCCGCCGGCCCCGGGGAGGAGAACGAAGGTGCGCACACTCCACGGTAGCGAGACCCGGCTGCCTGCTGGATCCACCTGTTTCGCGACTTTCCCGGCGGGAGCGCCGACAACCGGGCACGATGGTGCAGTCCGACCAGGAGGAGTCCACTGCATGCCCACACGCGAACAGGCGTGGCCTGAAGGCACCCCCAACTGGGTGGAGGTGGCCGTGGACCACCCGCACGAGGCGGCGGCCTACTACCGCAAGCTGTTCGGGTGGGAGTGCTACGAGGCCGGTCCGGAACCGGGTGACTACATCCTGGCGTTCAAGGACGGACACCCCGCCGCGGCCATCGGGCCCAAGGACGCCGACGAGCTGCCCGCGAGCTGGGCGACCTTCTTCGCCGTCGAGGACGCCGACGAGACGGCGCGCCGCGTGCGCGCGGCCGGGGGCGACGCGCACTTCGACCCCGTCGACGTCGGTCCGAACGGCCGGATGTTCTTCGCCACCTCCCCCGACGGCGCGAGCTTCGGCGTGTGGCAGGCCGGGGACCACACCGGCGTCGGCATCTTCAACGAGCCAGGCAGCCTGGCGCTCAACGTCCTCCACACCGACGACCTGACGCTGGCTCGCGACTTCTACGCCGAGGTGTTCGGCTTCAGCTATCGCGACCTGAGCCGGCCCGAGCTCGACCTGTTCGCCCTGCTGCGCTCCTCCGACGGCAGTGGCGTGGCAGCCATGAGCACCAACAAGGTGGCGCCCCAGGGGACGCCGCCACACTGGATGACCTGGTTCGCGGTGGAGAACTGCGACGAGTCCGCGATCATGGCCTGCCGGCTCGGCGGACGGGTGCTGGTCGAGCCCGAGGACACACCGTTCGGACGCACCGCCGTGGTCAGCGGCACGGAGGGCGAGGTGTTCGGCGTGGTCGACCTGCGTCGCACCCGCAAGCTGGTGGCCGTCGCGAGCTGAGGCTCACGGGCTCCCGGCGTACGCCGTCAGGAACCGGTCACGGAAGCTGCTCATCGGCCAGACCGGCGCCTCGGGCGACGGGTGGAGGCCGGGCTCCCAGCCCCAGTCCCGGATCGAGGCCAGCACGGCGGGGTCCTGGGCGATGATCGAGATGGGGACGTCGCGCCCGGCGTCCTCGCCGGACACGATCGTGTGCGGCTGGTGGTCCCCGACCATCACCACGACCAGGTCGTCGTCGCCATACTCCTCGACGAACGACGCCACCGCGCCCACGGCGTACTCGATCGAGCGACCGTACGCCGCCCGCACCCGCTGCGGGTCCGGCCACACCTCGTCGGGGGCCGGCCCGCGACCCGGCATCGGGTCGAACACGGTGCCGTCGCCGACCTGCTCCCACGGCACCAGGTCGGGCACCGGGGTGAAGGGCGAGTGGCTGGACACCAGGTCGAGCTCGGCCATCACCGGGGCGCGGTCACCACGGGCCAGCTCGAGGCGTTGCAGGGCTGCCAGGGTGTACTGGTCGGGCATCGTCGCATAGCTGAACCGCGGCCCGCGGTAGCCCAGGTTGCGGGAGTCGTAGAGCTGGTCGAACCCGTAGAACCGCTCCCCCTCCGGCCAGTCGTGGGTGTCGGCCGGCACCACGTCGACGGTGCGCCAACCCGCGCTGCCGAACGCCGAGAAGAGCGTGAGGCGACGACTGTCGAGCAGCTGGTTGTAGCGCTGCTGGCTGTCCACCCAGAGCCCCGACTGCAGCGTCGAGTGGGCCAGCCAGCTCGCTGCACCGTAGGTCGACGAGGTCAGGAAGCCGCTGCGGCTGCGGAACCCCGCCCCGCTCAGGCGCCGGCCGGCCGCGTCGAGCTCGGCGGTCACGCCCGGCGCGAACGACGAGTCCTCAAGCGCGACCCGGCCATAGCTCTCCACCACCACCAGCAGCACGTCCTTGCCCTTCAGACCCGCCAGCAGCCGGCCCCCGGGCTCGTCGGCCAAGGGATCGTGGGTGATCTGGTCGGCGAAACGGCCGCGGTCCTCCAGCCCCGCGTAGACCAGGTCGACCTGGGCTCCAGCCAGGTCGGCAGAGCTGGTGGACGCCACCTGGATCCGGGGAACCAGCGCCACCCCGGAGACCGCACAGAGCACCCAGACCGTGCCGAGCACCGCCACGGACCGCAGCGCCCCCTGCTGGTGGCGAGCGGACACCCGCACCAGGCGCCGGCAGGACAACACTGCGAGGGTCGGCAGGGCGATCGCGACGACAGCCCCGCCGAGCACCACCCCCACCGCACCGGCGGTGCCGAGAGAGTCGTCGACGACGCCGACCCCCGGACCCAGGTAGCCCCAGTCGTTCACCGGGTCGAACGGACGGTCGAAGACCTCGAAGAATCCCCAGTCCAGCACCTTCACGATCGCGAGCAGCCCCAGCAGCACACCGAAGCCGAGGGCCAGCCGCATCCGCCAGCGGGCCGGCAGGAGCACCGCGAGGCCCACCAGCAGCAGCCCTTCGAGGGGCACGCTGAGGAACGCTCGCGGCGTCAGCTCGGTCAGCCGCACGGGAGCCACCAGGGCCGCCCACACGAGGAGGCAGGCCAGCACCGTCAGGAGCACCTCGAAGGTCGAGCCTCCCTCGGAGGTCGAGCGCCCCTCCGAGGTCGAGCGCCCCTCCGAGGTCGAGCCCGACGACACCACGTCGCGATGCCGAGCCAGCCACCAGACCTGCCGGCCGAACGACTCCGCCAGCAGCGCCAGGGCGACCAGCAGCAGTCCGGTCTCGACCCGGTCGGGCAGCCCGCCGGCGACCACCGCCGTGAGCACGATCCCCTGGATGGCGGCCACCCACTTGCCCCAGGCCCGCGGCGGTGACTCCGCGGACAACCAGGGCCACACCTGAGCGGCGGTGACGAACGCGTAGCGCGCCCCACCGATCACGAGCACCCACCGGTCGCTCGAGTGCGCCACCTGGACGCTGAGCACGAGGATCAGGAAAGCGTCGACCTCCATGTCGAAGCGAGCGCCCAGCGCCGTCTCGCCGTGGGTACGCCGAGCGACCAGGCCGTCCACGCCGTCGAGCAGCAGCGCCACGACCGCCAGGGCGACGAGCGCCTGCTCGGAGCCTGCGCCAGGCAGGAAGTCGTCGATGTGGTGCCCGTCGAGCGGGGTCTCACCCAGCGGCCCCAGACCCAGCTGGAACACGGTGAGGGCGGTCACCCCCGCGACCAGCGTCGCCCTCGCCAGGGTCACCGCGTTCGCCGCCCCCAACGAGGTGGCACCTGCCGCGGCCAGACCCCGGGCGAGGAGGGCCTGGACGACAGCCAGGCAGCCCAGACCCGCCAGCCATCCGCCCCCACTCAGACCGACCGTCCATGTCAGGGCGCCGAGCAGGCCGACGAGCGTCACCGTGGACAGCAGCACGGCGAGGCGGAGCGAGCGCACCGATGCCTCCCGTGTGAGTGATCCGGCAGTGCTACCTTTCGAGTTTCCCACGCAGCGTGAAGGGGGCCCGGTGACGAACACCGCCATGGCGTTCTGGGTGGTCGAGCCCGGACGCGGCGAGCTCCGCCCGGTCGAGCTGGCCGAGCCGAAGGCCGACGAGGTGCTGGTGCGCTCGCTCTTCTCCTTGATCAGCCAGGGCACCGAACGCCTCGTGTGGCGCGGGGGTGTGCCGGCCGACCAGCACGCGGTGATGCGGGCGCCCCACCAGGAGGGCGACTTCCCGGGCCCGGTGAAGTACGGCTACCTCAACGTCGGCGTGGTCGAGGCCGGGCCCGCCGACCTGCTCGGCCGCACGGTCTTCTGCCTCTATCCGCACCAGAGCGCCTACGTCGTCCCGGTCGACGCCGTCACGCTCGTGCCCACCCAGGTGCCACCCCGTCGGGCCGTCCTCGCCGGCACGGTCGAGACCGCGGTCAACGCCCTGTGGGACGCCGCTCCCCTGGTCGGCGACCGGATCAGCGTGGTCGGGGCCGGCCTGGTCGGCTGCTGTGTCGCCCGGCTGCTCTCCGGCATCCCGGGCACCCGAGTCACCCTCGTCGACATCGAGCCGACCCGGAGTGCGGTGGCCCACGAGCTCGGGGTCGGCTTCGCGCTCCCGGCCGACGCACCCGGCGAGCAGGACCTGGTGTTCCACGCCAGCGCGACCGGTGCCGGACTCCAGCTCTCCCTCGACCGGTTGGCCACGGAGGGCAGCGTCATCGACCTGAGCTGGTACGGCGACACCGATGTCACGCTGTCCCTCGGCGGGTCGTTCCACTCCGGGAGACTGGCACTGAGCTCCAGCCAGGTCGGCCGGGTGTCCCCGGCGCGCCGCGCGCGGCGTACCCCCGCCCAGCGGCTCGCCCTCGCCCTCGACCTGCTCGCCGACCCGGCGTACGACGCCCTGCTCAGCCAGGACTGCGACCTCGCCGAGCTGCCGGCCGTGATGGCGTCGCTCGCCGGCGGTGGTCGTAGGACCATCGGACAGGTCGTGACCTACCCCGCCCGCCCCTAGGCTGGACCCGTGTTCAGCGTGACGGTGCGAGACCACATGATGATCGCCCACAGCTTCCGGGGCGAGGTCTTCGGGCCCGCCCAGCGGCTGCACGGCGCGACGTACGTCGTGGACGCCACGTTCAAGCGCCAGGCCCTGGACGCCGACAACATCGTGGTCGACATCGGGCGGGCGGCCGAGCAGCTGCACGAGATCGTCGGCGAGCTGAGCTATCGCAACCTGGACGACGAGGACGCCTTCGCGGGCATGAACACCTCCACCGAGGCGCTCGCCCAGGTGGTCGCGGACCGGTTGGCCGCCCGCGCCCGCGACGGTCGGCTCGGTGACGGCGCCCGCGGCCTCGCGGCCCTGTCGGTCACCCTGCACGAGTCCCACATCGCCTGGGCCACCTACGAGCGGCCGCTATGAGCTGCGTCCACGTCGTCGTGCCGGCCGGCCTCGACGACCCCTCGCGGCCGAGCGGCGGCAACCACTACGACCGCAGGGTCTGCGACGGGCTCCGAGCCCGCGGGTGGACGGTGCGCGAGCATCCCGTCGCCGGCGGCTGGCCGCACCCCTCGGCGGCTGACCGGGACGCCCTGTCGTTGCTGCTCTCCCGGATCCCGGACGGCGCCCGCGTGCTGGTCGACGGGCTGATCGCGAGCGCCGACACCGGCCCGGTCTCGGAGCAGGGGGAACGGTTGCGCTTCGTCGTCCTGGTGCACCTCCCACTCGGCGCGGGCCTCACAGCGGATCCGTCCGCCTACGCCTCCGAGTCGACGGTGCTGGCCGCCGCTCGCGCCGTGGTGACCACCAGCCGGTGGACTCGACAGGTCCTGGTCTCCGACTACCCGCTCGACCCCGCCACCGTGCACGTCGCGGCTCCGGGGGTCGACCCGGCCCCCGGAGCGACGGGAACCCCGCAGGGCGGTGAGCTGCTGTGCGTCGCAGCGGTCGTCCCGCACAAGGGTCACGACCTGCTCCTGGCCGCCCTGTCGGACGTCCGTGACCGTCCCTGGCGGCTCACCTGCGTGGGAGCCCTCGACCTCGCCCCCGGCCACGTCGACGCGCTGCGCAGGCAGGCGGCTCGGTCAGGCATCGCGGACCGGGTCACCTTCCTCGGCCCCCGCACCGGAGCCGACCTCCAGCGGGCGTACGCCGGCTCCGACGTCCTGGTCTCCGCCTCGCGCGGCGAGACCTTCGGCATGGTGGTCACCGAGGCGCTGGCCCACGGACTCCCGGTGATCGCTACCGAGGTCGGAGGCCTTGCGGAGGCCCTGGGACGCACCGCGCACGGCGTACTGCCGGGGCTGCTGGTGCCACCGGACGACTCGGCCGCACTCGCCAGGTCGCTGCGTTCGTGGCTGTCCGACGACGGCGTGCGCAGGGCCCTGCGCCTCGCGGCGGGCGAACGCCGCTCGACGCTCACGGACTGGTCGACGACAGCCGAACAGGTCGCCCGGGTGCTGGCGCGGGTCGCGTGATGCGCCGGGTCTGGACGTGGGTCAGGGTCCTTGGCGGGCTGCTCATCCTCGGGCTGCTCGTGCAGCGGCTGGGCACGGCGCCCTTCCGTGAGGGGTTGGCGGCGCTCGACGCGCGGGCGCTCCTGCTCGGCGCACTGCTCGCGGTGCTGACCACGCTGGCGAGCGCGTGGCGCTGGAGGGTCGTTGCTCGGTCGCTGGGGGTCGGGCTGCCGCTGCCCGTAGCGGTCGCGTCGTGCTACCGGTCGCAGTTCCTCAACTCGGTGCTCCCGGGCGGCGTGCTCGGCGACGTGCACCGCGGGGTCAGCCACGGCCGCCAAGCGGGCCGGGTCGGCGCCGGAGTCCGCGCCGTGGCGTGGGAGCGAGTGCTCGGCCTGGTCGTCCTCAGCGCCATCGCTCTGCCGGTCTCAGGTGCCCTCGTCGACGGACCGCTGCCCTGGCTGCTCACCGGGTCGGCACTGGTGATCGCGGCGGTCGTCGTGGCAACGGTGCCCGGCGTACCCTCCCTGTCGCCGCGCGGCTGGGCGGCCGTGGTGGCGGCCTCGTTGCTGGCGACCACCGGCTACGTCCTGACCTTCGCGGTGGCAGCCGAGAGCGTCGGAGCCGAGCTCACGCCTGCGACGCTGCTCCCGATCGCGTTGCTCGTGCTCCTGGCCTCGAGCATTCCCGTCAACGTCGGCGGGTGGGGACCGCGGGAAGGAGCGGCGGCGTGGGTGTTCGGCCTTGCCGGGCTGGGTGCCTCGCTCGGCGTCTCGGTCTCGGTCGCCTACGGGGTGATGGGGCTGGTCTCGACGCTGCCCGGCGGTGTCATCCTGCTGCTGGGTCACCTCGAACGCGATCCGGCACCGGTCCCAGGTGAGGGAGGGGCGAGGTGACGACGCGTCCCTACACCGTGCTCAGCTGTTGCGTGTCCCTCGACGGCTATCTCGACGACGGCACCGACACCCGGCTGCTGCTCTCCAACGAGGCCGATCTCGACCGCGTCGACGAGGTCCGCGCGAGCTGCGACGCGATCCTGGTCGGCGCGACGACCATCCGCAACGACGACCCCCGGCTGCTGGTCCGCTCGGCTGCCCGTCGCGCCGCCCGGCTGAGGCAGGGCCTGGCGCCGTCCCCGCTGAAGGTGACGGTGACCCATCACGCCAAGCTCGACGCCAGCGCGCAGTTCTTCACCGCCTCCGGGGCCGACGCCCTGGTCTACTGCCCGGAGGACTCCGTGGAGCGAGCCCGGGCGCGGTTCGGCGACCTGGCGACCGTCGTCGACGGGGGCCGGGAGGTGACCATGCGAGGCCTGTCCGAGGATCTGCACGCCCGTGGGGTACGCCGCCTCATGGTCGAGGGTGGCGGGCAGGTGCACACCCAGTTCCTCACCGACGACCTCGCCGACGAGCTGCAGCTGGCGGTCGCGCCGTTCTTCGTCGGCGACCGGCTAGCCCGGCGCTTCGTCGAGGAGGGTCGCTTCCCGTGGAACGCCGACAACCGGGCCACCCTCGCCGAGGTCCGCGCCATCGGGAACGTGGTGCTGTTGCGCTATGCGCTGTCGGCCCGGTTCGCCGACGGCTGAGCCAGCCCCGAGCGCACGGGGTGGGGGAATTCTCACAGCACGAACCAGGCACAGGGGCTCGGCGTGAGTGCGGCTGAGCCGTAGGCTCCCCGCATGCAGATCTTCGCCATCGTGGTTTCGCTGTCGATCGCGCTCGTGGGTGTGGTGCTCTTCGTCAGGGCGATCCGTCAGATCATCGCGGTGTTCAAGGTCGGACAGCCAGCCGACCGCACCGACAACCCGGTCGGCCGCACGGTCACGATGCTCAAGGAGTCGTTGGGCCACACGCGGATGCTGCAGTGGCACTGGGTGGGTGCGGGCCACTGGTTCATCTTCGTCGGGTTCGGGCTGCTGTTCTTCACCCTGCTGACGGCGTTCGGCCAGCTCTTCGACGCCCACTTCGCGTTGCCGTTGATCGGTCACTTCGTGCTCTGGGAGTGGGTCTCGGAGCTTTTCACGGTGATGATGCTGGTCGCGATCGTCGCGTTCATCGTCTACCGCGCCAACCGTCCCACCGAACGGGTCCGCGGCCCGCGCGGCAGGTTCTTCGGCTCCACGATGTGGCAGGGCTACTTCGTGGAGAGCGTGATCCTCGGGGTCGGCCTGTGCATCATGGCGCTGCGGGGGCTGGAGTACGCCCTGCTCACGAACACGGGCGAGGACGCCTCCGCGCTGCACTTCCCGTTCACGTTCTGGCTCGGTGAGCTGTTCACCGGCCTGTCGGTCGGCACCATCGAGAACCTCATCTACCTGGTCGCGATGATCAAGATCGTGATCTCGTTCGCCTGGATGATCACCATCTCGCTCAACATCACCATGGGCGTGGCCTGGCACCGGTTCCTGGCGTTCTTCAACATCTGGTTCAAGCGCGAGTCCTCCGGCCGCACGGCGCTCGGGGCCCTCAAGCCCCTGACCTCGGGTGGCAAGGCGATCAGCCTCGACGACATCGACGACCTCGACGAGGACTCGGTGCTCGGCGTCGGGTCGGTCGAGGACTTCAGCTGGAAGGGCCTGCTCGACTTCACCTCCTGCACCGAGTGTGGTCGTTGCCAGTCGCAGTGCCCGGCGTGGAACACCGAGAAGCCGCTCTCGCCCAAGCTGCTCATCACCGCGCTGCGCGACCACGCGCACGCGAAGGCGCCGTACCTGCAGGCTGCTGAGTCCGAGCGCGAGGCCATCCTCGCCGCCGGCGGTGACACCCTCACCAAGGAGGTCGACCGGCCGCTGATCGGCGACGAGTCGGCGTACGGCGTGATCGACCCTGATGTGCTCTGGTCCTGTACGTCGTGCGGCGCGTGCGTGCAGCAGTGCCCCGTCGACATCGAGCACGTCGACCACATCGTCGACATGCGCCGCTACGCGATCCTGGTGGAGTCCAACTTCCCCGCCGAGCTCAACGGGCTGTTCAAGGGCCTGGAGAACAAGGGCAACCCGTGGAACATGGCACCGTCGGCCCGCCTCGACTGGGCCAAGGACCTGCCCTTCGAGGTCCCCGTCGTCGGTGAGGACCTCGAGTCCCTCGACTCGGTCGACTGGCTGTTCTGGGTCGGCTGCGCCGGAGCCTACGAGGACCGCGCGAAGAAGACCACCCGCGCGGTCGCCGAGCTCCTCGACCTCGCCGGGGTGTCCTTCGGGGTCCTCGGCAACGGCGAGACCTGCACCGGCGATCCCGCTCGCCGAGCCGGCAACGAGTTCGTCTTCCAGGGCCTGGCGCAGCAGAACGTCGAGACCTTCAAGGAATACAAGGTCAAGAAGGTCGTCTCCACCTGCGCCCACTGCTTCAACACGCTCAAGAACGAGTACAAGGACTTCGGCATCGAGCTCGAGGTCGTCCACCACACCCAGCTGCTCAACCGCCTGGTGCGCGAGGGCAAGCTGACGCCGGTCAAGGACGGCGCGGGCGCCGCGAAGCGCTCGATCACCTACCACGACCCCTGCTACCTCGGACGCCACAACCAGGTCTACTCGCCGCCGCGCGAGCTGCTCCAGGTGCTGCCCGGCGCCGAGGTCATCGAGATGGAGCGCAACTCCGAGCGCTCCTTCTGCTGCGGCGCCGGCGGCGCGCGCATGTGGATGGAGGAGAACCTCGGCGAGCGGATCAACGTCAACCGCACCAAGGAGGCCGTCGGCACCGGCGCCGACCAGATCGCGGTCGGCTGCCCCTTCTGCCGCGTGATGCTCTCCGACGGCCTCACCGCCCAGCAGGCCAAGGGCGAGGCCCGCGAGGAGGTCGAGGTCCTCGACGTCGCACAGATGCTGCTCGCCTCCGTGAAGGGCGAGCAGGCGACCAAGGCCGCCCCAGGCTCGTCCCCCGCCGCCGCTCCGGCCGCCGCGAGCACCGCCGCGACCACTGACGTGGCCACCAAGGACGAGCCGGAGGCCGGCGACGTCACCATCACCGAGGACACCGTCACCGAGACCGCGGACGCCGGCCCGGCCGCCAAGGCGTCGGGAGGCTCCTCGCTCTTCGACACCCCGGCACCGGACACCCAGGCGAAGCCCGCCGAGTCCGGCGGCTCGCTCTTCGACACCCCGGCACCCGAGGCGAAGGCCGCTGCTTCCAAGGAGGGCGGCGGCTCGCTGTTCGACACCCCGGCACCGGAGCCCGCGGCCGCGGAGGCGCAGCCTGCCGACGCCGAGGCTGCGGAGCCGAAGGCTGCCGAGAAGCCCGCTGCCGACCTGGGTGCCGGAGGCTCGCTCTTCGACCTCGGTACGCCGGCGGAGCCGGAGCCCGCTCCCGCAGCACCGGCAGAGCCGGAGGCCGCAGCGCCTGCCGCGGAGGAGAAGCCGGCTGCAGCGCCGGCCGCCGACCTCGGTGGCGGTGGCTCGCTCTTCGACATCGCCGCACCCGAGCCGGCCGCTGCTCCTGCGGCGTCCGAGCCCGAGCCCCCGGCGCAGTCCGAGGCGGAGCCGGAGCCGGAGCCGGAGCCGCAGGCGGAGGCGCAGGCGGAGGCGCAGGCGGAGGCGCAGGCGGAGGCGCCCACGGAGACCCGGGCCGCGCAGCCGGAGGCGTCCGCCGAGACGCCCGCCGCCAGCGGCACGACCTCGACGCCGACCACCGACGCCGACCTGTCCAGCCTCGGGTCGTTGTTCGACCTCGAGGCACCCGCGGCCCAGCCCGCCCCTGCGGCGACGGCAGCAGCGGACGTCGCAGAGCCCGAGCCGGAGACGGAGCCGGTCGCCGCGACTGAGCCGGTCCTCGACTCCGACGACGCGCCCGAGGCCCAGCCGGAGGCCAAGCCCGCGGCGTCGGCGGAGGTCGCCACCGAGTCCGAGCCCGAGTCCGAGCCCGAGCGGGCACCGGCCAGCGGGACGACCTCGACGCCGAGCACCGACGTCGACATCAGCAGCGTCGGATCGCTCTTCGACATCGACGCGCCGGCCACGGCCGCCCCCCCGGCAGCTGCCGCGACACCCGCCGCCGTACCTGAGGCAGCGGCCGAGCCGGAGCCCCAGGCGGACACCGCACCCGAGCCCACCTCGGAGCCCGAGGCAGCAGCCGAGCCCGAAGCCACCGCGGAACCGGACGCAGCACCCGAGCCGGAGCCGACGGAGGCGCCGAGCGCGCCGCCGAGCGGGGCCGACCTCAGCCAGGCCGCGACCTTCCGCGACCCCGAGGACATGCCGGCGCGGGAGGAGACCGAGACCCCTGAGGCGGACCCGACGGCCACTGCGGACGAGGCCCCCGCCGAGGAACCCGAGCCGGAGCCGGCCGCGGACGAGGACGACGTACCAGCCGAGGAGCAGCGGGCCGCGAAGCCGGCCCCCGCCGCCGACCCGGGGCACACCCCGCGCACGGACGTGGACATCACCGGGTCGGGATCGCTGTTCGACCTCTGACCAGTCGGCCCACCTGCCGACCCAGGACCACCGAGTCGGCGCATCTGCTCACCCCACGTTGCAGAGGCGCCGGCTCGGTGCCGTTCGGGACGGCCGTGCGGCGCCGTGACATCACCTTGGCTGCGATGTGATGTCGCGAAGGTGTTGACATGACATCAGAGTGATGTCACTCTGGTGCACATGGACATCACCCCGTACGTCGACACCCTCCGCCGCGACCTCGTCGCTGCGGCCGAGGCCGGGAGCGACGACCTCAAGCAGGCGGCCGAGCGGCTGGCGTACGCCCTGGACCCGAGCGCCCGCCTGGCGCTGATGGAGGCCATCTCCCACGCCGCCGCCGAGATCACCGCCGAGCTGCCCGAGGGCAGCGTCGACGTGCGACTCGTCGGCCGCGAGCTCGACTTCGTGGTCGAGGTCGCGCCGCCGAGCTCCATCCCCGCCCCGCCCCCGCCGCCCGCACCGCCGGCCGCGCCCGAGGAGGACGACGGCGACCTCGCCCGGATCACCCTCCGGATCCCGGAGGCGGTGAAGGCCCGCGCCGAGGAGAAGGCGGCCGCGGCCGGCCAGAGCCTGAACACCTGGATGGTCGGCGTGGTCCGCAGCGCCACCAACGAGCACTCGATCAACGTCGACATCGACCTGAGCAGCGTGCCCTTCGTGGGCTACGACCCGTTCGCCGCCAACCGCAAGCAGGGCAACCGCCGGATGAGCGGCTGGCTCTGACGCCCGGGCCCTGACAGCCCCGGGATCACCGCCCCGAGATCACCGCCCCGAGCGGACCGGCACCCGGCCGGTCCGTGGGACGAGCACACCCTTCGACCAGTCACCCGACCAACGGAGCCACCGATGAGCAACCAGCTGGACCTCACCTTCGACACCCCCGAGCCGATCGACCTCTACGTCGAGAACGGACGCGGCACCGTCGACGTCACGGCCACGAGCACCACCGAGACGACCGTCCGCATCACCGGAGAGCGCGCCGAGGAGTACGACGTCCGCGACCTGGCCGGAGAGACGGGGGGCCGTCGCATCGCGATCATCGCCCCGCCCCGCAACGGCTTCTTCGCCCGGGACGCCCGCGCCGAGATCGTCGTCGAGGTGCCCGTCGCGAGCGGCCTCAACGCCAAGGTCGGCAGCAGCGACCTGGTCGCGCACGGCCGGTTCGACGACACCCGCGTCGACAGCGGTTCGGGCGACGTCTCGCTCGACGTCGTCGACGGCGACACCGTCGTCCAGTGCGGCTCCGGAGACCTGGTCGCCGAGCACCTGGCCGGCAACGCCCGGATCAAGTCCGGCTCGGGCGACGTGGTCGTACGCCGTGCCGACTCGCACCTGCTGGTGACCACCGGAAGTGGCGACGTGCGCGTCGAGGCCACCGGCGACGAGCTCGCCGTCAAGACCGGGTCGGGCGACGCGCTGGTCGGCAGCCTGTCGGGGGAGGCGATCTTCACCACCGGCTCGGGCGACCTGGTCGTCCACCGGGCCCGGTCCGGCCGGGTGACCGCCAGGACCGGTAGCGGCGACGTCCGCATCGGCGTCGCGACCGGGACCCCGGTGTGGACCGACATCCGCACCGCGAGCGGCCGCCTCGCCTCGGACCTGCCGAGCACCGGTCAACCCGGTCCCGACCAGCCCTACCTCGAGGTGCGCGCCACCACTGCCTCGGGCGACGTCACCCTCCACCAGGCCTGACCGGCCGACACCGGCCACCACTCCCCACCCACAGCCGAGACCACCGAAAGGAGCAGGGCCATGTTCAACTCACTCACCGACATCGAGCTCGTCGCCCGGCACCGCATCGCCGAGCGCGTGCGCTACTCCCCCCGCGCCCCCAAGCGCCGCTGACGCACCACCACGCTCGGGCGTCGCGCCGAGGCGGGAGGTCAGGCCGGACCCCGGTCAGGACCTCATCGCCACGCCGCGACGCCAGTAGCCCATGAAGGCCACCCGGCTGCGGTCGAAGCCGAGCTCGTTGACCAGGTGCCGGCGCAGGCCGGTGACGACCTTCGACTCCCCCGCGATCCACGCATAGGTGCCGCCGACGCCATCGAGGTCACCGGGCACCTCCTCGCCGGAGGAGGAGTAGAACGGCGTCTCCCACAGGTCGGGGTCGACCTCCTCGGCGTCGACCTCGACGGTCGCCCCGGGGATCCCGAGGTGGGCCACGACCGCATCGTGCAGCCCGGCGCCGAGCTCCTCGCCCTCGCGGGCCAGCCACACGACCTCGACCCCGGCAGGACGACGTACGTGCTGGACGTCGGCAGCGAGTGGCACCTCGAGGAAGGCGATGCCGCGCGCGTCGTCGGGCAGCTGCTCGAGGACCGAGCAGATCGCCGGGACCGCGGTCTCGTCGCCGACGAGCAGCAGGTCCGCCGCCGGCGGCGGGGTGAACTCGATGCCACCGTAGGGGTAGCCGCGCCGCGGCGCGAGGACCGCGAGGCGGTCACCGGGGGTCGCCGTCGAGGCCCACGTCGAGCCCGGGCCGACCAGGTCCCCCTCGAGGTGCAGCACCATGTCGACGACGAAGGTCGTCTGCTCGCCTGACCCGCGCACGTCGCGGATGGTGTAGGTCCGCATGTGGCCGCGCTCGGTGGCCGGCTGCTCGAGCCAGGTCCCGAACCAGGTCTCGTCGGCCCCCTCGGTGGAGGTCCGCCGGCCCGTGACCGGGTCGGGGAAGACCAGCTTGATGCGCTGGTCGTAGCGCGGGCCGTCGACACCGAAGTCGGCCAGCTCGGGACCGCCGAGCTCGACGCGGACGAAGGTCGGGCTGATCCGCTCGACCGAGACGACCTCCAGGTCGGCGAACAGCATGGGCAGGGTCGAGGAAGTCACGGTCATCGGTTCTCCTGGTGTGGGTCGGTCGTGGGCGTGCGGTGGGGCCGGTGGCGGCCGACGGGAACCACCAGGGGCGTGTGCGACACCGGGTCCTCGATGACCCGGTTGTCCAGGCCGAAGACGGTCCGGACGACCTCCTCGGTGACGACCTCGCGCGGCGTGCCCTCGGCCGCGACCGTGCCGTCGTGGAGCGCCACCAGGTGGTCGGCGTACCGCGCGGACAGGTTGAGGTCGTGCAGCACCATCACGATCGTGGTGCCGCGCCGCGCGTTGAGCTCGGCGAGCAGGTCGAGCATCTCGACCTGGTGGGCCACGTCGAGGTACGTCGTCGGCTCGTCGAGCAGCAGCAGGTCGGTCCCCTGGGCGAGGGCCATGGCGATCCACACCCGCTGGCGCTGGCCGCCCGAGAGCTCGTCGACGGCGCGGTCGGCGAGGGCGTACGTGTCGGTGAGCACCATCGCCTCCTGCACGGCGGCACGGTCCTCGGCGGACCAGCGGGTGAAGACGCCCTGGTGCGGGTGCCGACCGCGGCCGACGAGGTCCGCGACCGCGACGCCGTCGGGTGCGATCGGGTTCTGCGGCAGCAGCCCCAGCACCCGGGCGACCTCCTTGGTCGGGCGGCGGTGGATCTCCTCGCCGTCGAGCAGCACGGAGCCGCCGTGTGGCCGGACCAGTCGCGCGAGCCCCTTGAGCAGCGTGGACTTGCCGCACGCGTTGGGACCGACGACGACGGTCACCTTGCCGTCGGGGATCTCGACGCTGACCTCGCGGACGACGGTGCGGTCGCCGTAGCCGAGGCTCACCCGGTCCGTCAGCAGCCTGGTGGTGGGCGTGATGGGCGTGATGGGCATGGTGGTCATCCGGTCCTTCCCGTCGCGGCGCCGCGCGCCAGCAGCCAGAGCAGGAACGGCCCTCCGACCGCTCCCGTCACGATCCCGACCGGCAGCACCACGTCGGGGATGAGGTACGCCGCCACGTAGTCGGCGAGCAGCATGAGGGTCGCGCCGACCAGGGCTCCGCCGAGGAGGCTGTGCCGCCCGCCCAGCAGTGCCCGGGCGATCGGACCGGACATGAAGGCCACGAAGGCGACCGGGCCCGCGGCCGCGACCGCGACGGCGGTGAGCAGCACCCCGACGAGGAGCAGCGCGTCGGTGCGGTGGCGCCCGACGCCCAGCCCGGCGGCCGCGTCGTCGCCGAGCTCGAGCGCGGGCAGCGACCGCGCCATCACGGCCAGCGTGGGGAGCAGCACGGCGAGGGCGACCGCGAGCACGCCGATGGTCGACCACGGGACGTTGTTGACGCTGCCCACGAGCCAGCGCAGCGCGAGCTGCACGTCCCAGGTGCTGGAGCGGGCGAGGAGGTACTGGACGACCGACCCCATTGCGGCGGCCACGCCGACGCCGACGAGCACGAGGCGGTAGCCCCCGGTGGTGCCCGCCACCCACCGCACCAGCGCGGCGATCGCGACCGCGCCGACGACGGCGAAGAGCGAGACGGCGCCGTCACGCAGGCCGAGGGTGAGCAGCGCGAAGATGCCGGCCGCGCTCGCACCCAGGCTGACGCCGACGATGTCGGGGCTGGCGAGGGGGTTGCGCAGCACCAGTTGGAACAGCGAGCCGGCGGCCCCGAGGGCCACGCCGACCAGGAGCGCGAGCACCGCGCGCGGGAGCTTGGACTCCATCAGGATGAAGGTCGAGACGGGAATCTGCTCCCCGAAGAGGATCCGGAAGAAGTCCGGCACGGTGAACGTGTAGTCCCCGAGCAGCACCCGCACCGCGAACGCGGCGACCAGCGCGAGCCCCAGGCCACCCAAGGCCAGTCGGCGGCGACGCCGCGGCCGGCGGGTGAGGGTGCGCAGGTCGGGCAGCGCCTCGGGGACAGCTGGAGCGCTGGCCATCGGCGGCATCACGGGGGTGCTCATGGCGGGGTCCCCGCGGCGTTGTTCGGGGGAGCGCAGCGGAGGAGAAGAAGGTCGTGGGGTGCTCACAGTCCCATCCGTCCGCGGCGCACGAGGAGGAGGAAGAAGGGCACGCCGATGACCGCGGTCATGATCCCGACCTGCACCTCGGAGGGCGGCAGGACGATGCGCCCGGCGGTGTCGGCGAGCAGCACCAGCACCGCCCCGAAGCCCGCACTGAGTGGGAGCAGGTGGCGGTGGTCGGAGCCGGTGCGGGTGCGGACGAGGTGGGGGACGATCAGCCCGACGAAGGCGATCGGGCCGGCGGCCGCAGTGGCGGTGCCGGCCAGCAGCACGATGGCCAGGCCGACGAGGATCCGGTCACGCGTTGTGTGGCGGCCGAGCCCGGTGGCCATCTCCTCGCCGAGCGCCAGCGCGTTGAGGGTGCGACTGAGCGCCAGCGCGAGGACGGCGCCGCCGAGGAAGACCGGAGCGAGCGAGACGACCAGGTCCCACGGCCGGCCGCCGATCGAGCCGACCTGCCAGCGCCGCATGATGTCGAGCGCGGTCTGGTCGACCAGCTGCACGGCGATCGTCCAGCTGCTCGCGGCCGCGGCGAACGCCGCGCCCGCGACGGTGAGCTTGGCGGGCGTCGCCCCGTCGCGGCCGATGCCCGCGATGGCGTGGACGGCGACCGAGGCGACTGCCGCACCGATCAGGCCGAGGACCACGAAGGCCCAGATGCCGCCCGCGCCGAGGAAGGAGATGCCGAGCACGATCGCGAGCGCAGCGCCGGAGTTGACCCCGAGGATGCCGGGGTCGGCGAGCGGGTTGCGGGTCAGGCCCTGCATGCAGGCCCCCGCCAGCCCGAGCGCCACCCCGACGAGGAGGCCGAGCACGGTGCGCACGGCGCGCACCTCGATGACGGTGCGGTCGGGGCCGGCCTCGAGGACCGCGGTCGGCGAGATCAGCCGCGACCCGAGGAAGACCGACGCGAGGACGGCCACCACCAGCAGCCCGAGCAGCACGGCGTACGCCGTCGCGGGGCCGGCCGCGGAGGTGCTCCGCGGCCGGTCCAGCAGCTCCAGCCCGGTGGTGGCCGTCATCTCAGGTCTCGTCGTTCGTCCGGCGCGCGATCAGGGGGTGGAGCCGTCGCCGTCGACCGCCGCGGCGACCTTCGGGATGAACATCTCCATGGCGACCGGGAGCGACAGCGGCGAGGGCGCCGAGAGGCCGATGGACTCGATCGGGTCGACCTGGGCGTACCAGCGGTTGTCGGCGACGGCCGGGATCTGCTTGACCAGCGGGTTGTCGGCGAGCTCCTTCACGTTGGCCTCCGAGGTGGCGTAGGTCAAGAACACGTCGGCGTCGAGCTGGGCGGTGCGCTCGGCGGAGATGTTGAACAGGAACTGGCCCGGCTCGCTGCGCTCCTCGACGAGCGGCGAGTTCTTCATGCCGAGCTCGACGAGCAGGCGCGGGCGGTTGTCCATCGTCGTGTAGACGTAGAACGACGAGGGGTCGGCGTTGGGGCCGGCGAACGTGAAGGTCTTGCCCTCCAGCTGCGGGAACTCGGCGGCGGTGTCGGCGATGACCTGCTCGGTGTCCGCCTGGACCTCGGCGGCGAGCTCGGAGCGGCCGAGAGCCTGGCCGACCATCTCCAGCGACTCCTGCCAGGTCGTGTTGTACGGCGCCTCGGGGTAGGCGACGACCGGGATGCCGGCCTCGGTCAGCCGGTCGTACTCCTCCTGGGTGATGCCGGACTGGGTGGCGGTCACCAGGTCGGGCTGCAGCTTGACGATCTGGTCGACCGGCACGCCGTCGGCGGTGCTGAACCGCTTCGGCTGCTCGGCGCCCTCGATGTCGCCCAGGGCCTCGTCGAACCAGTCGGAGGACGCGTTCTCGTTGCCGGCGTACTCGATCTTGTCGGCGCCGACCGGGACCACGCCCAGCGACAGCGGGTAGTCGGCCTCGGCGTAGCCCACCGCGACGACGCGGGTCGGCTCGGACTCGATGGTCGTCTCACCGAGCGCGTGCTCGATGGTGACCGGGAACGCGTCGGCGTCCGCGCTCGTGGTGGCCGTCGGCTCGCTCTCGCTGGCGGTCGAGTCGGTGGAACCGGTGCTGCAGCCGGTGAGGGCTGCGACCAGCAGGGAGGCCGCGGCGAGCTTGAGGGCAGTGGGCGCGGCGAGCGTTCGCTTCATCGTGTCTCCGGAACGGGGTAGGTGAGGCTGACCTAACTTAGGACAGCCTAACCACACCTCACCGTGCTCGGGAAACACGGGTCCGGCCCGATCCACGATGTGGACGGCCGACCGGGCACTTCGTCCCCGTCCGGAGGCAAGGGCTCACGGGAGGAGGTCGCCGTGAGCAGAGCGTCGCGCTCAGTGCGCGCACACCAGAGGAGTGGAGCGGATGACGAGACTCGAGCTCGCGACATCGACGGTGAGCAGAGCGTCGCGCTCGGCGCTGTTCAGAACGTAGGGGACTACGTCCCATGTGGAGCGGATGACGAGACTCGAACTCGCGACATCGACGGTGAGCAGAGCGTCGCGCTCGGCGCTGTTCAGAACGTAGGGGACTACGTCCCATGTGGAGCGGATGACGAGACTCGAACTCGCGACATCGACGGTGAGCAGAGCGTCGCGCTCGGCGCGCTCAGAACGTAGGGGGCCAGGCCCTATGTGGAGCGGATGACGAGACTCGAACTCGCGACATCGACCTTGGGAAGGTCGCGCTCTACCAACTGAGCTACATCCGCAGTGCCGTCCGGGGACGGCGGGCCGAACGATACCGGACCGGGGCTACCGCACGCTCGACAGGCTCGGGTGCTTCGCCGAGACGGTGTCGCCCGACGAGCGCCCGGTGATGCGGCGGTGGACCCACGGCACCAGGAACTCCCGCGTCCACTGGGCGTTCGCGCGCCACTGCTGGCGGCGGTCGAGCACGGGCAGGGGGCCGACCTCGACGGGCTCGAGGCCGTGCTCGACGCCGATCGCCTCGAGGACGGCGTGGGCGATGTGGGTGTGGCCGGAGGAGTTCAGGTGCATCCGGTCGGTGTCCATGACGCCGGCGATCTCGATGTCGCGCATCCGCCACATGTCGACGATGGTGGCGCCGTGCCGGTCGGCGATCTCGCGCACCCACTCGTTGAAGATCGCCATCCGGCCGCGCACAGGGCCGTAGATGCCACCAGCGCCCGGGTCGAAGATGGTGAACATGACCACCCGGGCACCGGTGGTCGCCAGCCGCGCGACTGCCTCGTCGTACGTCACGGCGAGGGCGTCGAGGTCGACCCGCGGCCGGAGCACGTCGTTGCCGCCGCCGTGGATCGTGATCAGGTCGGGCTGCAGCGCGATGGCGGCGTCGACCTGCTCGGCAACGATCGGGCCGAGCTTGCGCCCGCGGATGGCCAGGTTGGCATAACCGAAGTCGTCGGTCTGCTGCGCGAGCACCTCGGCGACGCGGTCGGCCCAGCCGCGCAGCCCGTTGGGACGTGAGGGGTCGGGGTCACCGACGCCCTCGGTGAACGAGTCGCCCAGGGCGACGTAGCGGTGGAAGGTCACCGAGCCATTGTGCCGGTGAGGTCTCGTGCCGGGACTTCGTCCCTCCTCGACCAGCGAAAAAGGTCGGGCCTGCGGCTAGGTTGGCCGCGTGCTGCTCTCTGACCGCGACATCACCGCTGAGATCGACGCCGGCCGGATCGCCCTCGATCCGTGGGATCCCGCGATGATGCAGCCCTCCAGCATCGACGTACGCCTCGACCGGTTCTTCCGCGTCTTCGAGAACCACCGCTACCCCGACATCGACCCAATGGCCGACCAGTCAGACCTGACCCGCGAGGTCGAGCCGGAGGGCGACGAGCCGTTCATCCTGCACCCGGGCGAGTTCGTGCTCGGCTCGACCTACGAGGTCATCTCGCTGCCCGACGACGTCGCCGCCCGCGTCGAGGGCAAGTCCTCGCTGGGCCGCCTCGGGCTGCTGACGCACGCCACGGCCGGCTTCGTCGACCCGGGCTTCTCCGGACACGTGACCCTCGAGCTCGCCAACGTCGCGACGCTCCCGATCAAGCTCTACCCGGGCATGAAGATCGGTCAGTTCTGCTTCTTCCGGCTGTCCTCGCCGAGCGAGCACCCCTACGGCTCGGAGAAGTACGGCTCGCGCTACCAGGGCCAGCGCGGCCCGACGCCCAGCCGCTCGTTCCAGAACTTCCACCGCACGCCCATCTGAGCCGGGGTCACCACCCCGGACGGGGACGGAGTGCCCGGTCACCCGGTGGGACGGAAGTGAGACTTGCGACTTCTGGGGCCACAGAGGACAGTGGGGCGTCCGTTGTACTCGGATCGAAGGTCCTTCCCCCATGCCTGCCCTTCCCCGCTTCATCGCCCACCAGATCGCCGACGGCGACCGTCCGCGCCCGCTCTGGCGGCACCCCGTCACCGTCGCCGCGGCCGCGCTCGCGCTGACCTTGGGGGCCGTCCCGTTCCTGCCCGACGGCGGTGACGACGACGGCTCGATCGCCCCGACGGCCGAGACGACCGCTGCACCGGGCACGGTCGGCCGGGGGAAGGTGACCCGCGCGATGCAGGCCGAGATCGACCGCGTGCTGGCCGAGGGCGCCGGGCTCGACCGCGCCCAGGGGCGTACGGCGCTCGCGCGGGCGTCCGTGCGCTGCGCGGTCTTCGACGGCCAGCGCTACTGCCTCGGCTTCGGTTGGACCAACCAGTCCCGCGAGGCCCTCGCGGCCCGCCTGGTCGCACGGCCGACGTTCGGGCGCGAGCGCACCGGTGACCTCGACGCCGACGGGATCATCGCCCGCAACAACGCGCGCAGCGCGATCGCCCGCACGGAGTCCGAGCGCGCGGAGCTGACCATGGCCGCCCAGTCCGTGGGCAAGGTCTGGATGCTGCGCCACGAGATCCAGGGCGTGGAGCTGCCGGCCGACTTCACGGCGAAGCACCCCGAGGTCGCCATGGCGGACGCGACCGAGGGCGACGAGCGCGGCGGCTTCGGCAACAACTACCCCGAGAAGTTCTCCATCCTCAAGGAGTCGCGCATCCTCGCGCAGAACCAGACCTACTGGTGCGGCCCCGCGACGCTGCAGGCCATCGGCTGGAGCTCGAGCAAGCGGCGCAAGAACCAGTCCTACTGGGCCCGCCGCCTCGGCACCACGACCGACGGCACGGCGATCACCGACATGGTGCGCGTGGTGAACAACAAGACCGACTACGACGCCAAGGACAAGGCCGGCCCCTACGTCGTCCTCGACATCAGTGACTTCACCTTCAAGCAGTGGTACCGCCTGATGATGCGCCACGTCCACGACTACCGCGCGCCGGTCGTGCTCCACCCCGTCCTGCTCAAGCAGTACTACCCCTACCTCGACGACGACGCGAGCGGGCACTTCCAGGTCGGCCGCGGCTTCGACCAGAACCCGGGCGGCAACCCCCAGCTCGGCTGGTTCGAGCCGTGGGACCAGTCGCGGTTCGACCCGAGCGAGCCGCGGATCGGGCGTGTGCAGTGGCGCAACGCCTACCGCTCCTACCGCGCCAACCTCGACCACTTCCAGCACAACGTGGGCGTCTGACGTGCGGGTCCGTACGACGATCGCGCTGGCGTTGCTCGTCGGCCTCGCCGGGTGCGGCACCGGGGACCCGGCCGACGACGGCCCGTCCACGGCACCGACGAGCTCGACCGGCGAGCCGACCAGCAGCGCACCGCAGAGCTCAGGAGGGACGATCGACGAGCCCGAGGTCGCCGAGCCCGTCGAGCGACTCCTCGACTGGAACGACACCGGGGTCCCCCGCGGCGTCCGCTACGTCCGCGGCCCCGAGTGGGAGGCGCTGGGCACCCGCGACGACGGCACCGTCGACCTCGCCAGGGACGGCGGCTCGGTGAGCATCGGTGCCGGGCCCGGACGCACCGTCTCCGAGGTGCTGATGAGCACCGAGTGGGCCGTCGTGGTCCGCCAGGACAAGGCCGAGACCCGGCCGAGCGAGGTGGACGTCGTCGACCTCGCCACCGGGGACAAGGCTCCGTTCGCCGGCCCCACGCCCGCCAGCGGCGGCTCGTGGGCGCTGGTCGACGGCGACCTCTACTACCCGACGTACGGCGACGACCGGGCGTACTGCCTGGCCACCAGCGCCCTCGCCGACAGCAACGGCGAGGACGGCTGGTGCGCACCGGACCGCACCGGCTGGTCCGGGCTCACGGCCAGCGAGCACGGCATCGCGATGATGACCTTCGACGACGCCCGCCCGGTGGCCTGCCGGACCCTCAACGTCCTCGACGCGAGCGGCGTGCCGCAGCCCGTCACCGGGCCGACGGACTGCCTCGGCTGGGACGTCGCCGCGACCGCCGGTGGCGCGATCTGGTCGGAGGTGCCGAAGCCGCGGCGCCAGGAGGAGGCGACGTTCCACGCCTCCACGGGCGACGGCTTCTTCGACCTCGGGCCCGGCGCCACGGGGTCGCTCGTGCCGTGCGGCGACTCGGTCTTCTTCGTCCGCGATCCGCAGACGCCCGACGAGCCCGCACGACTGATGCGCTGGACGCCGGACCACAGGCTCGAGATCGCCTACGAGACCGCGTCGCGTGGCAACGCCTTCATCGCCGAGCCGGTCTGTGGCGGCGGGGTGCTGTCGATCTCCGCGATGGGCGAGCAGGGCGACGAGCAGGTGTGGGCCAGCGTCACCTAGCCTTCGAGGGGTGAGCTTCACCGGATTCCCTGTCGCTGCGCTCGACTTCTACGACGACCTCGAGATGGACAACACCAAGTCGTTCTGGGAGAGCCACAAGCACGTCTGGAAGGAGTCGGTCGAGGCGCCGATGAAGGCGTTGATGGCCGAGCTCGAGCCGGAGTTCGGCACGGCGAAGGTGTTCCGCCCCTATCGCGACGGAGAGTTCGCCGGGGAGCATTGTTCGTAGAACCCTTTTGTCGCGCCTATTGCTCAATCACACAGCGCGGCGCTAGCGTTCCCCATCTCGGGGGGCCAGCACACTCTAAGGGTGCGCTGGTGGGGGGTGATGGTCGCTCGAGACCTCGCCCACCCTGAAGGAGACGCAAGTGAAGTTGTCTGTTCGTCGATGTTTCCGATCCCTTTCCCTCATCGCCACCCTTTCGGTCGCGCTCATCATGAGTTCCATTCTGGTGCGCTCGAGCATGAGCAGTCCTGCGGTGTCAGAGGACACCATCGACAAGGTTGTGTCCATCGCTGGCGAGTACGGCGCTGCCGGCGCCAAGGTCGAGAGCTTCGTCGAGAACGTGCGCAAGACGACTCGCGGCATGAAGGTCATCACCTCGGCCAAGCGGGAGTCAGTGCTCGATGAGGTCGAGGACGTCGTGAACTTCGGTGACGTCGACCTGCATGTGACACAGGACCAGTTCCCGGCGCTGGCTGAGGCGCAGGTCGCCGAGCTCGCCACAGGCGAGGTGCTGGCAACAATCCCCATCAAGGGTGACGTGGCGGAGCCATCCAACATCACTGCCATCTTCAACGAGAACGGCGAGTTGGAGTCGCTCAATGAGTCCCTGTTCCGCCCTGTCGGCAAGGACTCCGGTCGCCTGACCATGTGGCGTGACGGCGAACTGGTGTTCGACATGATGGCTGACAGCGACGGCAACAGCTGGGAGCCGAACTCCGCTCCCCCGGAGGCTTCGGACCAGATCGAGCTGGTCAATTCGCAGTGGTGGCACTTCAACAAGTGCTTGACGCAGGCCGGGGTCTCGCAGTGGGCAATCACGCTCATTGGCATCGCCTGCGGCGTCGCGTGTGCGGCCACCCTCGGAGCAGGCTGCATTGTCTGCCTGGGTGCGGCAGGCATCGTCGCCAGCTCCACGATCGGGTTCTGCGCTGGCCGCGCGAAGCAGCACCTGCCAAAGTGATGAGCATGTCACGAGTCGCAGGTCACCTCCTGCTCGCGTTCCTGGTCGCAGCCATGGCAAGTTCCATCCGCTACACCACGGGGTCTGGTCCAGCAATCCTGTGGACAGCGATCCTCGCTGTCATCATCGGTTGGATCGTTTGGGTAGTGCGAATGCGGCGCGCAGCGCACGAGTAGGCGCCGAACCTTTGTGAGCCATAAGGAAGGTGGGCATAGGAACAGTCCCTATGCCCATCTCTTCCTTTCTCTGCAACTGACTTCAGTTGCGTTGCCAGTGAGAAACACCGACAAGTTCCACATTGCGGCACAGCAGCGACTCACCAATGTCCCGCACGCGCAATAGGCCGGCGATGAGCCGGCCCGTCAACGTGGGCGCAGGTTCGAAAATCTTCCGCGGGATGAATGAATGTGTTCGATCGTTTATCCCACTGGGCAAGTAGTTACGTCGTCACGGCTGTGCGCCCCGTCCTTGAAACGTCAGCAACTCCGATCCCACGCGTCAGCAAGGAGCCGTCTTGCTCCGGCGTCAGTCGACTGGTCGTGATCGCGGCTGTGGAATAGATGCCTGAACTTGTTCCGCCGACCTGGGTAGTGGTGGCCGCGGCGAAGGTTGCTGCAACTGCTGTCCACAGAACCCGACGCGAAGACCTGGGCGAAGTAGGTCTGCACAGCCATTCCTGCGCGCTTCCTCCATCAGCGCCCGACCGTCCTGGCACCACGACGGTCGGCTAGCGTCGAGGGGTGAGCTTCACCGGATTCCCTGTCGCTGCGCTCGACTTCTACGACGACCTCGAGATGGACAACACCAAGTCGTTCTGGGACAGCCACAAGCACGTCTGGAAGGAGTCGGTCGAGGCGCCGATGAAGGCGCTGATGGCCGAGCTCGAGCCGGAGTTCGGCACGGCGAAGGTGTTCCGCCCCTATCGCGACGTGCGGTTCGCCAAGGACAAGACGCCCTACAAGACCCACCAGGGCGCCTTCGTGTCCGCGGGGCCGGCGACGGGGTGGTACTTCGAGATCTCCCCGCGCGGCACGCGGGTCGGCGCCGGCTTCTACGACGCGGAGGGCCGACGGCTCGCCGCGGTCCGCGCGGCGATGGCCGAGGAGAAGACCGGCAAGACCCTCGAGCGGCTGCTGCGGAAGCTCGAGAAGGAGGGCTTCGAGGTGGGCGGCGACCGGCTGAAGACCTCGCCGCGCGGCTACGACGCCGACCACCCGCGCATCGACCTGCTGCGCCACAAGCAGCTCTTCGTGGGCCGGTCGTACGGCTTCGAGGCCGACGCGATCGACGCCGGCCTCGCCGACCGGGTCCGCGCGGACTGGAAGGCGCTGCGGCCGCTGGTCACCTGGCTGACGGCGGTCGAGGTCGAGACCTACTGACCGGCCGGCCCGGCGCACCACACCCCTCGCGTCACGGCCCGGCGGCACGTTCTTCCCGGCGGGGTCGCCTGCCGTTCACGTCGGCGACGCGTGGCGGGGTCAGGCTCGCGCCATGGCCAAGCGACTGTTCCTGCTGCACATCGGCCCCGACCCGGTGGACGTGTCCGCGATGACCGACGCGCTCGCCCTCGGGCGGATCGCGGTCCCCGACGCGCCCACCGAGGCGTTCGCGCACGCCGGCATCGAGATCCGCCGTACGCACAAGGCGGCGGGGCTCCGGCGCAAGCAGGTCGAGGGCTCGTGGGCCACCGTGTGCCGCCGCGCGTGGAAGACCCGGTCCGACTGCTTCGTCAGCGTGCCCGACTTCTTCGACGCCTCACCCGAGCAGGCGGCCCTCGCCCTCGACGGCCTCGCCGACTTCCGGGTCGTGCTGGTGGTGACGAGCGGCTTCGACGTCGAACCGCCGGCCGCGTGGCTCGGGCTCGTCAAGGACGGACGCACCCACGTGCTGCCCTCCCACCTCACCGACGAGCAGCTCGCCGCCCAGGTCGCGCGCATCGCGCTGATGGAGGAGGAGGCGCGGCTCGAGAAGCGGCTCACCAAGATCAGCCGCCGCCGACGCCAGGTGAACCGCAAGCTGGTCGCGTGACGGTCGCCGGATGCGTCAGTGCGGCTGCCAGGCGTCGTCGTCCTCGGTGAGGGCGGCGACCCCCTGGGGCAGGGTGCCGTCGGCGAGGTCCTGGATGGTGACCTGTTCGAAGACCGCGCGCAGCGAGCTGCGGGCGGCGATCCACACGTGCTGCAGCACCTGGGCCGAGTCGTCGTACTCCACCGCCTCCGGGCGCAGGCCGTAGACCGACACGAGCGGGCCGTCGACCGCGCGGATGACGTCGGCGACGGTGACCGAGCTGGGCTGGCGGGCGAAGCGCCAGCCGCCTGACTGACCGCGCTGCGACACCACGATGTCGGCGCGGCGGAGGTCGGCGAGGATCGCCTGAAGGAAGCCGTGCGGGATCCCCTGGGCCTTGCCGAGCTGCTCGGCGCTGACGGCCGTCCCGTCGGTGCGCACCGCGATCTCGATCAGGGCCCGGAGGGCATAGTCGGCCTTGGCGGATACGCGCATAAGGCCAGTTTGTCAGATATGTCTGCCGAGTCAGTGATGCTTGGGCGTCCGCGCACCCCGAGACCCGCGACGGCGTACGACGTGGGGCTGGGGCCGGGCTCAGGCGTGCGCGCCCTCGAGCTCGCGCTCGTCCACGACCGAGGCCCTGGCGAGGCGCTCCTGCTTGACCGCCCACGTGATGCCGGCGATCCAGAGGACGAAGACCACGGCCGCGGTGACGGCGACACCGACCCCCGGGACCCCGACCGCCTCGAGCAGCGTCTTGGAGTTGGTCAGGATGATCAGGCCACCGGCCGCGGTGCCGAGGACACGGGCCGCGAGGTGCCTGACCAGCCAGGCGGCGATCGGCGCCGCGATCACGCCGCCGGCGAGCAGCGCACCGGCGTAGCCCCAGTCGATGTTCTGGGCGCCGAGGCCGAGGAGGAACCCGAGCGACCCGCCGACGGCGACCACGAACTCCGAGGTGTCGATCGAGCCGACCACCTTGCGCGGCTCGAGGCGGCCACTGGAGAGCAGCGAGGTCGTGCCGACCGGACCCCAGCCGCCACCGCCGACGGCGTCGAGGGTGCCGGCGACGAGGCCCATCGGGGCGAGGAAGAGGGCGGAGGGGTGGCCCTTGAACGTCGGTCGCGCGCCGCCGAGGCGCAGGAAGCGGTAGACGACGTAGAAGCCCAGGCTCAGCAGGATGACGGCGACCACCGGCTTGGCGACCGCCGCGTCGAGGTTGGAGAGCAGGGTGGCGCCGAGGAAGGCGCCGACGAAGCCCGGCAGGGCCAGGATCGAGACGGTGCGCCAGTCGACGTTGCCGAGCTTGTGGTGCGACGCACCGGACACCAGCGAGGTGCCGATCTCGGAGAAGTGGACCGCGGCCGAGGCGGCGGCCGGCGCGACGCCGGCGGCCAGCAGCAGGGTCGAGGAGGTCACGCCGTAGGCCATGCCCAGGGAGCCGTCGATGAGCTGGGCGATCAGGCCCACCACACCGAGCACGATGAGCTTGCGCATCCGCAGGCTCCTTTCGGGGTCGTCGATCAGGTCAGCAGGTCGTGGCCCTGTTTGTCACGCGAAAGACTAGACATACTTTGAGTGATAGACAAAACCGACCACGGCCTCGGCGCGTCCTGGCGCGGCCGCGCAGCGCGGGCGATGGGGCGTGTGATGGGCGTGTGATGGGCGACATTGGACGTTCGTGTTGCGTCGCGCGCGACGGCGAGGCATGATTTTGTTACCCGCGAGTAGCCCATGCGCTCGCGCCCCCGCCCGCGACACGGAACAGGTGGAAGCTGTGAGCCACTACAAGACCAACCTCCGCGACATCGAGTTCAACCTCTTCGAGGTGCTCGGCCGCGACGAGGTGCTCGGCACCGGACCCTTCGGTGAGATCGACGGGGAGAGCGCACGCGAGATCCTCCGCGAGGTCGAGCGCCTCTCCCGCGAGGACCTGGCCGCGTCCTACGAGGACAGCGACCGGAACCCGCCCGTCTTCGATCCGGCCACGCACACCGCCCCCGTGCCCGAGTCGTTCAAGAAGAGCTACCAGGCGTGGATGGACTCCGAGTTCTGGCGCCTCCAGGTGTTCGAGGAGATGGGCGGCACCCCCGCCCCGTCGTCCCTGATCTGGGCCCTCGGCGAGATGGTGCTCGGCGCCAACGCCCCCGTGTGGATGTACGCCGCCGGCCCGGCGTTCGCCAACGTGGTCCACCGCAACGGCAACGAGCGCGACCGCTTGGTCGCCCAGCACATGGTCGACCGCCAGTGGGGCTGCACGATGGTGCTCACCGAGCCCGACGCCGGCTCCGACGTCGGCGCCGGCCGCGCGAAGGCCGTCGCCAACGACGACGGCTCGTGGAACATCACCGGCGTGAAGCGCTTCATCACCAGTGCCACGCACGACATGAGCGAGAACATCATGCACCTCGTCCTCGCGCGCCCCGAGGGCGTCGAGGGCGTCGGCGGGCCCGGCACCAAGGGCCTCTCGCTCTTCTGGATGCCCGAGCACCACTTCGAGCTCGAGACCGGCGAGCTCACCGGTGAGCGCAACGGCGTCTACGTCACCAACGTCGAGCACAAGATGGGCATCAAGGTGTCCAACACGTGCGAGGTCACGTTCGGCGACCCGCAGGTCGGCGGCGGCGAGGCCGCGAAGGGCTGGCTGCTCGGCGAGGTGCACGACGGCATCGCCCAGATGTTCCAGGTCATCGAGAACGCCCGCATGATGGTGGGCACCAAGGCCATCGCGACGCTGTCGACCGGCTACCTCAACGCCCTCGACTACGCCAAGGAGCGCGTCCAGGGTGCCGACCTGACCCAGGCCGCCGACAAGACCGCGCCGCGCGTGACGATCACGCACCACCCCGACGTACGCCGCTCGCTGATGACGCAGAAGGCGTTCGCCGAGGCGATGCGCGCCCTCGTGCTCTACACCGCCACCTGGCAGGACCAGGTGATGATGGCCGAGCACGCCGGCACCGCCGACTCCGACGAGGCGCGCCTCGCCGCCGCGGTCAACGACCTGCTGCTCCCGATCGTCAAGGGCTACGGCTCGGAGCGCTCGTGGGTCCTGCTCGGCACCGAGTCGCTGCAGACCTTCGGCGGCTCGGGCTTCCTCCAGGAGTACCCGATCGAGCAGTACGTCCGCGACGCCAAGATCGACACCCTCTACGAGGGCACGACCGCGATCCAGGGCCAGGACTTCTTCTTCCGCAAGATCGTCAAGGACCAGGGCCGCGCCCTCGGCCACCTGGCCAAGGAGATCGAGGGCTTCATCGCCTCCGAGGCCGGCAACGGCCGCCTCAAGAACGAGCGGGCCCTGCTCGCCACCGCGCTCGAGGACGCCAACGCGATCGTCGGCCACATGATCAACGACCTGATGTCCTCGCAGGACGAGCTCCGCAACATCTACAAGGTCGGCCTCAACACCTCGCGCCTGCTGATGGTGCTCGGCGACGTGGTGTGCGCCTGGCTCCTGCTGCGCCAGGCCGACGTGGCCCTGCGTGCGCTGGACGGCGACGTCTCGGGCAAGGACAAGGCCTTCTACGAGGGCAAGGTCGCCGCGGCCCAGTTCTTCGCGCAGACCAACCTGCCGAAGATCAGCGCCGAGCGCGCCATCGCCGAGGCGACCACCCTCGAGCTGATGGACCTCGACGAGTCGGCCTTCTGATCGGCTGAACCAGCGCTGGCGCTTCCAGGGGAGTCACCGGATATCCGGTGACTCCCCTGCTTTGCACCCGAGATCTGGGTGACGAAGCACGCAACTCGGGTGCACAGTTCCCGATGACAGGTGTCACGGCCAGCTCGTGACAACTCCCCCCGGGCCGGGACCCCGTCCTCCGTGACGCTGGTGGCATGAACACGCCAGCCATCCGCGCCACCGGCCTGCGCAAGGAGTTCCGCCAGGCCGACGGCACCCCCGTCGTCGCCGTCGACGACGTCGACCTGACCATCGCGCCCGGCGAGATCGTCGCCTTCCTCGGCCCCAACGGTGCCGGCAAGACCACGACCGTCGACATGCTCCTCGGGCTCACCCGACCCGACGCGGGCTCGATCGAGGTGTACGGCGTCGCGCCGGGCGCCGCCGTACGGGCCGGGCGGGTATCGGCGGTGATGCAGACCGGCGGCCTGCTCAACGACTTCACCGTCGAGGAGACCGTCCGGGCGATCGCCGCCCTGCACGGCCGGCCCGACCGGGTCGAGGTGGTGCTCGAGCGAGCCGGTCTCACCGAGCTCGCGGCCCGCCGCGTGGAGGCCTGCTCGGGGGGCGAGCAGCAGCGGCTGAAGTTCGCGCTCGCGCTGGTGCCCGACCCCGACCTGGTGATCCTCGACGAACCGACCACCGGCATGGACGTGGGCGCCCGGCAGGAGTTCTGGCAGGCCATGCGCGCCGACGCCGCCCTCGGGCGGACCATCGTCTTCGCCACCCACTACCTCGCCGAGGCCGACGAGTTCGCCGGGCGCACGGTGCTGATGAACCACGGCCGGATCGTGCACGACGCCGCCACCGCCGACGTCCGTGCGGCCTACGGCGGCCGCACCCTCACCTTCCGGCCGCCGACCGACGTGGTCGGGCCCGACGGGATCGACCCGGCGTGGCTCGTGCGCGTCCAGCAGGCCCTGGCGCCGCTCGGTGTGGCCGACCTCGAGGTCTCCGCCGCCAGCCTGGAGGCCGCCTTCCTCGCCCTGACCGCCGAGGTGCCGGTCGACACGATCCTCGAAGGAGCCACCCGATGACCGAGCAGCTCGTCGTCAGCGCCGACACCGGCGTCGTACGCCCCGCCCCGCGGCCGTCGATGTCCACCTACGGTCGGCTCGACCTGCGCCGGCAGCTGCGCGACCGGTTCGGCATGTTCTTCATCGTCGGCCTGCCGACCTTCATGTTCCTCGTCTTCGGTCTCGGTTCCGACGACGCGGTGGGCACCGGCAACGTGGCGATGTACGTGATGATCTCGATGGCCGCCTACGGTGCGGTCACCGCGACCACCGGCGTCGCCGGCAGCGCCGCGACCGAGCAGGTGATGGGCTGGGGCCGCCAGCTCGGGCTGACCCCGATGCGACCGCTCGCCTTCGTCGCCACCAAGGCCGCGATCGCGATGGTCGTGGCGCTCCTGCCGGTGACCCTGATCTTCTCCATCGGTGCCCTGACGGGCGCGCGCGGGAGCTGGAGCGACTGGGTGCTCGCCGGCGTCCTCGTCTGGCTGGGGTCGGCGCTCTTCGCGATCTACGGCCTGGCGATGTCCCTGGTCTTCCGAGGGCCCAACGCCACCGGGATCGCCTCCGGGATGATCGTGATCCTGGCCTTCCTCGGCAACGTCTTCACGCCGATGAGCGGGCTGCTGCTCGACATCGGGCGACTCACCCCGCTCTACGGCTACGCCGCACTCGCCCGCTTCCCGCTCACCGAGGGCTACCTCCCCACCGGCGGCCGCGACCCGCTGTGGCTCCCGGTCGCTAACGTGCTGGCGTGGACGATCCTCTTCTCCCTGCTGGCGCTGTGGGGCGTACGCCGGAGCCGGGCGCGGGTGTGAGCACGACGCCGACCGGCTCGAACGGCCCCACGCTCCCCGACAACCCCTGGGAGAAGTGGGGCTGGGCCTTCGCCTCTATCTGGCTGGTCTTCCTCGCCTACCCGGTCATCGCGGTCGCCGAATCCGACGTCGGGCTGGCGGCCCAGGTCGGCGCGATGCTCTGCATCGCCGGCTTCGCCGTGGCCAACGTCCTCGGCTACTCCACCCGCCTCGGCCCGTGGTGGGCGCTCGGCCTGATGCTGGCGCTGGCCCTGGCCACGGCACCGGTCATCGGCATCGGCGTCATCTCGTTCACCCCCTACCTCGCGATCCTGTCGGCGCTCGAGCTGCCCCGCCCGTGGTGGAAGTGGGCCGTCGGGTTCTGGGCCGTGGTCCCGCTGCTCTCGCTGCTGGACATCGACGGCTTCCCGACCTTCTTCTTCCTCATGCTCTGGCCGATCATGATCGGCGGCGCGATGCTCCGGATCTTCGGTGAGCGCGAGCACCTCGCCTACCAGGCCCGCGGCGAGCACGCGATCGTCGCCGAGCGTGAGCGGGTCGCGCGCGACGTGCACGACGTGCTCGGCCACTCGCTCACGGCGCTGTCGGTGAAGGCCGAGCTCGCCGCCCGGCTCATCGACATCGACCCCGTCCGCGCCAAGGACGAGCTGGAGTCGATCCAGGCCACCGCACGCCAGGCGCTGGCGGAGGTGCGGGCCACGGTCGGCGGCCTGCGTGCCGGCAACCTGGAGGCCGAGCTCGCCGCGGCGCCGCGTGTGCTCGCCGACGCAGGCGTCAGCACGCGCGTGGTGGGCGAGGTCGCCGACACGGACCCGCGTCACCGGGCGCTGCTGGCGTGGGTGCTGCGCGAGTCGGTCACCAACGTCGTACGCCATGCGCGCGCGGAGTCCGTCGTCATCGAGCTCGACCCGCACGGGATCGCCGTGACCGACGACGGGTGCGGCCGCACCGGACCGGAGGGCAACGGGCTGCGCGGCCTGCGCGAACGCGTGGACGGCGCCGGCGGCACGCTCGACGTGCTCGACGCGGCACCCGGCACCCGCGTGGAGGTGGGGCTCCCGTGATCAGGCTGCTGCTGGCCGACGACCAGGCCCTCGTGCGCGGCGCGCTGGCCGCGCTCCTCGACCTCGAGACCGACCTCGAGGTCGTCGCCCAGGTCGGGCGTGGCGACGAGGTCGTCGAGGCCGCTCGCGCGTCGGGCGCCGAGGTGTGCCTGCTCGACATCGAGATGCCCGGCCTCAACGGCATCGACGCCGCGGCCGCCGTACGCCGTGAGCTGCCCGGCGTGCGGTCGCTGGTCGTCACCACATTCGGGCGCCCGGGCTACGTCCGCCGGGCGATCGAGGCCGGCGCGTCCGGGTTCGTCGTGAAGGACACCCCGGCCCGGCAGCTGGCCGACGCCGTACGCCGGGTGCACGCCGGTCTCCGGGTGATCGACCCCGACCTCGCGGCCGAGTCGCTGATCGACGGGCCCAGCCCCCTGACCGACCGCGAGCGCGAGCTGCTCACCCACGCCCTCGACGGCTCGCCGGTGGCGACGATCGCCGCCCGGGTCCACCTCTCGGAGGGCACGGTCCGCAACCACCTGTCCGCCGCCATCGGCAAGACCGGCGCGGCGACGCGCAGTGAAGCGGCCCGGATCGCCCAGGACCGCGGCTGGCTCTAGAGGTCGCGGCGCTCCTCGACGTGGGTGGTGGTCGAGCGCTGCTTGTTCATCACCAGGCCCAGCACGAGGGCGAGGACGCCGGCGATCACCAGGATCCAGCCGACCGTGCCCGGGTCGACGACCTCCTGCACCGCGTCGGGGAACTCCTTGATCGCGAACAGCAGGATCAGGCCGAGGACCAGCAGCAGGATGCCCAGTCCGATACCCATGACAGCTCCTTCGTCGAGGTGCGACCGCTTCGGGGGCGGCCGTCCCGGGCAGCGTAGGGGTCGGCCACGGCGATTCCGAGGACGCGGCACCCCCGCGGGTGTCCTCCACGCCATTGCGGGGCACCCCTTCCCAGGGGTGGGCGGGCCTAGGCTCTCCTGCATGACACCCGCCTCCTCCGCGACCGGTGCCGAACGACTGCGTGAGCTGGTCGCCGTCTGGTGGGAGGCGGTCGACTCCTTCACCCGTCTCCTCGAGCACGTCGGCGACGACCAGTGGGCGAGCCCGACGGACCTGCCCGGCTGGGACGTCCACGCGATCGCTGCGCACACCGCCCACCTCGAGGCGCTGCTCGCCGGTCGGCCGCACGACGACGTCGAGGTCGGCGAGGCCGCGCACGCCCGCGGGATGATGGGGCAGTTCACCGAGCAGGGCGTGGTGGCGCGCCGCGGCCAGACCGCCGACGCACTGATCACCGAGATCCGCGAGTCCACCACCGCCCGCCACACGCTGCTGCTGGCCGACCCGCCGACCGACCCGTCAGCGCCGGCGCCCGGTGCCTTCGGTGCGATCGGGTGGACCACGGGACTGCTGCTGCGCAACCGGCCGCTGGACGTCTGGATGCACGAGCAGGACGTGCGTCGCGCCCTCGACATGCGCGGCAACCTCGACTCCGCACCGGCCCGGCACAGCACGGACTACCTGATGGAGAGCCTGCCCTTCGTCGTGGCCAAGCGCGCCCAGGCACCGGTCGGCAGCGTCGTACGCCTCGAGGTGGCCGGCCACGACCCGGCGACGGCCGTGGTGGGCGAGGACGGGCGCGGCCGCCGGGGCGGGCCGGAGGACGGCGAGCCGACCGTCACCCTGGCCACCGACCGGGAGACCTTCATCGTGCTGGCCGGTGGCCGTCGCCCTGCCGAGCGCGGCGGCGTACGGGTGACGGGCGACGCGGACCTCGGCGAGCGGGTGCTCGCCTCGATGGGGATCACCCCCTGACGTCTCAGCTGCGGTCGGTGACCCGCACCAGCCCGGACAGCGTGCCCATCCAGAGCGAGCCGTCGGGGCCGAGGGCCGGGCGGGACCCGTCACTGCCGGCCAGCAGGCCGGTCCCCGCCCGGACGCTCCACATGCTGCGCCCGGTCTGCGCATCGATCCCGGTGACGTACCACGCGCTGACGCCGAGCAGCGAGGGCCGCTTGGTCCAGGCGTAGACCAGGCCGTTGGGCCAGCTGGCGACGGCGCCGGAGCCCGGGACGACCTGCTCACTGGTCCACTGCTCGGCGCACGCGTCGCCGACGAGGTCGACGCGCGCGACGCCGGGACTGCTGGTGAAGCCGAGGAGCGTGCTGCGCGGCGAGGAGTAGTCGTGGTCGTTGGTCACCACCACCCCGGGCCCGACGGGCGCCAGGTCGGCGTCGACGGCTCCCTTGCCCTTGCCGAACACGGCCTCACGGCAGACCTCCTCGCCGGTGCCGCGTCGGAGGAAGACCACCGACAGCTGGTCCTTGCTCGTGTCGGTGACCGCGACCGCGCCGCCGTCCACGAGCACCGGCGCGGTGCCGCTCGCGTGCTCCGTCGCCGCGGTCCAGGTGACCTGAGGTACGCCGTCGGACCCGGCACCGAGGCGGTGCACGGCCTCGTCCGTGGCCAGCAGCACGCCGCCGTCGGGGTCCGTCGCGAACCCGTGCTCGACGTCCTCGGCGAGGTCCAGCACGCGTACGTCGCCCGACTCGGGCGCGATGGTGCCGACGAGCCCCTTCCCGGACGCCCACCAGACGCGGCCGGACCAGTCGGGTGCGAGCGCGACCACGCAGTCGCCGAAGGGCACGTAGGGCTTGAGGTCCCAGGTGGTCTCCGTGCGGAGTGCGTCCCCGCCCTTGTCCTTGCCCTCGTCGGTGGAGGTGCGCACCGCCAGCACGTTGCGGTCGGTGGTGGCCACCACCGCGCGGTCCTGGACATCGAGGTAGAGCGCGTCGCCCGGGCAGGCCGCCCGGTCGTCGCTCGCGGGGAGGTCCTTGGTCGCCCGGGGCCGCATCGACTCGGGGTCCACGAGGCGCAGGGCCGGGCCGGACCGGTCGTGGCACAGCGCGAGCAGGAGGTCGGTCGAGGTCACCTCGAGCCGTCCGCACCGTTGGAGGCCGAACCAAGCGGTCTCGACGTCGGGCTGGAGACCCAACGGGCCCGGTCGGCTGGTGGCCGGCACGGTCGACAGCTGGGGGTTCGGCGGGAGCTCGGACGTGATGGCCTGCGGCGACGCCGGGCGACCGACGTACGACGGCGCGGCCCAGATCCCCGGCGCCGGCGGGATCGGCAGCCAGCCGTCGGGGACGACCACGACCACGGCGACGAGCAGGGCCACGGCACCCGCGGTGCGGACGGCGACCTGCCTGCTGACGTAGATCCGGTCCAGCACCCACCAGCGCAGGCGCGGCACGCAGAGAGCCCCGGCGGCGAGGACCAGGACGACCGGTCCCCACGCCATCCAGGCAAGCAGCAGCACCCCCACCACCCAGACCACTGGCTGAGGTTAGGTCAGCAGCGGGCCCCGATCGGGGAGGCGCAGCGGCGCCGCCGGACGATCGCGTCAGTCGGTGACGTGACGGACGTGCGGTGCGGTGAGCGTGACGTCGGCGAAGGCGCCGTGGCCCCCACCGTGCCGCAGGAAGACCCGCGAACGGCGGGGGACGGGGATCAGAGGGCGTGCCGCCTCAGGGATCACGATCGCCTCGGGCTCACGTCGCGGGAGGAGTCCTCCCGTGAGCCGTTGGAGGTCGGCGAGCCGACCAACCATGTCCGACGTGTCCATGCTGTGCTCGCCCATCAGCGAACCCCCTCTGGTCCCCACCACCTGGCGACCCCCCACGGATCGCCACGCGGGCAACGGTAGGAGCGCTCCCCCACCTGGGGGAATGCCCTGCACGAAGCCTGCGAAAAGTCTTGAGGGACGGTCCAGACCAGGACCGTCCCTCATCGACGAGCTGACGTGTGCGTGAGGCGTGAGTCCCTCAGGCCGCCGGGAAGGCCGGCATCTCGTTGGCCACCGTCCCCCTCGGGCGCGGCACGTAGACCACGACCCGACCGGCGTCCTCCTGCAGTGGCCGCCCCACCGAACCGACGCGGATCATCGGTTCGCCCCCGTGGTGGCGGTCCTGCTCGTCATGCGCACGTCCATCTCTCCCCCGTTGTTCCCCACAGCTCCCCCATGTGTGTTCCCCCGTGACCCGCGCCAGGCACCCCCGAGCCTGGCGCGGTGTCGACAACAAAGGATGCGCGGGGGCCGGTCCTGATACATCGGCAGGACTACGGATCTGCGGGTCGGCCGTCCAGCAGCGGCGAGAGGTCGCCGACGGGCGTCACGCAGCGGCGGCGCGCGCCTCGCTCTCCAGCTTGCGGCCCAGCAGGCGGCGGGTACGACGGTCGCCGGTGGCCATCTTGTAGAGGACGGCCAGCTGCTGCGGGGCGTTCTTGGCGTTGGTGGTCGTGAGCCAGCCGTTGGGCAGCGAGAGCCGGATGACCTTGTGCCAGGCGGAGGCGACCTGCGGGACCATCGGCCGCGCGCAGTAGGTGAGGTCGTACTTGTCGAAGAGGGCCTGCACCTTGGGCGCGATCTCGGCGTAGCGGTTGGACGGCAGGTCCGGGAAGAGGTGGTGCTCGATCTGGTGCGACAGGTTGCCGGTCATCAGGTGGAGGAACTTCGAGCCGGAGATGTTGGCGCTGCCGAGCATCTGGCGGACGTACCAGTCGCCCTTGCTCTCGCCCTCGATCGAGCGCTTCTCGAAGGTCTCGACGCCCTCGGGGAAGTGACCGCACAGGATGACGGAGTTCGACCACAGGTTGCGCACGATGTTGGCGGTGACGTTGGCCGCGAGGGTGGGCACGAACGAGCCGGTCGGGATCGACAGCAGCGGGTGGACGACGTAGTCCTTGGTCGCCTGCTTGCGGATCTTGCCGAGGACCTGCTTGGCACGACGGCGGAACTCTGGGTCCTTGGTCTGCTTCTTGGCGATCACCGCGCCGAGCTCGAGGTCGTAGGCGGCGATGCCGTACTCGAAGAAGACGGCGTTGATGAAGCAGAACAGCGGCTGGGCCAGCGACGCCGGGGTCCACGGCTGGTCCTCGTCGACGCGCATGATGCCGTAGCCGAGGTCGTTGTCCTTGCCGATCACGTTGGTGTAGGTGTGGTGGAGCTCGTTGTGGCTGTGCTTCCACTGCTCGGCCGGCGAGGCCATGTCCCACTCCCACGTCGAGGAGTGGATCTTCGGGTCGCGCATCCAGTCCCACTGGCCGTGGAGGATGTTGTGGCCGATCTCCATGTTGTCGAGGATCTTGGAGACGCTGAGGCCGAGGGTGCCGAGGACCCAGGCCGGCGGGAAGGCGCTGAACAGCAGCACCGCGCGCGAGCCGAGCTCGATCTTGCGCTGGGTGTCGATGACCCGGCGGATGTACGCCGCGTCGCTGGCGCCGCGGCTGTCGATGACGTCCTGGCGGATCGCGTCGAGCTCGATGCCGATCTGCTCGATGTCGGCCTCGGTGAGGTGCGCGATCGGGTTGGCCTGGCCGAGGACGGCCTTCTTCTGGATCGTGGTCATCGGGGGTGTCCTTCCTTCGGGTCGAGTGCGCTCGCGGTAGTGGTCGCCACGGGGCTGCGCACTCGACGGGTCGGGGTGGTGGGTGTCAGTGGTCGATGTGGCAGGGGCCGGCGGCGGCGTTGATGCAGGTCTGCACCTTGAGGTCGCCGGTCTCGCCGGGGACGGCGGTGGTGATCGCGCCGTTGCGCAGGTCGCGGACGCTGCCCTCGCGCAGGGGGATCACGCAGCCCATGCAGATGCCCATCCGGCAGCCGCTCGGCATCAGCATCCCGGCCTCCTCGGCCGCGTCGAGGATCGGCGTCGCGCCGTCGAGCTCGAGGGTGGTGCCGGACGAGAAGGTGACCGTGCCGCCGTCTCCGGGCTCGACCCGCGCCGTGCGGAACTGCTCGGTGGTGAGGGTGAGGCCGGCGGCGTCGTGGTGCGCGGCGAGCGCGTCGAGCAGGCCGGCCGGGCCGCACGCCAGGGTCTGGCGCTCGGCGAGGTCGGGCACGAGCGCGGCGAGGTCGTCGACGTCGAGGACGCCGTGCTCGTCGTCGTAGCGGGCGACGAGGCGGATCGCGCCCGCGGCGTCGAGCGCCTCGAGGTCGCGGATGAAGATCGAGTCGGGGTGGCTCGGCGCGACGTGCACCACCACGATGTCGTGGACGGCGCTGCGGACCGGGCGGAGCACGCCCTCGTCGGTGCTGGGGAACAGGTTGCGCAGCATGCCGATGACCGGCGTGATGCCGGAGCCGGCGGTGACCATCAGGAACTTGCCGCCGGCGGGCGGGAGCACGAACTCGCCGGCCGCCTGCTCGAGGTGGACCAGCGTGCCGGGACGGGCCTCGTGCACGAGGTGGTTGCTGACCAGGCCGTCGGGCACCGCCTTGACGGTGATCGAGATGCGACCGTCGCGGCGCGGGCCGTGGGTCAGCGAGTAGGCGCGCCACTGGCGTACGCCGTCGACGTCGATGCCGATGCGGAGGTACTGGCCGGGCACGTGGCCGGCCCAGTCGGCACCGGGGCGGATCACGATGGTGGCCGCGTCGGCGGTCTCGGGGTGGACGGACTCGATGCGACCGCGCAGGTCGGCACCCGAGCGCAGAGGTGCGAAGAGGTCCAGGAAGTCGGCCGGGAGGTACGGCGTCGTGGCGGCCTCGGCGACGCGGACCAGGTGGTCTCCCAGTCGGCGGCTCGGGCGAGCGCCGCGAGCGGGGGGCTCGAGAGTCGTGGTCATGGCATCCAATGTGCCTGAGCAGGGCCCGATGTTCCTGCGCTGCGCACGTGAATCGGGGCTAGACTCTTGTTCGTCGCGAACAAAACACACCACAGGAGTCCCGATGGCAACACAACCTGTGCGCGGTGCCACACAAATGCAGACCGTCGTGGGTCTCGACCCACAGGTTGCCGAGGCGTTGCGGTCACGGCTCGTCGAGGTCGCCGACCGCGTCGTCCTCACCATCATCGACGAGGTGCCCAGCTATGCCGGCGCCTTCAGCGGCCGGATGGGTGAGGTGATCCGCAACGCGGTCCAGCTCGCGCTCGGCGGCTTCCTCACCCTCGCCACCCGCCAGGACGGCAAGGCGCCCCCCAAAGCCCCGGCGATCGAGGGTGCCTACCAGCTCGGTCGCGGGGAGGCGCGCAGCGGGCGGACCGTCGAGGCGCTGCTCGCCGCCTACCGCGTCGGTGCCCGCACCTCGTGGCGCGACATGGCCGACGCAGCCGTGGAGGCGGGCATCGGGGCCGAGCAGCTGGCGCGCTTCGCCGAGCTGGTCTTCGCCTACATCGACGAGCTCTCCGCGGCCTCGGTCGCCGGGCACACCGACGAGCTGGAGAGCAGCGGGCGCGTGCGCCAGCGCAACCTCGAACGCCTCGCGCGGGCCCTGCTCACCGGCGCTCCGGCCGACGCCGCCAACGCGGCCGCCGAGCGGGCCGACTGGGAGCCGCCGGGTGCGCTGACCGCGGTCCTGCTGCCGGAGTCGCAGGTCTCGCACGCGCTGACCGCGCTCGACCCCCGCACGCTCCAGCCCACCGACGACCTGGCCGGGCTGCCGGAGGGACATGCCTCGCTGCTGGTGCCCAGCACCGCGTCGGCCACCGCACGACGTACGTTGCTGCAGGCACTGCGCGGCACCGACGCAGTGGTCGGGCCCAGCACCGCGTGGCTCGAGGCGTCGGCGTCCTACCGCCGCGCCGTGCGGTGCGCCGCGCTCGGGGTCGAGGGGCTCGTCGACTCCGACGACCACCTCGCCGCGCTGGTGCTGGCGGCCGACGCCGACGCGCGTGCCGACCTGCGGGCCCGCGTGCTCGCGCCGCTGGCCGACCTCCGCCCCTCGACGGCGGAGAAGCTGACCGACACGCTCCGCAGCTGGCTGCTCCACCACGGTCGCCGCGACGCGGTCGCCGAGGAGCTCTTCGTCCACGCCCAGACCGTGCGCTACCGCGTCGGCCAGCTCCGCGAGGTCTACGGCGACCGGCTGGAGGACCCGGCCTTCGTGCTGGACGCGACGCTCGCGCTCGCCTGATCGGCCAGGGACCGGAGCGTCAGCGGCGGAGAAGGAAGGCGAGCTGCGCCGTCTTGACGGGCAGGTCGGGCAGCGGCGGCGGGATCTCGACGACCGGGCCCAGCTCGGCGCCGAGGCGCAGCAGGAGCGCGAGGGACTTCTCGTTGTCCACGTCGGGCTCGAGCACGATGCGCCGGACCGCGGGGTCGGCGAAGACGTGCGCGACCAGGTGGGTCATCAGCTCCGACGTCGTCCCGGCCCGGGCGGCGTCGTCGGCGAGGAAAAGGTGGGCACCGACGTCGCCGGGGCGGCGGTCGTAGTGCTCGCCGATCGGGTCGACGAAGGGGTCGTAGGTCTGCACCAGCCCGACGGCCCGACCGCCGCGCAGGACCAGGTCGGCGGTGAGGTGGTCCTGCTCGCCGATCCAGCCGTAGATCTCGGCGACCTCCTCCACGGACCGCTCGGACATCCCCCAGAACCGGGCACGTGGCTGGGTGAACCAGTCGTGCAGCATCGGGGCGTCCGCGGTCGGCTCGACGGGCCGTAGGGCGACGAGGCTGACGGGGAGCAACGTGCCGTCCGTCCAGAGCGGGAACTGGTCGTCGTGGTGCGGGTCCCCGACGAGCCCGCTCGCACCGAGCGGCACCGCCCATCGGCTGCGGGAGCGGTGACCGAGGTCCCACACGATGCGGGCGACCGGGCCGGTGGTGCAGGCCTCCGTTCCGGGGATCCACCGGGTCGAGGCCACGCACTCCGTGTCCCCGTCGAGGGGATGACCCGCCACCGTGGGGAGGTACGCCGACGGGTCGAGGCCGAGGTCGGCGAAGGCGTGGCAGGGCGCGAACCGGTGGCGCTCGCCCCACGTCCGCGGCGGCATCGCCGCGACCTGCGCCAGCGCGTCGACGGCGAGCGCGGTGAGGTCGAGCCCTGGCGGTGGGTCGGCGACCAGCTCGGGCAGGACCCGCGCGACCCGGCTGGGCAGGTGCCACCACGGCACGAGCACCTCCGGGTGCACGGGAGGGGCGGCCGCGCGGGCCGGCGCCAGCAGCGGGTGGGCGACGAGGGCGGCGACCACGGCCTCACGGACGGCGGCGTACGTCCCCGCGGCGGCGGAGCCGGCGGCCATCGAGCCGTCCCAGTCCCGGAGCTGCTCGACCAGGAGGCGGCTCGCCTCGGGGAGGTCGGTCAGCCCGCGGAGAAGCGCGAGCAGCGCGGCACCCGAGGCGTCGTGGGCGTCGGTGAGCACCGCCGTCGCGGTCGCCACGTCGACGTCGCCCTCGCTCAGCAGGGCGGCGATCCGGTCGCGCCGCCACGACGGGGCGAAGCGCGCGGACAGCACGTCCCACCGGTCGTCGGTCCGGTCGTTGGCGGTGACCGCCACGTCGCCGCCTGCGACCTCGATCCGCGGCAGGTCGGCCCACCCGGTCCAGACGGCGCCGTCGCGGACGGGCACCCGACCGGCCACCCGGTGCAGCACCCGTCCCGTCGTGTCGGCCACGAGCACGTTGTTGACCGGCTCCACCCAGTGCTCGAGGGCCGCGTCGACGTCGGCGACCGTGCGCGCCCGCAGGAGCGGCAGCACCGCCGACAGGCCCGTGTCGCCGAGCTCGGCCGTCGGGGTCCGGACCACCAGCCGGCCGTCCGCCACCTCCACGTCCTGGTAGTCGGCCATCGCGTTGGTGACGGCCCACGCGACGTGTCCGGTGTGCCCGAAGTGCTGCACGCCCGGGACGCCGGGGAAGGCGAGCCCGACGACGTCGAGCTCGTCGCAGGCGAGGCCGACCTGCTGGTAGATCCCCGGCACCTCGAAGACGCGGTGCGGGTCGGCGCCGATGAGCGGAGCGCCCGACGCCGTACGCCCTCCGCCGACGGCGAACGCGTTGCTGCCGTGGGGCGGCTCGCCGACGCCCAACAGCTCGGCGAGACGCGGGTCGAGGTCCGTCCCGACCGAGGCGGCCCACAGCTTCGTCGGGAAGCCGGCGAAGAGCACGTGCTGGACCAGGAACACGGCGAGCGGCGTCCAGACCTGCCACTCGCCCGGGGTCGCCCGCCCGTCCAGCTCGGGTGAGGTCGCGCCGTCGACGAAGCCGGCGCGCACCCCCTCGACGTACGCGGCGAAGAACTCCTGCGACTCGGCATCGAGCGCGGAGAACCCCCGGCGGGCGGTCCCCTCGATGTCCAGGTCCGCGGCGAGGGCGTCCCAGGCAGCGGACCCGCCCAGCGCGCCGACCCGGGCCTCGCCGCGCAACCGCTCGACCTCGAGCTGCCAGGCCCGGTCGTGGGCGGTCACCCGACCCTGCGCGAAGGCGAGGTCGCGGACGGTCTGCGCGCGGACGTGCGGGATGCCATGGCTGTCCCGGTGCACGGTCACCGGCGGGCCGCCGGGTTGCGCAGGGTGCCGGCGAAGATCAGCGACTCGGCCTGGTCGGCGAGATCGACCATCTGGAGGGTGTTGCGCAGCTGGAGGCGGTTGAGGCAGCTGTGCGCGAACTCCTCGCGCAGCAGGTCGTACGTCGCCGCGGCCGGGGCCAGCTCCGGATGGTCGGCGGCGTGCCCGGCGATGCAGTCGTGGACCAGGCCCCAGAACTCGGCGTCCGACAGCAGGCCGGCCTCGTCGAGGATCGCGCCGAGGTGGCGCAGGAAGCCGTCGAAGACGTCGGTGTGGATCGCGAGCGCGGCCAGGTCGGGGGTGACGACCGCTCGGATCCTGGCCACCTCCTCGGGCAGCGACCGCTCGGAGAGCACCGCGACCTCCTCACCGATGTCCTTCATAACCATCCGCACCGGCACGTGGTCGCGCAGCACCATGACGAGGTTCTCACCGTGCGGCATGAAGGCGAGGTCGTGGGCGAGCAGGCAGTGCACGACCGGGCGGAGGTAGGCACGGAGGTAGGTCGACACCCACGTCGTCGCGTCGACGCCGGACGCCGCGATGAGCTCGCCGACCAGTGGCACGCCGGCCGCGTCGCGGTGCAGCAGCGACGCCATCGTGGCCAGCCGCTCCCCCTCGGCGAGCCGCGGCACCGGGCTCTCGCGCCAGAGCGCGGCGACCATCTTGCGGTAGGGCGAGGTGACCGGGAGCCGGTGGTAGGCATCCCCGGTCCAGCCGATCGCGGCGTGCTCCCTGAGCACGGTGAACCCCGCCGAGGTGAGCTCGTCGTCGCCGGCGACGAGGTCGGCCACCCAGTCGTTGATGGCGGGCGTGGCAGCCATGTAGGCCGGGGAGAGCCCGCGCAGGAAGCCCATGTTCTGGACCGCGAGCGCCACCTTCACGTAGGACCGCTCCGGGTGGTCGACCGGGAAGAACGTGCGGATCGACTGCTGGGCACGGTGCGCGGCGTCGACCTCGCCGAGCAGCACGATGGCCTGGCGCGCGATGTCGGGGGCGAACGTGACGGCCAGCCGGTTGGTCCACTGCCACGGATGGACCGGGAGGTAGAGGTGGTCGGCAGGGTCCAGGCCCAGGTCGCGCAGGCGCTTCTCGAAGTCGACCAGGACCTCGTCACCGAGCTGCTGGCGATAGTGCTGCTCCTCGGTCCGGCCGGCCGAGAGCGACAGCTGCGCCTCGTCCCGACGTACGGCGACCCACCAGAGGCGGACGTCCGCCCCGGCCTCCGGCGCGAAGGCGGCGTGGTCGTCGACCCCGAAGCCGATGCGCCCGTTGTTGGCGACGAAGCCGGGGTGGCCCTCGTCCATCGCCGCCTCGATCTCCTGGTAGCCGGCGTGGACGAGGTCGGCCGACGACAGCGCGTGGTGGGTGAGCTTCCACGCCGCGGAGGCGAGGGTCGCCGCGATCTCCTCGAGGTAGACCGGCAGCAGGTGGTCGGGGACACCGAGCACGTCGTTGCAGTCGATGACGAAGTCCTGGGCGTCGACCGCGGCGGGCGCCCCGTCGACGGTGCGGACGATCGACACCGGGTCGACCACCCAGTGCTCGAGCGGGTGGCGGCGTGCGGCGAAGGACCAGGCGGAGGCGCCGAGGTCCAGGCGCCACCGGTCGCCGTCCGCCGCAGGTGCGAGCAGCCGCTCGTGGCTGAACTCGGCCATGGCCTTGGCAACGAGGTGGCGGTGGGCGCGCGCCATCGTCGCCGGAGTCAGGTGGGCGGTCAGGTCAGGATGCATGCTGTCCTCCGAGGGCGGATGCGGTGAAGTCGGCGCGGCTGCAGAAGCTCAGCGCCGCGGTCTTGTCGGCCAGCTCGACCGGCCGGGCGACGACGAAGCCGACGGCCGCGTTGAGGGCGGCGATGCGGTCGTTGCGGACGTCGGGCTCGACGACGACGCGGCGCACGTCCGGGTCGGCGAAGCACTCCTCCATGACCCGGCGCAGGACCGCCGCGGTGAAGCCGTGCACCGGTCGGTCGGTCGGCGCGACCAGGACGTGCATGCCCACGTCACCGCTGCGCAGCTCGGGGAGCGCGGCGAGCGGCGAGTGGGCCGGGTCGTAGCGCTCCATCAGGAAGGCCGGCTCGCCGTCGGCGCGGCCGAGCAGGGCGTCGTGGTGCGGGTCCTCCGTGATCCGGGCGTACTCGTCGTGCACCTGCTCCCGGCTCGCGTCCTGCATGCCCCAGAAGACCGAGCGCGGGTGGGTGACCCACGCGTGCAGCAGGGCGAGGTCGCGCGTCGGGTCGAGGGGTTCGAGCGTGAGCCTCATCCCGCGGCCACCTGGTCTCGTGACAGGCGCTGCGCGCCTTCCTCGACCAACGGGGAACGCTGCGCGCCTTCCTCGACCACCGGGGGGCGGAAGCGGTCGGGGATGCCCCACTCCTGGAAGGCGATGCGCTTCTCCACCGGGTAGGGCTCGCGGCCGAGGACCTGGGCGAGGATCACCGAGCTGCGCATCGCCCCCATCCCGAGGTCGGGGGCGACGAAGCCGTGCGTGTGCTCCTCGGCGTTCTGCACGAACACCTCGGCGTCGCGGTGGTCGACGGCGAAGGTGGGACCGGCGAGGAAGCGACCGCGGTCGTCCCAGCGGATCCGGTCGCGCACCGGGTGGAGGAAGTCCGGCACGCGCGAGGCATAGCCCGTGGCAAGCACGAGCGACTCGGTCGTCAGCCGACCCGTGCTCCCCTGCTCGGTGTGGCGCAGGTCGAGCGTGTAGCGGCCCCCGTCCCAGTGGGCCGCGGTGACCTCGGTCGCGGTGAGCAGCGTGGTGTCGACGCCGCCGGTCGCCGCGCGGCGGTAGAGCTCGTCGAAGATCGCGTTGATCGTGTCGGAACTGATGCCCTTGGACAGCGCGGCCTGCCCGGCCTGCACCTCGGCGCGGCGGGGCGCCGGCAGGGACTGGAAGTACGACGACCACTCCGGCGAGGTCATCTCGAGGGTGAGCTTGGTGTACTCCATCGGGAAGAACCGTGGCGAGCGCGTGAGCCAGGTGAGCTCGAAGCCGTGGTGCTCCTGCTCGGCGAGCAGGTCGGCGTAGACCTCGGCGGCGCTCTGCCCGCTGCCCACCACGGTGACCGATCCGCTGGCCAGCAGCGCGTCCTTGCGGTCGAGGTAGTCGGCGGAGTGCAGCGCGGGACCGTCCACGTCGAACGGCAGTCGCGGAGCGGTCCCGGTGCCGAGCGCGAGGTGCCGCGCGCGCCAGCTCCGACCGGTCGCGGACCGGACGACGTAGGCCTCCCCGTCGTGCTCGACCGCCACCACGCGCTCGCCCCAGCGCACGGAGTCGAGGCGCTCGGCCGCCCACCGGCAGTAGTCGTCGTACTCCCGGCGGAGGGGGTAGAAGCTCTCCCGGATGTAGAACGGGTAGAGCCTGCCGATGTCCTTGAGGAACGCCAGGTAGGAGAAGCGCGAGGTCGGGTCGGCCAGCGTCACCAGGTCGGCCAGGAACGGCACCTGAAGGGTGGCCTCGGGCAGCATCATCCCGGGGTGCCACGAGAAGCCGTCGGCCGCTTCGAGGAACACGGCGTCCAGGTCCTGGATCGGGTCGGCGAGGCAGGCCAGCCCGAGGTTGAAGGGACCGAGCCCGATGCCGACGAGGTCGTGGGTCGTCGTCATCGCGCCACCGCCAGCGCCTCGTGGGGCGGGCGCGGGGCCGCGCGCTCCCCGGCGAGCCGCCATCCCGCGTCCCGCACCATCTCGACGACGCCGAGGACGTCCTCGACCGTCGCGATCGGGTTGAGCAGCGTGAGCTTCAGGAAGCTCCGCCCGTCGACGCGGGTGGCGGCGACGAGCGCGCGGCCCTCGTCGAAGAGCTCGGCGCGGATCGCGGCGTTGAGCTCCGCCAGGGCCGCCTCGTCGAGGCCGGGCGGGCAGTGGCGGAAGACGATCGTGCTGAGCTGCGGCGCCGCGGCGACGTCGATGTCTGGCATCGTGGTCAGCTCGGCGGCGACGGCGTCGGTCAGGTCGATCACCGTGTCGAGGTGGTCGCCGATCGCGTCGGCGCCCATCACCCGCAGGGTCATCCAGAGCTTGAGCGCCTCGAAGCGACGCGTGGTCTGCAGGCTCTTGTCGACCTGGTTGGGATGCGCGGAGTCCTTGGGGTTGAGGTAGTCGGCGTGCCACGTGACATGACCGAGCGTGGCACCGTCGCGGACGAGCAGCGCGCTGCAGGACACCGGCTGGAACCACGTCTTGTGGTAGTCCACGGCCACCGAGTCGGAGAGCTCGATGCCGTCGAGCCGGTCGCGCCGCCGCCGCGACACCAGGAGACCGCCGCCGTAGGCCGCGTCGACGTGGAACCACGCGCCGTGGGCGCGAGCGAGGCCCGCGACCTCCGGGAGCGGGTCGATCGCACCGAAGTCGGTCGTTCCCGCGGTGGCCACGACCGCCATCGGCACGTCGCCCGTCGCGGCGCAGTCGGCGAGCGCGGCGGCCAGGGCGGTCGGGTCCATTCGCCGCGAGACGTCGACCGGCACCGGGACCACGCCCGCATCGCCGAGGCCGAGCATCCGCGCGGCCTTCTGCACCGAGAAGTGCCCGTCGGCGCTCGCGAAGATGCGCAGCCGCTCGGCCGGCGCCGCCTGCTGCCCGCGGGCCAGCAGCAGGGCCTGCAGGTTGGACTGGGTGCCTCCGGTGGTGAAGATGCCGTCCGCCGCGTCGTCGTACCCGATGCGGGCGGTGGTCCAGTCGACGAGGTGGCGCTCGATGAACGTCGCGCCCGCGCTCTGGTCGAAGGTGTCGAGGCTGGAGTTCACGCCGCTGATGAGGACCTCGGCCATCAGCGCCGGGATGACGACCGGGCAGTTGAGGTGCGCCGCAGCGGTGGGCTCGTGGAACCAGATCGCGTCGTCGAGCCAGAGCCGCGACAGCTCGGCGAGGGCGTCGGCGCCGTCCCCGACCGGTCGATCGAGGTCGACGGCGGCGACCCGCTCGGCGGCCTCGCGGGGCGTGATGCCCGTCAGTGGACGCCCCGCCGTCCCGGCGAGGTGGCCGACGAGGTGGTCGGCGGCGGCCCCGACGGCCTGTCGGTAGCCGCCGGCGTTGGCCGGGTGGAAGAGGTGTTGCCAGGGTGCGCCCACGTGCGTAGCTCCCGAGACGAAGTGGTTAGGTAAGGCTTACCTTACTCACATCGGTCGGAATGGCCACGAAGCCCCGGGTCACATGCTGGTCGACTCCCTCCGGTGCACCTCGACGCCGGAGACCCAGGTGGCCACGACGTGGTCGGCGAAGTCGCGCAACGCGAGGCCGTGTGCACGGTCGGAGTCGCCGGAGAGCGGGTCGGCGTCCAGGAGGACCAGGTCGGCGGGGTGCCCGACCGCGACGGTGCCCCAGCCGTCGGTCGACGCCGCCAGCGCCTCGCGGGCGGTGATCGACTGCTCGGGGTGCCAGGGCTCGCGGTCGTCGCCGGAGCGGTGGACCGCGGCGGCGATGGCGAGCCAGGGGTCGAGCGGTGAGACCGGGGCGTCGGAGCCCAGGACCACGTCGACCCCGTCGTCGAGCATCCAGCGCAGCGGGAAGCACCGCTCGGCCCGCCCGGGCCAGAGCCGCTCGGTGACGTCGCGGTCGTCGATGAGGTGGGCCGGCTGCACGCTCGCCCGCACGCCGAGCGCGGCCATCCGGCGTACGTCGTCGCGGGTGGTGAGCTGCACGTGCTCGATCCCGCCGCGGGCGCCGGTGTCCGCGAACGCGGCCAGCGCCTCGGTGACCGCTCGGTCGCCGATGGCGTGCACGGCCACCTCGAGCCCTCCGGCCACGGCGCGGGCGAGCAGGTCGCGGAGCTCGGCCGGGGTCTGGTTGGGCTGGCCCTCCTCGAAGCCGGGCACCGCCTTCTCGGCGTAGGGCTCGCAGCACCAGGCGGTGCGGGTGTTGAGGGAGCCGTCGCTGATGATCTTCAACGGCCCCATCGTCAGCCTCGGGTCGCCGTCGAGGGGATCGCCCGAGCGCAGGCCACGTGCGAGCACGTCGTCGAGGCCGTCGGCGTAGCAGGCGTGCCGGACCCGGATCAGGTCGGCGCCGCCGGCCCAGCGGGCGGCCCAGTCCGCGACCCCGCCGCTGAACTCGAGGTCGACGACGCCGACCACCCCCTGCGCCGCAGCGGCCTCCATCGAGCGTCGGTAGGCCTCCGGGCCGGTGCCGTCGGAGCCGACGACGCCGGCGAGCCGGCCGTAGGCCTGGAACCACTCGGCCTCGGTGACCACGCTGTCGCGGATCGGCAGGGCGAGCATGTGCAGGGCGGTCGTGTTGAGCCAGCCGTGGTGCCCGTCCCCCGCGATCAGCACGATCGGCTGGTCGGTCGCGATCGCGTCGAGGTCGGAGACCGTGGGGTTGTCCGGCCACGCGGTCGGCCGGTGGCCCCAGCCGATGACCGGCAGGTCCGGCCACTGCTCGAGCCGCTCGCGCACCCGCTCCACCGCGTCCGCGCTGGAGCGCGCCGGCCCCAGGTCGAGGCGCGCGGAGGCGAGCGTCCACTGGCCGAGGTGCACGTGCTGGTCCCACAGGCCGGGCATCAGCCACCCGCCCCCGGCGTCGTACGACGTCTCGTCGCCCCGCGCGGTCAGGCCCGGCCCGACCTCGACGACGCGGCCGTCCTCGACGCGCACGTCGACGGGTCCGGGCACGTGCTCGGTGACCGCCACGAGGCGGGCGTTGCGCAGGAGCATGGGGCCACCGTAGGAGGTGTCGTGCGAGCGCGCGCCGCGACCCCACGAGCCGGACGTCCGCGGGCAGGAGAGCGGCGGGCCGACCGCCCGTTAGGTTGTGCCCATGGAATGGCGGGGGCCTGCGGTGCTGGTCGTGCTCCTGGCGGTCGGCGCCGGGGGCGGCTACGCCGCCGCCGCGCAGACCCGCGACACCAGCATCGGCGCGGGCGTGCCGGCTCCCGTGCCCGTCGAGGAGCCGGACCTCCCCGTCCAGGCGCCCCGCCCGTACCAGCCCGACCCGGACGACCCGAGGCTCCTGCCGGGGATCCCGATGACCACCGGTGCGATGGGCAGCGGGAAGTTCGAGATCTTCTTCCCCGTCCCGCGGGGCTGGCGCACCAACGCCAACGCCTCCAACGAGACGAAGTGGAAGGCGCCGGGCACGTCCAACAACAGCTACGTGATGCGCGTCGAGCAGATCGACAGCCAGGACATCACCATCGAGGACGCCATCGACATCCGGGTCGAGCGCCTGCGCGCCGAGCAGGAGGACGTGGTCATCGTCGACCGCGGCCCGAGCTCGCTGGAGTACACCTACCGCAGCAACGAGGGCAACGCCCGCCACAGCTTCATGCGCTGGCTCGACCTGGACGCCAGCGGACAGGCCGACGTCGAGATCGTGGTGCACGGCCGCGAGCGGGACGTGCCCGGCAGCAAGGACCTCATCGACCGGGTGGCCGAGGGCATGCGCGGTGCGACCGGCGGGCCGGTCCAGTGATGAGGGGTCGATGGCGGTGAGGACACGGGCACCACTCGCGCTGGCGCTGCTGCTCGTGCTCGGCACGGTGGCCGGGTTCGGCATCTCGCTGGTCGTCGGCGAGCACCCTCCCGGCAGTGGCGCCGCGGCGCCGGTGGCGGCCCAGTCGCCGAGCCTGCCCGTCGACCCGGTCCCCGAGCTGCTGCCCGACCCCGCGACCGCGCCGCTCGCGTCGTCGCTCGACCTGGTGCGCACCAGTGTGGGCACGGGCGACTTCAAGATGTCGCTCCCGGTCCCCCGGGGCTGGGACTTCTACGTGAACTCCCTCAACGAGTGGCAGTGGCGACCGCCGGACCAACCCGACTTCGGCTACGTCCTGCGCGTCGAGCAGGTGCTCAGCAACCGGCGCTCGATCCAGTGGACCCTGGACAACCGGATCGGCGAGCTCAACGAGGACGAGGAGAACGTCGACATCATCAGCCAGGGCGACGGGCTGCTCCACTTCACCTTCGTGACGTCCAACCACCTGCGTCACGGCTACCTGACGTGGCTCGACCTCACCGGCTCCGACAACGCGCAGGTCGAGATCGCCGTGACGGGACGCAAGGTGGACGACGCCGGCATGGCCGACCTCATCGAGCGCGTCGCCGCGGGGATGGAGCTGGGCTGAGCCCAGCCGGCCTCAGGCGCAGAAGCAGGAGACCGACTCGAGCACCCGGTTGGCGGTGCCGCGGTCGTCGCTGCGCACCTGCACCCACAGCAGCTGGTTCTCGTTGACCTGCACGATGCGCTCGACGGTGTAGTCGGCGCCCGGGCAACCGTTGAAGAACACGGTCATCGACCGGTCGCCCTCGCTCTCGTCGAAGACCGGCTTGCGCGCGGTCTCGCAGGCCGGGTGCTGGGGCACGCGGGTCGGCAGCTTCTCGCCCTCGAGGATCCCGACGAAGACACCGGGAGCCGGATCGGCGTCGGTGTTCCAGTCCGCGCGCGACCCGGACGCGATCGAGGGCTGCTCCTGCTGGCCCTCCGCCGGCGTCCACGGCTCGGGGTCCACCTGGGCGGTCCAGGCCTCGGGCACCGTCACCGAGATGGTGCCCGTGGCGTCGTCGATGGTGCGGTCGGTGGTGGCCGCCCGCTCGAGCGTCCAGCCGAGTCCGCCGCCGAGCGCCAGCGCCAGCGCCGCGGCGACCATCCACGGCCACGTGCGGCGGCGTACGGCATCGGGCACCGACGGCAGGCTGCCGATGACGCCCGTGCTCACCGGTCGCGCCCCCGCCTGGGTCAGCTCGGGGTCCACCGGCATCCACGCCTGCGGCGCCTCGTCGATGTCGCCACCCATGGCGTCCACGAGGGCCGCGACGAAGGACGCGACGTCTTCGTAGCGGTCGCCGCGGTCCTTCGACAGTGCCTTGAGCACCACGGCTTCCGCGTCTGCGTTGCCGATCTCCATCGGCGGCGGGGGCGCGGGGTCCTCGGCCGCCGAGAGGCTCTTGTGGTCGTAGGGCTGACGACCCGCCAGGAGGTAGTAGCTGAGCGCGGCCAGGGAGAACTGGTCGGCGCGCGGGTCGAGGCCCTCGCCGAGCGCCTGCTCCGGCGCGACGTAGGTCGGCGTGCCGCCGACCATCGTCAGCCGCGACGACATGTCCATGGCCTTGCCGAGCCCCAGGTCGCCGACCATGGCGACGACCTGCGAGCCGCGCCCGTTCTCGACCGTGCGGAACAGCACGTTGGCGGGCTTGATGTCGCGGTGCAGCACCCCGCGGTCGTGCAGCGCGGTCAGCCCCTGCCCCACCTGCGAGATGACGGTGAGCGCCTGCGCGGGCTCCAGGGCGGACAGCTCGAGCCGGTCGGCGAGGGTGCCCTGGTCGGCGTACGCCATGACGAGGTAGGGGCGGTCGTCGGCCAGCTCGCCGGCGTCGTAGACGGTCACCACGTGCGGCGACTCGACCTTGCGCAGGAAGCGGCCCTCCTCCAGGAAGCGCTGGCGGATGTGCAGGTCACCGGTCCAGTTGTCGGCGAGGACCTTGATGGCGACGGGCGAGTCGAGGTGCTCGTCGTAGGCGAGCCAGACGGTCGCGAAGGCCCCGGACCCGATGCGACGGCGCACCGGATACCGACCGAGACGAGAGGGAGCGGACACCCGGGCATTATCGTGCAGGCGTGAGCTATTCGGGGGAGCACGGGGCCGCACTGGCACCCGACGACATCGACGCACTGGCCGAGCAGGCCCGTGACGGCGACCGTGACGCGCTGGAGCAGCTGCTGGCGGAGGTGCGACCGCGGGTGCTGAACATCTGCCGCGGGGTGCTCCCCTACTCCGGCGACGCCGAGGACGCCTGCCAGGAGGCGATGCTCAACGTCGCCACCAAGATCGGCAGCTGGGGCGGCCGTGGCCGGTTCACGACCTGGCTGCACATCGTGGCCGTCAACAGCGCCCGTACGACCTATCGCCGGCTGCGCAACCTGGCCACCCCCACCGACTTCGAGGACGGCGCGCACGACCGCCCCGACCCGCGCACCACCAGCGTCATCGCCGGCACCCGGCTCGACCTCCTCGACGCGATGGAGACCATCGAGCGCGACCACCCGCAATTCGTCGAGCCGCTGCTGCTGCGCGACGTCTACGGCCTCCCCTACGACGAGATCGCGGCGCTTGTCGGTGCCCCCCTGGGCACCGTCAAGGCCCAGATCCACCACGGCCGCAAGCTCGCCCGGCCGCTGCTGCGGGGCGAGAGATGACCCGACGCCGGTCGAGTGCGCCCGCGGCAGCAGTCCCCGCGGGCCTGCGCACTCGGCTCGGCGTGGCGGCGACGCTGGTGCTGCTCGCCGGCTGCTCGAGCGAGCAGCAGGCCGCCGATGGCCTGGAACGGCCCGCCGCGACGGCGACCGAGTCCGCCCAGGACGCGGTCGCGCCCACCTCGCCGCCGCCCCTCACCGAGCCGGTCGAGCAGGACCTCGACCTGGCGCTCTCGACGCCGGTCGAGGACAGCGTCTACCCCGACGTCGGCGACCCGCGCGTCGACGCGCTGCGCTACGACCTCGACCTCGCCTGGGACCCGTCCACCGGGGAGCTCGAGGGCGAGGCGGTCATCGACTTCCGCGCGACCCGCAGGGCGCCGCGGTTCCAGCTGGACCTCGGCCGCGGCCTCACCGTCGGCGAGGTGTCGCTCGACGGCGACCCCGTCGACTTCGCGCGGCGCGGCAAGGACCTCGTGGTCAAGGCGCCGATCGCCGCCGACCAGCGCTACCAGCTGAGCCTCGACTACGTCGGCACGCCGGTGCCGGCACCCGCACCGACCACACGCGGCGACTTCTCCACCACCGGCTTCACCATCACCGACGCCGGTGAGGTGTGGACCATGCAGGAGCCCTACGGCGCCTACACCTGGTACCCCGTCAACGACCAGCCGTCCGACAAGGCGCTCTACGACGTGACCGTGCACGCGCCGGCGCCGTGGACCGGCATCTCCAACGGGCACCTGACCGAGCTCACCACCGACGAGGACGGCACCACGACCTCGTGGCAGCTGACCGAGCCGGCGTCGTCGTACCTCATCACACTGGCGATCGGCGACTACGCCCACAGCAGCACCACGACCGCCAGCGGGATGCGTGTCGACCACTGGACGCCGCGCGGGATGGCGCAGCACCTCGACCAGGTGCAGGGCGCAGCGGCGACGATCGACTGGATCGAGTCCAAGCTCGGCCCCTACCCGTTCGACTCCCTCGGCCTGGTCGTCACCGACTCGATGAGCGCCATGGAGACCCAGACGATGGTGACGCTGGGCAACAACGACTACGTCCTCTCGCCGGCCGTCATCGCCCACGAGCTCGTGCACCAGTGGTACGGCGACCAGGTGTCGCCCAGCGACTGGCGCGACGTCTGGCTCAACGAGGGCATGACGATGCTGATGCAGTGGATCTACCAGGACGAGCACGACCTGCAACCGCTGCGCGTGAGCATCGACAGCGCCCGCGCCGCCGACCAGGGCCTGCGCGACCAGTACGGCCCGCCCGGCGACTACGACCCGCGCCAGTTCGGCGGCTCGAACATCTACACCACGCCCGGCCTGATGTGGAACGAGCTGCGCCTCGAGCTCGGTGACGACGAGTTCTACCGCATCGCCCGCTCGTGGCTGGCCGAGAACGACAATGCCTCGGTCACCCGCGAGCAGATCTACGACCACTGGGAGAAGGAGACCGGCCGCGAGCTGTCCGACTTCTTCGACGCCTGGATCACCGGACGTACGACGCCGAAGCCGGGCGTGCCGAAGGCCTGAACCTCCGGCACGCACGCCGCTACTTCACCTTCTTGGCCCTCGAGGTCTTGACCACCGTGGTGAGCCCTGCCTTGGAGTAGGTCACCTTGACGCTGACCTTCTTGCCCTTGTCCTTGGCCGTGAGCTTGTAGGAGGCCTTCTTCGCCTTCTTGATCGCCTTGCCGTTGCGCAGCCACTGGTACTTCACCGTGACGCCCGCCGGGGAGACGGCCCCGACAACGGCCTTGACCGTCTTCCCGACCTTGAAGGTGCCGGACGCCTTGGGTGTCGGGCACGTGATCGTGACGACCAGGGGCGGCGGCGGCGGAGGCGGCGGTGGGGGCGGAGGCGGCGGTGGGGGCG